>WLWE01001427.1_pt1 | contig 17592 bp, 27 predicted proteins | sample 6718301 | NCBI WGS metagenome assembly WLWE01 (sample SAMN12718691, study PRJNA515312) | sponge metagenome | isolation source: marine sponge | host: Mycale hentscheli | place: New Zealand: South Island, Marlborough, Capsize Point | collected 2003-05-01 | reverse complement strand
TTGCTCAAGAAGTTTATGGTAGAAGCGCTAGAACAGGAGCACAAATAGCTGGCAGAGGCCAGGATATTGAGCATGCTATCGCTGCAAATTTAATACCTCAATATAATAATGAGGGAATAAATAAATATCCAGGTCCAAAGTATTTGAATCGTTCGTATGGTGATGCATCTGGTCCAGAGCAGCTAAGATTAGCAAAACAGCATTTGTCAGAGTTACATATGTTAAAAGGGATGATGGATAATCCAGAATTAACAAAACAAGTTGTCCAAGAAGCTCCTGAAATATATAGAAATTTAGGAGTTAAACCGGCAACAATTCAAAAGAAAATGAATTCTCGATATAACGAGAAATTTGAAAGGTTTAATTCATAAGGTTGTCCTGCGGTAGCAGAAAAGTAAAAAACCCCTCACCCGTTAGGGTGAAGGGAATAAGCGTTAGAACGCTGGTTCTGCAGTTGCAGGTGTTTCAAGGTCAGGAGCCATGTCGATGATGTCATCAGTGACAGTGTCTTCCTGCTTCTTTACAGCCCCGTAGCCACCAGGCATCACTGTAACTTTGGAAAGTTTCAGGAGGGGCATTGTGTGACGACGAGTCTTACCCACTTTCTTGTCAAAGAAGATTTCTTCGACGCCATTGAGGTGACCGGTGACTGTGATGTAGCGACCTTTGGTGAAGTAGCTAGCCATCAGCTTGTCATCGGTAGTGAACTCAACTCGGAAGGTCTCACCGTCGTTCTTAAGCTCAGTAGCTAGAACGATTTTAGTGAGCTCTTTACCTTGGTAGGTGTAATCCTCCGAGTGGTACACACGTCCCACGATGGTGAGAGTGTTGAACTGAGCGTAGGATTTGCGAGTGTCAGACATGAATGAAAGATAATGAACATAAAAAACCAAAGCACCCGTTAGGGTGCAATGGCTGTTACTCAAGAGGAGTAATGAAGTCGTGAGGACCTACATTGATGGTCTGAAGGATGTTACCGATTGACTGAAATTTACCAGCATCGCGTAGCCAGGAAACAGCAGCATCAGGATTACCTTCTTCAATCTCGTGTACACCAGCAGCAGTGTGCCAACCAATCATGTTATTAACTAGACGCCACAGGATGGCTTTAGCAAACATGGGGTCAGGACAGTCTTCGTGAATCACTTCAAGATGTGCATCTACTAAGGCTTTAAGCTCTTCTTCGGACAAGCCGTTGAAGGGACCTTTAGTAGGCACAACAGCAGAGTCATCAGGTGCATCTTTAGCTAACGCTTGAAGGTCAGCAAAAGAGATTCCATCAGGCACAGACGTGGACATAAGATATATCTAAAGAACAATGAAAGGACAAGCGCCCGTTAGGGCGCAAGTGGTCATGAATCAGACGTAGTTGCAGCACAATTGTGCGTGCTCAGCGTCAGAAATGAAGTCACCGACTTGGTCAGTTGCAAGAGGAACAGAGCCATCTGCTAGATAGGCGAGGTCCTCTTCTTCCGTGAGGTAGCTGAAGGCATCTTCGTTCTGCGCCATAACCAACGAAATTCCAGGGACTTGAGTGTCACTGATGATTTTGAAATCGTAGGTAATAGACAAATTGAACGACAGATAAGAACGAAAAAAGCTAAAGCACCCGATAGGGTGCAATGGCTGTTATCGATGAGCTACTTGCTTAGCTACACGCATGTAACGAGCACGCTTGTTAGCGAGATAGTTAGCGAGGATAAGGCTCATGCTTCTTTATATATTGGGCACATAAAAACAAAGCACCCGTTAGGGTGCAATTAACACTTATCAATTGCATCTAAACGATTTAAAGCATCATAGCTACGCCTTTCGCCAAAGAAAGGGAGCATAGATTCAAGTAGATAATAAACATCACGCCTGTGCCAAACGGTCCAGACCCATAGAGGCTTGTAATGTTTGCGATAAACTTTGGAAGGACGAATAGTTCCTACTTGGACAATAGAAAGAAACTTTTCTAGTACGTCTAAATCAGTCATATTGACACCTAGACCATTCCGTTTAGATCTAATATATCCTTCGCCTTCAAACAATCCTGATATCCAGGCTAAGTCTTTAATACTCATAAGTAATATCTTCTGACTTTTAAAATCTAACTAATTTGCCTTTTATACGTGAGCAATGTAAAACAAAGCCCCCCGTTAGGGAGGCAATGTACACACTGGGGTTGACGAGCTTAAACGCGGTCAGGCGCAATTTCTCACTGTTATCCCCAGGGAGTTAGACTTGGGCTAAGTAAGCACCAACGTCATGTAGTTTCTCGCCAATGACTGCGAGGACGAGGCCAACATTGTTGACACCACCTCGGCAGCGACGGCGAACATCTGTCCAATCAACCTGTTTGAACCAGACAATGGTGTCTGTGACAGGAGGGAAGGCAGGTGTTTTAGAGGCATACGCACGCGCTTCAGCAATGTCTAAAGCTTGCTCAAGAGATACGGGTTGCATAGTCATAGATAAATTATCTAAAGGACAACAAGAGCTAAAGCACCCGTTAGGGTGCAATGGCTGTTGCTTGTTTCTATATATGGGGCCTTATTTAGAAGCGTCTTCAAGCATTTCGTTGTACTTGTCTTCGCCAAAGGCTTTGACAATCTTACTCTTAACGTCTTCAGTACCAAGTACACTGACGTCATTGTAGATGACTTGACGTAGGTAGGAGAAGGCTTGTCGTTGTGTCATATTTTCCACAACAGCTTCGGCGTACTCGTCTTTAAGACGGGAGAGGATACGGTCGTTCATGTCAAGCATTATTAGCGTTACTAGCTATATCAACTATAGCCACATCTTCCTTAGGAAAGATGAATGGTAACAGGATAAGTGGACAATTAGGTACTTCTAAATGTAGAACGACAGACAGGAGTGCATACAGCACGAAAGTTAGACCCATAGGGTATTAACAAAGGACACAGACAACTAAAACCCCCGTTAGGGGGGCATAGGGCTGTTACCAGGTATCCCGCCACTGATTCATATCAGCCAGGAGGGAGAAGTGACTGTTCCAAGCCTGCATGTCTTCTGGTGACATCTGTGGAACAGATACAGAAGGGACAGGACGTATGGGACAGTAACGGCGAGGTGTACCACGCATAGCTGCGATTACACCTGCCATATCACAGTTAAGCATTGGATACTTACAAAGAACACAATGACTTAAAACGCCTGTTAAGGCGTAAGGGCTGTTATGTATGTATCGGACAGCGCTCTAGGAAGCGAACTGCCTCTTTATGTGTTATCACCTCGTTTTCTACAGCTAGACGTAGCTCCTCAGCCACTTCGTAGCAGTAGTGAGGGTCAGCTTCAATTACAGGGTAGGGATGGTTAGAGATAAGGAAGAGGAAAAGTATCATAGTTCTTAAGGATTTCTTAATGCGCCCATACTCATACAATAGGGATAAGTATGTGTATCTATAGTATGTCAAAAGGACGACAACTACAGGAGATGTTGGGCAATCTTGGGCAACGATTACGGTCATTTGATGACCAATATGCCCAGAGAGTTCGGGAAGCAGTAATACCGTCCAACCCCGACGGCTCAATGATGTCCGTAGGTAGGGGTATGGCAGGGAGTGTTATGGGAGCACCCCTGACACACGGTCTAGCTGATGTCAGTCAAGACCCTAGGATTGTTAATCAGGTGCTGAAGTATGCAGTACCAGCTACATCAGCCATGGTCCGGTATGGCATCCCAGCAGCAGGGTTAACGGCAGCAGGTATGCAGTTAGCACAGTTAACGGGAGGGTTATATGACTACGCATCGGAACAACCTCTGCTTGGTCAGATGTAGAGAAACAAAAAAATAAACCTCCCGGTTAAGGGAGGAGGCGAGACGCTCAGGAAGCCACGTCGGTGGCAGAAGCGTCCGCGTTAGAGTTCATGTTACTGATAGCACGCTTAAGTGAGTGGAACGAGCCACCAACAGCGACACTATCAATAGCACCGTCTTCGTATTGGATACCTACGTCAACGATGTTGTACTGTCCGTCAACCGTCTCGACTTTGTCGAAGGTACGAAGGGACATGGTGGTACCAGGAATACGAAACATAGTAATTAGTGCATAGAACAACGCCTTGTAATAAGGCATAAAGAAATAAAGCGCCCGTTAGGGCGCAATACCTCAGTCCACATCAGCCCATTCCTCCAGTAGAGGAAGGTTGACTGTTGTAGGGACAGTGAAGATATCCACTGTTGCTAGTTCATCTGACTCCACGAACATACGTTCGAGGTACTCAGAGTAAGCAGTTATAAGTTCTGACATGTTGTCCAGATTAAAAGTACAGTGAAGTAAAGCACCCGTTAGGGTGCAATACAGTGGTTAAGCAAGTACAGGGGTGAACCCGTACTTCTTGTTAGTCGTAAACTGTGTATACAGAGTACGCATATCGTCCTTGCTCTTACAAGCGATAACCTTGTTGTTATCACGAAGAGCGAAGTACTGTCCAACCACCTCGCAGAAGCGCCAGGTAGTGGTGTGACCTTTAGTGGTCTTACTTACAGTTGCAAGTACGTTCATAGTGTGAATTGATAAATAACACAGTGAACTAAACCCTCCGTTAGGAGGGAATGTAGTTACATAGAATCGAGATAGTCATGCATAGCATTGAGATACTCGTTCTGAGTCTCAAATGTGCGACCATGAATTACACAAGGGAAAGTCATAGGACGCATTGGAGCGGCAGAAGCAAAGACTTCACGTGAAGTCATACCTGTCTGCTCCATAATTTGAGAGACATAAGGATTAGAATTTAACATAATGATTTAGATATAAAGAATGGTGTGAACAACAAGCAATCAAGTAAAAGAAACACATACATGTGCAAGCAATTACTTGAAAGAAATTGTACAAAAAGATAAAGCTCCCGTTAGGGAGCAATGTAGTTAGTCGTAAGAGCCCCAACGATTACGTGAAGGGTCATTGACATCTTTGATGCAATCAACCATTGCAGGTAAATTGCCAGAGATAAGGAAGAGTGGAAACATTCCAATCGCCTTAGCTCTTTCTGCAAAAGCTGCATTATCATCAGCTTGCTGTGTACGTTTAGTCATAGTAGTTAAATATAAAAGTACAGTGAAACAAACCACCCGTTAGGGTGGAATGTAGTTAGTCACATACACGTAGCCAGTAGCTTCTCTTAGGGAAGTTACGGGTGTAGTAGTGAAAGAGTGCAGAGGCTGCACGATAAGAGCGAGGTGACCATGAAGTGTCAACAAGCTCGCCGTTAGGTAGTTCAACCATCAGTTGATAGTTACGCATGTGTGAATAGATATAAGAACACTGTGAGTTAAAGCACTCGATAGAGTGCGAGGTGGGTGAGGTAGGAGGAGTACCCTCACGGTAGTTATCCACATAGGTGTGGAAAACCTGTGGAAAACTATAGGTAGGACTAGTAGTCACTTAAGTAACACACACCAGTTAGTACGTGAGATATCAACGGGAGTTAGATATCAGTGGTAACTTGTGGTTACGAGAGTGAGCGCAAGATGATTACGAACGACAATGAGAACCATTATCATTACAAATGAGAATCATTCTCGAGTTCGTAAACTTGCGTGAACAAAAATATAAACATGAGCTTGAACTTCTGTGAAGTTCACAAGCGAAACTCTTGTGTGAAAGCGAGCGAAGCGAGCGTGTTAAACAATAGTTATACACTCATTATTTTTTTTGTTCGACCGACAGTTCGGGTACAGAGGGTATTAGACCCGTCACAAATTTTGTAGCACTTTTAGCCCCCTATAGGGTGCTTTTTCAGGGCAATATGCACCTTAAAAGATGTAACAATAATTAAATAGTTTTCCACAATCACTACCGATACAGCGTACGGCGTTGTTGGACACTATTGAGAAAGAACAGTCTTGTTGAGAAAGCGCCTGTTTTGGAGTCAGGCGAAAAACTACAGAAACTACGCTAACTACCGTAGTTTTCTATATACCTATTTATTAATACCCCCCTAGCCCCCCTATGTAATTAATTTAGAAAGGTATAGAGAGAACGTAGCTTAGCGTAGCAACGTAGTTTTTATAGAATGGGAGGAATGAGAAACGCTGGACCATGAATGTAAGTCGTCAGGAACAAATCAATAAGGTGATGTGTAAGCCTGGGTACCAGTGGAATGAAACCCTGCAGAAGTGCTTGGGTGGTGGAGGTGCTGTGCTGCCTAATGACCCTGCTTCTCCACCTAAGCCCACACCAAATGATGCAATCGCCATGGAAAAAGCCAGCCGGGAGAACACTGGCGAAGTTTTATAGAATAGACAGATATATTGTCAATTAAGATAATGCCCATTAATCCCGAAGTAATGCGTCAAGTCAACTATGACGCAGGTGTAGGTGGTAGGAATATGCCAAAAAATGGCTTTCAACGAGCTCAAGATTTTTTACGGAATAAGATATTTGGTAAGCCTACAAACCCTGCTGGTATGACATCACAGCAGCAGACTGCTTTTGATGCTAAGCAAGGTGGTAAGGCAATGAAAGATTTTGCAAAAACAAGGATTAAAAATACATCGAGTATTGGGTCATTAAAAGGTGCAGGCGGAGCACTAGGAAAAGGAAACGCTGCGGTTACAGGTCTAGCACTTATAGAAGCTGGATTAGAAGCTTCAGGTACAGACTATGGACGTAAGATTACAGCAGGTAAGAGTGAGAAAGCTCGTCAAATTGAAGAGATGCTTCAGAACCCACTGCGACCAACAAGTGCCGGAATATCTGGAGCACTACCTGCTGATTACAAAACCACAGAACAGCAAGCTTTTAATGAAGCAGCTATTCACACAGGTAGGAAAAATAGAGAAGAGCAGCTAAAAGCAGGCGTAGTTCCAGGGCAACTACCTAGTGATTACAAAGAAACAGAACTAGCGGCAGGACAAATAGCTGAAAACCACAGAGCTGGTGCTGGTTTCGGGGGACAAACCCGCGTCAGTCCTACAAATGTGGTGCAGAAAGGTACACAAACTAGCCCTCCGCCCATGACAATGGACGATGCCAACAAGTTATTGAGTGGTGGATACAAAGTAGAGAACCCATACAGTTCTAATCAACTGCCATATACCCAGTCTTCCCCCTACGCAGGTAAAGGTAACGCAGAAATCTACAATCCAGAGACATTACTTCAGCATCAGCAGGGGCCTGGAGCGCCTGATTACGTGAAACTGTCTAAAGATATCTACGGAGACCAGAGTGGAGTCGAAAGCTACACCCGTGGTGAAGAAATGAACAAGGATTACAAGCAAATGGACGTAAATCCTGGCGAGAAAGTCCCAGAAGAGAAGGTTAACTGGGCAAATCGCACGATGGCAGACAACTCAGACGAGAAAGTGCGCCGTCGTTCTGCATTCTTGGACCCGAATGTCAACATTATGCAGGCAATGCGTAATCAAGAGGCCATTCAGGGGCGTGTTTACGCAGGTGGTAAGCATTGGCAGCGCAATAAGGACGCAGGGCAGGAAGGACAAAACGATTTTGTGGAAATCTCCGCAGATCAAGCGCGTGATCGCAGCTATTACAGGCAATCTGCCGATGAAGTCTTTGCAAATCACCTAGGTAAAGCCAAAGATACTGTTGCTTCCAGTGATATTCCTGATCTACCTAAAGATGCTCCAGCACCACTGCCTGGTGCGGTGCCTGGTAATACTAATATCGATAAATCACAGTTAGATACTAGTGATCTGATGGATATAAACCCAAGTGAGTCAATCATTGGGAATAACACTCCATCTCGTACAGTGAAAAAGGGAACATTGTTCAATAGATAGATATATAAAGTATCTACAATAGATACAGGTTTGATATGTAGATGTGACTTTAGAATCTAACGGATTATCTTCTGATCTGCTGCGATTAGGTGCAGAACAGGCTGCTGCTGGTAAAACATTGGGATTATCTCCTGAAGAAACGTTTAATCTCCAGCAACATCTACGAGAACGGGGGATTAAACAAGTAAGAGCAGAAGATAATGCTCCAGATCCGTTTGGTGAAGCACCTGAGCAGGCATATGACGATAGAGGACGTAAAGTAGGCGAAGCTCGCCGCCCTCAAGACGATTTCCGTCCTGCTGATGCCAAACCAGGTAGAAATGGCGGTAGGAACATCCTTGTCAGAGAAGAAAAGGTAAGAAGTGGCTCATTACCGGAAGAATTCCTTGCACCTGAAGAAGTTGCTGAAAGTACAGAGGGAAGAAAGCGTGGATTGCTAGACGCAGAGAATTTAGGTGGTCCTGCAGGCGATAGAGAGATTCGAGTTAACCCAGGAGCTGGTGCACCCGGTCGTGGAGTAGCTGATGCACTCGCACAACTTAAAAGAGGACAAGAACAGTTCGGAACTGCTGCATTCCCAGGAATTGGTAGAGCAATTGAGCGATTAGAAGAAGATAATCAGCCAGGAAAGGTTGGATTACAGAATGAGCGTAAATTAGCTGCTGATTTAGTCGCTGCTGATGCTCGTCCATTCAATTCAAGCGAAATTGACCAAATTGTCGCTGCTGAATTGAACAATCGGTTCGGTGGTGAGTTCGGATGGAATCAACCCGTTCGTGCAATGCCCATTGACGCTCGTGTCAAAGCAGAAGCTGAAATCCGTGCAGGTTTAGAAGGCAGAGGTGGTCAAGATCCACTTATGCAGATGGTTAACGAAGATGCAGCAATCAGACGTGCAGAACGACAAGGAAGAGAAGGAGACCAACGTGGTCAACGCATCCTTGACGAGATGGATGAGATTCGGAACATCGGAAACGTCAAAGACCGTGGACCTGCTGGAGAAGTTGAGTTTGTCAAGCCAGTCAACACTCCTGACACTGCTCAAGCAGTAAATGCACCACAAGGTCCACTGCCTAGGCAGCAAAGGTGGATGGTTGACAACCTTCCTGATTATGGACGTGAAGGTGGAGATAGTTTTGGCTTCCCACAAGTAGGAATCCTTGAAGAAGGTAAATTGTTTGCTGACAGACTGCGTGGAATGGGAGCAAACGTTCCAAGAGCAGAAGTTCGTAACGTCAATGAGCTACAACAGGCTGCAGACTTTGTAATCCGTCAAGCTGCTGCTCAAGGTGAGCGACTAGGACGTTTTGATAGAGAAGCCGGTGGAATGGTCTTTACCGACAACCCTGGAATCTCAGAAGTACTTTATAAGCTGCGTTATAGCGATGGTGAAGTACAGCGTCTTGCAAACGCAATGAACCAAGTAGAAATGCAAGGTATTGCAGGTGGACCGAACACTACCCGCGCTGAGATGTTTGCAGAACGTGTACCAGGCGGTATCGGTAGAGGTGTACAGGTTTACGGCAATAATCCCAATATGCGACCCGATGCTGGTGTCCCATTAGCTCTTATCAAGAATGAGAAGGTAGGACGCGGTAAAGACGCTCAGGGAGTACGTGCTGAGCTTGCAAACATTGGACCTGAAGATGTAGTCCGCCAATTAGATGCAGCTGGGATGCTTTATACCCAAGACGCTCAAGGGCAGAAGATTCTTCTACCAGAAGCTGCCAACATCATTGCTGGTGCTGATACTGCTCGTGGTGATGCACAAATGGCAATTCAAGGTGGATTAAAAGGTGAAGTACCCCGTGCCAACTTCATCCGTGGTGATGTACGTCAAATGGGACGTCCAGAACGTGTACGACGTTTTGGTAAAGAGAATGCTGATAAAGCTGGACAGGTAGAGGCTAACTTCCTTGCAGGAGAGGAAGGACGTCGTCGTAGAGCAGCAAGACAACAGATTGTTGAGATCCGCCCACAACGTAGAGGCGGAGGCACTGGATTCCCTGAAGTCAGCCGTACTGATGCAGGGGAAGGATTCAGGAACGTTGCAATCCCTTCTAGTAAGCAACCTATTCAAGAGTCACGAGTAGCACCATCTATTGCTCCTGACCCATGGGCTGGTACGGGACCTGCTCGTATGGAAACTGCTATTCAGCAGCCACAAGCTGGACAACAACTAGCACTACCACCAGGTAGGAGTTCACGTCCACTGACTTCAGAGATGAAGCAACAGTTGAACCAATTGACACCTGCAGCCAGCGTTCAATCTACGGATCCACCAGGAAGCCAGTTCAGGTTCTCTCCTGACTATCAAAGTAGGAAGGGACGTATAAACCGTGAGATTGGTCGAGGGATTGATCGTCAGAACCTCCGTAAACGAGTGGGAGGTGGAGCGGCTGCCGCCGCAGGTTTGACAGGTCTAGCTGCTTTGATTGGTGGTGAACGTGACCAACGTGAACAGGAGCAGTACTAATGAAACAGTTCAACCAAAAGGACATTCAAAATGGCATTCAGAATCAACAACGATCTAGAGAAACTCCTAACTCATTTGCTGAATTAAATGGTGCAACTAGTGTAAATAACGATGGTGATTTAGCCAAAGAGAATAGTCGTATGGCTGGACCTGTGGGTGCAAGAGCTGAGGAAATGATGCGTAATCCACAAGAGCGTGAACGCACAGCTAAGTGGATGCAGGCCTTCAGTGATAGCAATCAAGGTACTGAATGGAATGCCGCTAAAATGGGAGTACCGCCTCAGGAATAGATAGATGCCTTTACCTTTAGCATTAGCACCTATTGGTGCAGCAGTAGCAAAAATGGGATTAGGTGCAAAGCTTGCATCTGCTGTAGGAATGGCAAAAGGATTAGCAGGTGGAGCTGCTGCACGTCAGCTTGCAATCCCAGGATTAACAGCAGCAGCAAAAGGGGTTGGAGTTAGAGGTGGATTAGGAGCTGCTAAAAAGTTTGCAGGTAATGCTCTTGCTAATTACATGGGACCAGGTGGAGTAACAGCCAAAAATCTTGCAACTAATTTTGGAATGGATGCAGCCTTTGGTTTATATCAAGGAGCCATGACACCAGGTGACTTAGGCGACAAGCTGATTGCAGGCGTTGGCACAGGCGTGGGTGGCGCAGTGGGCGGCGTGGGGCTGGTGTCAGCGCTGGGTAAACACAAGAACAATGCAATAGCAAGGATGGGTGCTGAACTTGGAGGCAACCTAGTTGGAGATATGGGAGGTCAAATTATTTCTGACCAAGTACTACGAGCCAAGGGTGGAGGCACTACACCTTGGGAGAAGCTGCAGCAACAAGGAGACCAGCAGTATCGCTCAGAGATTGAACGACAGATGCTCGCACAACTAGGCATCGGTGGATACAACCAAACTGACTTACTTGGTTAAAGATAATGGCTGGAAGATTTGCAGGACTACTAAAACAATTAGGTGAAGTCAAAGAAGGCTTCAAACATGACTATGCGATAGGTGGAGAAGACGCTCGTAAAGGAATGTACAGAGAGCGTGAACTACAAGGCAAACAGTCAGAAGGACCTAAGTGGGACCAGATGACCGCTGCTTATCCACTAGGACAACGCATTAGAGAACTCACGAAAACAGCTACTCCTGAAGGCGTACAAGCCAGACAGGAAATGGACCTTGGCTTAGCTACAGATAGAAGTAAGGCATATCAAACAGGACAAGTGCTTGGCTCTGTAGGTGCTGACCTGACACAGGATTCAACACGTCGGTTCTACTGGCTGCTAAATGCACTACAGGCATCTGGTGAAGTTATAAACGAGGGAGTATTAAAAGTAGCAAACGCAACTGCTAAGAATGCTCCAAACCTCTATGGCAAAACTGATGTCATCAATGAATTAACAGGAGATGTCTTGAGACCTACTGCCAAGTCTCAGGCAATGGCGCAGGGTGCAGCCAAAATGATTGACGGTCAGTTACAGCCAAGACGTGGATATAGTGTCACCGGTAAAGGTCAAGACGCTAAATATGTAAAGCGTAACTTTGAACCAGGTGTTCTGCAGTCACTGGCTATTCCAAGTGGAATTGCAATCAACACAGGCTTAGGATTGCTGACACCATTTGGTGGAGCGGAAGGCTACAAAGCTGCTGTGCCTAGTGAAGAAGACCCAACGAAAACAGCTAACGTTCTTGAAGAAGTAGCACTTAAATACTTTATGGGACGTACTGGAAACTTATTGCCATATGATGAGTTTGTAAAAGTCAGACCAGATGTAAGCAAAGATGAATACAACAGATATCAAGCATTTAAATATGACAAGAATACTGACCTGAATCCCATGGATGGTGATTTGACACTACCAGGAGGTGTACTGAAAACAACAGACGAAGGAATCCATGGACCTGAACTACAGTTCCTAGGAAGAAGCCTTCCATTAACAACAGGTGTTATTCCTTTTGTTAGTTCAGTAGCTGGTGGCGCTGCAGGTGTACGTATGCAGAAACCAATTAGAGGTGGACTGGTTGGAGGACTTGCAGGTTTAGCTGCTGGTCAAATTGGAGGCAACATCATTGAAGGTGAACGCCGTCGTCGTAATAAAGAAGAGAACGAAAGACAGTACAATAAAAGAACTGAGATAAGTCTTGAGTAATGAGATTTGCAGCACAACGCTTTAGAAATCCTGAATCTAGAGAAGGCAGATTTACTGCCAGAGATTATGCTGAAGGCGACTATACCTATCGTTATAGAGCACCAGGACTACCTCAGTCACGTGCCTCTATGCCTGAAGTAAATGTATCTTCTATGGCGAAGACACAACAACGCCCGTTCTCTATACCTGATCTTTCTGAACCTGTGTTCAAGGCATAACAGTTAAACAAAAAACAGTACAATAAAGAAAACAATACATTAATGTAATGGCTGGTACTAGATTTGCAGGCATGTTTGAACCGATGCAGCTACGTTCAGGTGCAGTAGGAAGTAATGCAGGTTCAGCAGCTGATGCTGTAAGTGTTGGAAAGATAATGGGAGACATTCGTGCAACATCAGTAAAGCACGATGAGATTGCAGCAAGGGGAATGCAGACTAGGTCTGACGAACGTAATGCAGTAATGGATGCTGCAGCTAGAGTAGAAGCTGAAGATATCAGATCAAAAGCCGCTGTGGACATAGCAAAGGAGGAGAGAGCGGCAAGTAAGCCTAGTGGATTATCGACTTTAGGATCAGTTGCAGGAATTGCTGCGAGGTTTATTCCAGGAATTGGATAGTAACAGTTAATAGCTGTGTAAAATAGTAAAAGGTTCTGGAATTAAACAATGAGTTGGATAGAAGAACAGTACAAAGGTACACAGCAAACTGGTTCAGATGGACGCATTGGTGGTAAAGGCCTTGGGGCATTCTTTTGGCAACAATTTGTAGATGAAGATAAAATTAATAGGGCTAGTCAGAAAGATTTAAATACAGAAACCGCAATTGGACTGGGAGAACATATTAGTGATTTAAAAGGAATTACCGACACCTCTAGCGCTTTAGAAGTAAAAGGTGCTGCAATTAGACGAGGTAGAGAGCGTACAAAAGAGACTAAAGCTGATGACCTAACTGCACAGCTTGGTATTCTGACGGCAGGTCAAAAGCCACAAATGGCAGGAATTGAAGCTGGACTTGAAGAATCACGTGCTACAAACGCGCGGTTAATACAGCAGGGTAATAATCAAATGGAGTTGGCACGGATAGAGAATGCCAATAGAGACAAAAGATATTATGCAGACCGTATTGATGCACGTGAAGCTCGTGCTGATGAGCTGATGTTCCGCCGTGAGTCTTTGGAACGTGCAGACCGTAAGGATGAGAAGAACCGTCGTCGTGAATCAATCCAAGCACTAGTTGCTGGACTGTCTTCGCTTGGTGGCTTCCTTGCTTAACTATTGGTGATAAGTGTAGCCAGCAATAAAGTTATTATTTTTAATGACATCATGATCTGGATCGGCAGGACGTTCCCACTTACGAGTCCAGTAAGATGCTGCTGCTTGTGGTGATTCCCAAGTTGTATTCAGGAAGGTCTGCGCTGAAGATTCGCCAGGTTCAGTGAGAGCATAATCAATCTGACCTTTCCAATCACCAGAGTTTACTAGTTTGGCAACAGTAGGAGTTTGACGCACACCTTTCCATTGGAAAAGTCCACCAGGACCTTTATCATCACCACTACGAATAGAAGCATTAAAGCCACTCTCACGATCAATGTTAGACATCAAACCATAAGCTTTATTGTGAGAAAGTCCTTTATCCTTAGTCAAGTATGAATAGACTTCACCACGATCAACGGTTCCACCAGATGGTGTAATCGGATTGGTTGAAACAGCACCACTGCTTCCAGTGGTAGATGTATTGGAAGCACCTGTACCACCAGTATTGGTAGCAGGAGCAGGAGTTTCTACCTTCTTCCCACTAGTATCAATACCTTCCATCGTTACTCTATCTACATCGTTCTTAGACTTTATTTCTGCAATCTTCTTGTCATACAACGAGTAATCGCGCTTCTCTGATTTCTCTACAAGTCCACCTACACCAAGCGCAATAAGACCACCAGCTTTACGCATGACACCAGCCTTAGAGCCTTTCATCTTTGCGTCATGTACCTTCTTTGTTTTATCTGCAGCAATCTCAGCTCTCTTTACATAAGCACCAGCGTTAGTAGCAGCAATCTTCTCCTTAGACCTGATTTCCATACCTGCTTGTGCAAGCCCACCAAAGTCAACAGAGTTCTTACGTGTAACTTCTAGTGCTTTCTCTGCATCACGAGCTACTGCCTTACCAGCTTGTGCGTAGTTACTCTGACCACCTATCGAAGCAAACCGCATATCAGTCGTACATTACATGTATCTATTGTAGATAAAATAAATAGATACAATAAGGTAGGCTTACTACGAAAGAGAATGGCTACAAAAACAGGACAGTTTAACTTTCAACAAATCATGGATGATTTCTATGGGAGTGAAATTGCAGCAGATGATGATGTAGGTAGAGCTCAGAAGCAAGCATTTCAAGGAAACCTTGTACAGTCTGGTTTTGATAGTGCATTAGCACAGCAGTTGGCAACACATAACTCAGCACTAGCTCAAGAAAATATGACGCACCAGGCTGACCTGGAACAACGCAACCAAGCAGCAAATATGAAAAACGAGTTTAACTATGGCATGGAAGCCATGGAAGCTCAGTTTGGTTATCAAAATGAGTACTCCAATGCACAGCATGACCGTGACATCGGAATGCTTAGTGCGACAGGAGAACAAGAACGTAGGAATATGTCAGCTAAGGGACAGCAAGATAGACTTCAGCAGATTGTTAAAGGTGAGCAAGAAAGAGTAACTATTGGAGCACAAGGTAAGCAAGACAGGCAAAACTTAAGTACTCAGGGTAAAATCGATATCAATAAGATTGGAGCACAAGGCAACCAAGATAGGCAGAATATCGGAGCACAGGGTAGAGTTGATCTAAGTAAGATTGGAGCCCAAGGCTCGCAGGATAGGCTTAATATTGATGCACAAGGCAAAGTAGACATAAGTAAAATCGGAGCGCAAGGAGATCAAGATAGGCAAAACATTGGTGCACAAGGTGACCAAGATGTCCGCAAGATTGGAGCACAAGGCACAGAAGATAGATTAAACATTGGTGCACAGGGCGACGACAACCGTAAGACGCTAGATAAAGAGGATGACCTGAAAGCCAAGACTTCTAACAGGCAGACCGCTCGGTCACGTTCTATTGCACGTGCGTTCTAATGACTACCTCAACTAAACAAGGTGCAGGGAAGGTCTACTTAACTTATGTAGACCAGTGGTTAGATACGCTACCTGCAGCTGAGTCAGAGGACTTCAAAGAATTTGCTGAAGTCACTCCAAGCATTATTGAAATTTGGGTATATGCTGGAATCCTTCAATACCCTGGAACCTTTAACGATTTAGCACGTTGGGTGAAGATGAAGTATAAGAAGCTAAATCGTCGTGAAATCCTTAACAGTGAGATTGCTGCATTGCACTCTGACATTCAAGAGTTGCGAATGGCAATTACTGCTGGTGAGATTAAAGGTGATAACGGCTGTGCACGTCTAGCTGCACTAGAAAAAGAACTGCGCTCACACATTGAGACGTCAGACCGTATGAATAAGACAACCGATAAGCGTGGTCTAATTCTTGCTGGTGCTGACCGTGTGATGCGTGAGATGACCTCTATCTTTAAAGACGATCCACAGTTTGCAGAGCCCATGGAAAATGCAATCAATGCAGTATGGGCAAAGCTGTATGCAGAGGTAACGAATGGATGATCTAAAGCTGCTACTACCAGAGCTCTTAATGAACACTCCTGACTTGAGTGTTGAGCGAGTTCGCTTACAAGGAACACTGCAACAACGCTTACCTTCTATCCCTGGTGCAGGTGTTGAATCTTTCTTTATGGGAAGCCGTGCAGAAGAAGCAGCAGCAATGGCAGAAGCAATTGGTATTGCATTTGAAGAGGATAGACAACGTTCAATTATCATGCGTGCTAAATCAAGAGCAGAAGAGAGAGTAGCTCAAAGATATGCCGAAGGGAGATACTAACAGTTAGACTAAAGACAAAAGTTTAACAGTATGGCAATTGCAAGTAGCTCATTAGCCTATAGACGTTCAGCATTAATGACTGCTACGAAAGTAACAGTTAAGGCACCATCAGAAGAAGTACTAAGAGCAAGAGATGACTTTAAGGACTTCTGTGTCTTAATGGGTAAAGCTCCTGCAAATCACATGATGGAATGGCACGCAGAGTTGTGTACGGGAGTAGATAGTGAATGTTTAATGGGTATTGGTGGACCGAATACCGCAATCCTTGCACCACGAGGTTCTGCCAAATCTACAGTACTTGGATTGTTTGCTGCATGGATGATTGGCAGACATACTGCTAATAAGCAAATGTTGCGTATACTATATATTGCATACATGGTTGACATTAGCAGAGCTAAGTCTGCAACCATCAAAGGCATTCTTACAAGTAGTAAGTATAGAGAAGTCTTCCCAATGGTGAGGCTCTCAAAGATTAAACGTTCTGACGAGTATTGGTCAATTGATTATGAATTTGCGGGAATTGATACAGCAGGTGAGGAAGCTTTCACAATTGCGTGTGGTGGTCTCAAAGGTGCAATCACCTCTAAACGATCGCAGTTGGTGCTTATTGATGACCCTATCAAATCTGCCGCTTCGATCAACAACCCAGACATTCGCCGTGAGATGGAGCAGACTTGGTCTAACGTTATCGCACCAACGATGTTCCAAGGTGCACGGGCTATCTGTCTGGGAACGCGCTTCCACTTTAACGATATTCACGCAACACTCTTTGTGCCCAAGAACAATTGGAAGCAGATAGTTCAGAAAGCAGTTATCACAGACGCTGACGGGAGACAACGTTCGTATTGGCCAGAGTTCTGGTCTATGAAATACCTCAACGAACGTAAGTCGGAGGACCGTATTGCATTTGCATACCAGTACCTCAACACTGCAGTTAAATCAGCAGACGTTGGTATCTCACCAGAGCTGATTATTAAAGCAGAAGTACCTGAAGATTACGATTGCCTTGGTGTAGGAATGGACCTAAGTGCAGGTCTTAAAGAGAAGAATGACTGGACAGTCATGACACTTGGTGGCATTAAGGATGGAAAGATATATCTGATTGACCAGAGGCGTGCACGTACTCTTGGCAACCTAGAGAAGATTGACATTATGTGCGAGATGCTTGCTGATTGGAACATTTTGCAAGAGAACGATGAAGGTCAATATTTCCCAACGATGTCACCATGCATGATATGGCCAGAAGCTGTTGCATACCAGAACTCAT
>WLWE01001414.1_pt1 | contig 17713 bp, 13 predicted proteins | sample 6718301 | NCBI WGS metagenome assembly WLWE01 (sample SAMN12718691, study PRJNA515312) | sponge metagenome | isolation source: marine sponge | host: Mycale hentscheli | place: New Zealand: South Island, Marlborough, Capsize Point | collected 2003-05-01 | reverse complement strand
ATCCAGCACTGCTTTTGCCGCCACCGCCACCGCTGGCTGCTTGAGCGGAGAAACCATCACCACCATCATTTCCTTGTCCAGATACCCCTGAACCCCCTACCCGTGGGCCACCTTGAGCACTACCACCGCCACCAGAACCACCGTTCAAGCCGTTTGCGGTATAGTTACTGCCGCCACCACCGCCTGTGGCAGAAAAAGAACTAAACACTGAAGCCCCACCGTTATAGCCCATTCCCTCCTGCGGCGCATATCCCCCACCACCTACGGTGAGCGAGATGGCTAAATCGAGATCAATGCTTGCTGTTCCTAGTAGTACACCACCAGCGCCGCCTCCACCTGCGATGTTGCCGCCGCCGCCACCACCGCCAGCAATAACCGCGTAGTCCACATCAACAGAAGTAGGCGCGCCGCCCCCACCACCTACAGCTTTACGCATAGAAAACGCGCTTACGTTAGCACTAAGCATTTATACCACCATTGCATGGATGCCGGTGGCAGTAGTCCCTGTGCTAAGGACTCGCTTCACCGAGCAGATCAGATAGAAGTTGGCAGGTACAGTCACAGTTCGAGTCACACCGTCTTTAGTATGGAACGAGACGTTGCCCTCACCCGTAATGTATAGACCGATAGCAATGTTACCAGTGCCTACGTTGTCTGACCCGTCTGCCGGTGTAACCGGAACCATGTCGTAGACGCTACCGTTTAACTGACCGTCTACACCTCTGAATGGATTACCCATCTTGAACCTCTCTAAATTGTAATTTCTGCAACAGACCCAAGTTGAACTTGGTCACCGTCGCTTTGCGTTATAACCGCACTAATACCGAGCGGTTGTCCTGACCTGATAAACAGCGTGTCACCCACCGACAGCAGGCTAGATGCGCCGCCGAAGTAGTTAGCCTCATCGGCCACCTCACTCGGGGTGCTATCAGTCGTGTATTCCCATGTGACCCTGCCGTCAGCAGAGCCACCAATAGGACGTAGATCTTCCTGTGAAAAACTCATAGTCAGTCCTTATTCAAAAATGAAGTTACCGCCAACCTTCTCTAGCGCGAACCAGAAATAGGTAGAGCCGGTGATTACAATGGCATCGCCAGCAGTGGCTCCGACACCAAGCGTCACGTTACGGTTAGCAGTGTCCACAGTATAGCCAGATGTCAGCAGTGTGCCGTTCTTCGTGACCTTGATGTCAGATGCAGCGTTAGCTAAGAACGTGTAAGGGAACACAGTCTGTCCGCTAGTAGCAGTGATGCTGTTGCTTGGAGGGCTGCCAGCAGTAGAACTAACAGGCGTAGCCACAAGATTCCCTGACGATACAGTGAATGTAAACGAGGGGTGGTTAGCCGCTCCCCCTGTCACCAATCCTGCCTTGGCAATCTCGACAACTTGCTCACCGGCTACGGCAGTCTTGCTAATCAGCAGCTTGTAAATAGCAGAGCCGATAGCGCCTGTCGTTCCGAATGCACTGTTACAGGCAGTAACTAGTAGTTCGCCTGAGAAGTCATTGCTTGTGCCCAGCGAACTGTCCAGAGCGGTAAGCGTAGCCGCCGTCGATGGAGAAAACGCCTTGCTGTAGATCAGCTTGGGTGCAGTGTAGTTCGTCTGGATGAAGCCGCTATCAAACGCCCTCGCCCCTGAGTTGTACATCAGCGGATCTTCGAGAACTAACTTAGCGCCCTGACCTGTAGCGATGAAGTCATAGGTGTTAGCAATGCCAGTAGAAAAAGATACAGGCTGCTTTTGCACCACAAAGTTTGTAATGCTGTCATTCGCTTTAACGTGGGTGTGGTTAGCGAAACCGCTATTCTGCTTGTTGTTACCACCGCAGGTATTCCCCATACCCGATAACCAGTTGATCTCGTAGCTAGACGAACCCTCGAAGAAGAAGCCCGACCGGGCGTTGAACTCAGCGCCATTGGAAATCAGTGACACACCACGGTTGCCTAGCATGTGGTAGCCGTATCGGTTCTCGTCAGATGCGTTAGAGATGTAAGACGAGTAAACATTGAAGTCGCTCTTGTAACCCGCGCCTGAGTAGAACTTCGTTGTTATTTTGTAGACGTGCCCAGCGGTAGCACCAGACGTTAGGGTGATAGTACCGCCAGACGCACCCAAGGTAGTCACGTTATAAGCAACGCCCTGCACCAGCGGAGTGTCTAATGCTGGATTCAGCGTAGAGTTGTATACAGTAATGTCGCCATTCGCTGTAGTTGGGAACGTATAAGCGAAGACGGTCTGACCACCCGTAGCGGTGATCGTATCCGTCACATCACTAGGCGTACCGTTTAGTCTGCCGTAGTTGTTTTCTAGCAGCCATGAAGTGTGGATCTCAAAGTTATGATAGAACCCGTTTTGCGTGTTCTCCTCTGCGTTACACTGTGACACCTTGCACAAGTAGGATCGCTCGAACGCAAAGCCGTCAGTACCACGACCGGCAACCGCATGATCCCCTTTAACCTGCACCCTCTCAAAGTTAGTGCGCTGTCCCGGAGACGTGTTACCTACAGCCTCGACGTTGATACCAGACGTTTTAGCGTTTAGTACCGTTAGGTCAGAGATGTTGTTAAAGATACTGTGGACTAGCTCGATACCCGGCCCTGACGTAGACGCAGCAGCGTCAATGACAGTGCTCTGTCTCCCCGCACCTTGTAGGGTTATGTTGTCAACATCGAACGTCTGGGCGCTGTTGTTGATCTCAATGGTTTCACTAGTCTTAAACACACCGCGAGGGAGGTTCAAGGTATTACCAGTGCTTACCTCGTCACCGTAGGTGGCTGTGATAGTCGCCTGTATTGCAGTGGTATCATCCGTACTGCCGTCACCAGTTGCACCGTAGTCAACGACGTTCTTCGTTGATCCAGATACAAGCCGGTTGTGTGCTTTTGTTAAAGCCATTTTACGCTCCTAATTCTGGACGAGTGTCTGGGAAGTCTGACGTGCTAGGCCAATCTCGTAGTGCAGTTCTGAATGTCATGTACGCTGCTCGTTGCGGATGGTCAGACAAAGGTACAATGTAATCTGTAGCCTCTAGCTCTGCATTACGCCACATCCTTGCAGCATCTTCTTCTGGCACAGAGTCGGTAGCAAAAATAACCTCTTCGTATCTACCAGCGTGATGTTCTTCAACAAACGCTAGGTCAGCTACAATGCGGTTAATCTCTTCGTTGCTTTCATTCTTAATAATGTAAATAGCCATTGTAGCCTCCGTTAAACAAACATGATAATGCACATGCCACTACCACCCGCTGCCCATGCGCGGTTACTGGCAGATGTAGCGGTATGGAAGGGGCCGCTAAAAGCACCTGAACCGCCACCTCCATTTCCTCCAGCGCCCGCGCTTATTCTTCCAGAACTAGTTGAGTCTACCGCGCTTACCCAAGTCAACGAACCTCCACCCCCAAAGCCACCGCCTGCGCCGGATTGATAATAAAGTGATGTGCTTCCAGCATTATTGTTGCCTGCCGAGCCGCCGCCGCCGCCTCCATAACCGCCGCCACCAGCGTAGGGGCTGGCGTTATCCGTTGATCTGGAATACCCGCCATCGCCCTGAGCGTCAATAATGCTGATCGTAGGGGCGCTAGTTGGGCCGCCCGAAGCCGAAGCAGTCTCTCCCGTGACATTGGTAGCGACATAATCTGAAAAGCCATCTCGTGACGCGGTGCCGCCGGTGCTCCGGTAAGTTCTGCTCCCAGTGCTAGTAACGCCAAGGACATCACCTCCGTTACCTCCAACACCTGCGCCGCCAGTAGCAATAATTTTATCTTGACCGCCAACAGCGCCTGTCATAGTCACGCTACCGCCATTATAGGCTGTACCGTAGAGAGCAACAGCACCCCCTCCTGTTGTTGTAGCATTATACTGACATCCGGCTACTCTTGAGATAGAACCGCCAGTGCCACCTGTGTAATTAAAGTCACCACCACTAGCTGTGCCGCCTGTTCCTCCAGCAGTAGAAACAGCACTAGAAGTGCCTGCGCTAAACTGTCCGCCACCGCCACCGTTAGCGGCCATGTTGACAGACTCTGCTGCGGAAGCTGTAACAAAGGTAGTGTTACCTCCATTGTTGCCTACCCTAGAAGAATTAACATCGTTCATCGCAAGCGTTGTAGCGCCACCAGCGCCGATAGTGACAGTAAAGGTTTCTCCTGCTGTTACATTGAAAGTTTTTTCGCTGTAACCACCACCGCCACCGCCTGTAGCATCCCCAGTATTAGCGTTAATAGAACTGTTTTTGTTAGCAAGGAATGCACCTTGACCTCCACCACCGGTAATGATGACTTTGATCCTGCCTGTTAACGGCGCTGTAAAAGTCTTTGACTGACCAATAACAAACTGTGTTGTGGGTATTGGTGCTGCATCTCCACCACCGCTAATAAAATCTGTAAAGTTGCTCATGCCATTACCCACCCTTGAGTTGCATCTGTGTATATGAATTGTATGGAGAGATACGCCGCATCCATTGTGAAGTCAGACGCACTGCTCATTATGTTTGACCCGTTCCTACCCACCACTGTGTCGGTGAAGTTACCCACCGTAATCAGCACTCGTTGACCTATAGTCGGTGAGGCGGGGAGTGTGATAGTTCGCCCAGCGGCACTAACGTAAACGTGTGTGTTAACCGTAGCGGTTATAGACGCTGCTGTAACTGTGGTAGTGATACCTACCGATACAGGTACGGATGCTAGGTTAAGCGTCACATCACCCCCAGTGCCGCCGCCTGACAAACCTGTACCAGCAATAACCGCTGTGATGTCACCTACCACGTCAGAGTTGCGTATAAACTTACGCACCTCAATGGCTGCGTTGAACGGTGGTGCCTCAGAGAATGTAACCACCAGACCAGACAGCGTGTACGAACTAATAGCTTGCATGATTCCGTCGATGGTTATCTGCAACAATCTACCTGTTACCGGCGCAGTGCTTAGGGTAAACGCTGTTGTAGTACCGTCACCCGTGAACGTGTCTTCAGTCAGGATCGTTACTTCTTGAGCCTTCAGGTAATCAACAGCCTCGACAGCGCCTGTAGAGTCAAAGCCTAGAAGCCTGTGAGAGCGCCCAGATGCTACTGGTAGCTCCATGTTGATTGAACTCAGATCAGTGACCGGCTTTTTAACAGAGCGAGAATCGCTTGTAGCGTTCTGTTGTATAGCCAGCCACAACCGGTCAAAGTCTTCGTTAACCTCAGAAGCTAGGAAGTCACCGCTGTTCTGGTAGTCAGTGGTACGGTTTAGCGCCATGTCTCTATAGATGGTGATAACGTCACCGGCAGCAGCAACAGCAGTGAGCGTGACAATCCCACCACCGTCATTCCCCACACCATCTACAGTGTAGTCAGTGCCCTCTGATAGAGTCGTACTGTTCTTTAGTACAACGAGGTCATCCTTGTCATACACCTCAAACGTGTACGCAAATTCAGCCTGCCCTGCTGTAGCAATGTATTGGTTACGAGCAGTCGTATTCGTTACGGTCATAAATCACCTACTTGTTTTTCCACCTCGTCGAATCCATTTCTTATGAACGTCAAGTTCTGTCCGGGGATTAGCCGCCTAAGCGCCCTTGTGTCTGATTCCGTCCAATCATCCTCACCCAGCCCTGCGTTTGCTACTCTGGCAACAAGGTCGATTCCTGACCCAAATGTTGGCCCCATGACTCCATCCGCTATGCTTCTTGAGGCAAATCTGGCTGCTGGCAAATCAGCACCAAGGATAGGTCTTAACCCAAAGTTATTGGAAGAAACCTTCTCCATTGTGTTGTTGATTTCCATTATAGCGCCTAATGCGCCTGACCTATCTATACCTTCAATAACTAATCCTATTGGATCGTCTGTTATTTCCCTCTTTGCATCCTTTTGCTTAAATGCGTAGGACATCATCCCTAGCGTGGTAAGCATCAAGACACCACCCAAAGCGTTGTGGTCTTGTCCTTGCAGCGCGGCAATCGTCATCCGCTGCGTTGATGCGAACATAAATGAGCGAAACTGCATTATGGTCTTACCCATTGGGCGAGACATAAACAAAGGCTTCTCTTGACCCGGAACCACGATTACACGGTCTGATTCTTTTCTAAGTGCAGCGCCCCAAATCTGTTCAAGCTCTGGATTATCCCAGTTCCTAGCGTTAGACAGCCACACGCCATCAACCTTCTCTGCGTGCTTCTTTAGCTCCCCAGCAATAGCACTAGCGTTGCCGTCATCAATGCCTAGCCGGGACAGCCTCTTGTCAACCTTGCCCTTTAACAAACCATCAACGACAGAGTTTTGCATGGTCACTACATGGAGTTGCTTGACCGCAGTAGTCCAGTAGTCCATTAAGTTGATTCGACCAAAGTTGTCCGTTAACGATTGCAGTCCTCGCTCAAGGGCTCCTCCCCCTTTGGTGTAGTCAGCAATGTCAGCAATAATCTGTGACCGACCACCCATCAACGCATCAACACCTATGCCGTATCGCTTACCTTCAGCGGCAGACACTTGAAAGGTTTTAAGGTTTTTAGCGAGAGGGGCTAAACCTTTAGAAAAGGTCTTGCCTATTCCTTCAGCCATAAATATACGGGCTACATCAGGAACCGATGAGGCAACAACGCCACCCATAAGCCTCAAGTAGTTTAAGTTTCTGGCCATCCGTCCTGCTGTATGGGCTAAACTGTCAGGGTCTTCCATGCCATATACGCCACGGATTCTGTCTCGCATCCCAGCGATGTCCCTAATATCTGCGTTCTTTTTGGCCTCCAGACTAGACCTTTCGTCCTTGAGGATTCCCATCAAACGCCTTTTGGTTTTAGCATTTTTCATGGCATCGCTATACCACTGCTCAATCTTTCCTATTTCGTTAGTAAGCTCGATGTCGTCTTGAGGAAACTGTTTTTTAATTTCAATGTCTGGAGCCATTTGGCGCAGATAGAGCCGCCCTAAGTCTTCGATGTTGTTTTCCAAGAAGTCTTCAACAAGGTTATCGGGTATCTGGAAAGTCCTAGAGCGAAGCGGCCCTCTTAAACTTGTGCCGTTTAGCTTGCTAGGCTTAGAACCCTCGCCAATTTTCCAGTCATAAGGAAGCCTTCCGTCTGGAGAACCTTTGATCCTTTGGGCAATCTGTCGAGCAATGTCTTCGTACTCTTGATCCTCAAGAATGTCTATTTCATCAAGGAGACCCTCACGCCCTTCGCGCTGCGTAAACTCAGGCATTAACCCCATTTTTTGGTCTGCAAAAACGGTGTCTTCTAGCTTTGCCGTTCTGTTCTTTGCTCCAAATGGGCCGTAGTTAAGCCAACTATTTTGCCCCCTAGTCTCAGTCGTTAACGCCCGTAACGCCGGGCCTCTAAATAACTTGGCGTGAGCCTGCCAAGCGTTTTCTTCTCCCCTTGCGCGGAACCCTGCTCCCTCAAGTCCATGACCAAAAGCATCATGTACCGCACGAAACAGATCGTTGTTTGTCACGATCTGCTCTTTGCCAGCTTGGTCAACCCACCGCAAGCCGCTGTCTTGCAGCATAATCCTGTTGGGGTCGTTTAAGTCGGCAGCAAAATCATCAAGGGTTCCATAACCATCATACGTTCCATACACCGCCATCTTTTTGTTATTACGCAAGTCGCGCATAGCGTTATACGGGTTGCCATTGTAAGGGTCAGTGGTAGAGTCAAAAAACGTGAATTTGTAGCCTGCGCTTGTAAGAGCGTCGTATTGCGCTCTTGTCTGCTGCACCAAGTCCCTATAAGCCTCTTGGACTATAGGATCGGTGGGGGCGTCCTCCATATCATCAAAGGCTTGGGCAATAGCCTTAGCTCGATCTTCGTCTACTTTTACATATTCAGATTGTCTGGAAAGTCTGATTCCGTTGGCTGCTGCATACTGCTCTGCAACGGTGTTGAGTCCGACATCTGGGCCTGTTGCCCCCTCTCGGATCGGCGCACCTTCAAGCGTTTCTCTGCTTGCGATTTCATCCTCAGTCGGCGCAACGATTCGTGCCTGATCGCGTCTTCTTCCGTTTCCTCCGCGTTCGGGTCGTACATCTTCCTCAATCCTCTTGGTTTTTAATTCAATGTCACGGTCTTTCAGCCACTTACTAACAACAGTCAAAAACTCGTTATAATTAGCTACGATCTTGTCTTTGTTCCATCGTCTATTTAGGTAGCCGACAGCCGTTGTTACATCAACGTCCTCGGGCAACAGCCCAACCTCAATGGCCTCGTTCTTCAGGGGGTCGTATAAGTTTGACCTCCAAGACCTAGCGGACTCTAGCGCCTCCGGTATGTCAGACGCATCGTTACGCAAAGCCCTTGCCACGGCTTCATTAAACTTCACTCTGTTCAGATTTCCGCCAGCTTTTTTGTACGCTCTAAACTGGTCTAAGTGGTTAGCGAGGGCAGTGTTGTAACGGCCATCTTTTATCTTGATGCGAGACTCTACGGCTGTAACCCCACCTCTATCCATAGCTATAGGGTTTTCAGCTAACAAATTTGCCAGCGTCCTAGTATTAGGATTTAAGCTGCTTATGGTTCTTGATAACGGATCAAACGCAAGGTTCCTAAATAAAAACTTGCCGACCACGTTGCCCTTAATCTCCTCACCATTAGCTGCCTGTTTTGCGCCTACGCTCAAGTCTGCCGCAGATATGCCTTCGTCTGCCGCTTGCTGTTGCAAACTAGGGGTCTCCACATAATATGGGCTGCGAAGCTCCTCTGGCGTGACAGGCTCCCCTGCTGGCTTTGTAATCACCTGATCAGGCTGTCCCTCTCGGCTTATTACTGTAGTCGATCCGATGGGTGCGGATGTAGCTCGTTCATTTTCCAAGATGATTTCATCTAGCCGAGACTGGTATTCTTTGGGGACAATGCCCTGCTCCAGCCTTGTAAGGTTTCCCTCTGCCGCCTTAGCTGCGTCATCATCCTTCAGTCGCGTATTAACTATGTTTAACTGGTCTTGAATTGCCTGCCGTTCTTGAGCGGCTAACGCCTCAGCTTGTTCTACGGCTTGTTGTTTTGCCTTCCTAGCGGGTACACCCGGTATTTTTGGCGCAGCCTCAACAACAGCCTCAACCTTGTTCATCTGCTCTTTAAGTGCGCGACGTTGTGCTAGTAACTCCTTGCGCTCTCCCCTTGTTAGCTTGTTGCCAGCAACAGGAGTCAGTTCTACACGAAGCTCATCAATAAACGACTGGCGTATCAAAGAAGGATCAACGGGAGGGGTGCTTAGAATTACAGAGTCTTCGCCAGCAAGTATGCGAGACTCAGGCTCCATTGATTTAGCTATCTCTTCGATTTGGCGCTTATCTATGTATTGGGCAAGTTTGCCGACACCAAAGCCAAGAACCCCGCCTAAGAACGCACCCGCCCCTACGTTTACAGCAGACTCGCCATAGGTTCTTTCTAGCTGTGTTGCGTGTAGTGCGGCCTCTTGGACTGCGGTAGATGCGGCAGTGGTCGAGCCTGTTACAGCAGCGTATTTAAGTATTGAACCGCCAGTCTTGTATGTATTGGCTACAGCGCCGCCGATAGGAATGAAGTTAATAGGGTCAACGAACCCAACAGCTATACCTAAAGGTACGGCAAGAGCGCCAGCATCCTGTATAGTTTGACGGTCTTTACGCTCTCTTGCTTGCTGTCTTCGGACAGCGTTAATCTCGTCCTCTGTGTCGGCTGTTACGGCGGCGTCAAAAAACCTTGAATCCAACATTTCTTCTTTTGTAAAGAAGTCAACGGGGTTAAAGGATCGGTCATCAATTCCATCAGGTAGCCCCTTTTCTTGACTAAGATAAGAGCCTATAAAGTTTTCGGTACGATAAAGGGCTTTTAACGTATCCGATACAGCAGGAGATCGCGCCTCAAGAGTTGAGCCGGTATACCTTGAAAGAGGTGTTTCTTTTTGTACGTTTCTAATCAACGGCATTAGAAGACCACCGAAGGGCTAGTTGTAAACATTGTTTCACTGGTGCTAGGCGAAGATCTTAGTCTCGCCGCCGCCGCCTTTCGCTCTTCGACTATACGCGCCTGTTCTGTTTCCACGTCAGGGGTGAAATAAACATTCCCATCAGTGTCGCTCAAAATCCTTAAACCTTCGTCGGTACTGACCATGATTGCGTACTGAGGTCTGCCTGTACTGGCGGTTCGTGCAGTCCAATCATCGGACACAAGGGTAATGTCATCCATAGTTATATCTTCGGCAAAAGCAAACTCGTTTCGCACTTCTTCGTACACTTGCTTACGGATGTAATCTGACGTTTCTTCCCGTGTACCAACTATGTATTCGGGAAAATCTTCTGGTGGATACGCCATGACACCGTAGCTTGGAGACTCGCCATAGATGCTATTCATTCTTTTCTTAGTAGCCGCTAAAGCATCAGACTTATCCATGCCTCTAAACAACATCTCCTCAAATATGGTCTTAAACTGCCGTTCCGCCCTAGCCTGTTCTATTATATTAGAGGTTCCGCCAATCGCCTTTTCCGTCCATTTCGGATAATCGTTTGCGTATTTTTCTTTGCTTATTTGCTGTTCAACTTTTGCAGCAAGGTCTGGCATCTCAATGTACTGCCTTGCTCTGCTTACAGCTTCGGTGTGTGAAAACCCAGCATTCATTAAAGAAACTGTCCGCGTGAAAAGCGCAAGCTGGCCGTCGCTAACCAAGTCCTTAGCTAGTTGATCTCCCCCCGGCATGTTTAGCACTTGGTCATACAAATTCACCGCATATAGGATGCCTTCGCCATCGTCAGTAAGTAACGCTCTGTCGATGGTTTCCTTGACCTGCTCGGGGATAAATCTGGTTCTTTCTATTACTTGATAGTCATACGCTGATCGCTCCGCCATCGGCTTGTCTGCAAATCCTGTTACCTCGTAAAATGTATCAACGTCCTCTTGGTCGTATTCATATTCACCACTCTCGCCATCCACATAAAACACGCTCTTACCTGCGGCCAGACGCTTTTCGGCATGAGCAATCGCCTTGTCCTTGATGCTTTGAGGGATTTCTTTGGCATTACCTTCAAGTTGCATGTTTGCCAGCGTGTCTATTTCTTCTTGAGTGAGGGTGGGCACCATTGCGGGTACCTGCATCTCCTCTCCGTTTATTTCGACACCGATAGACACCTCGGTCATTGTGCCGCCTTGCACAAGATTCTCTACTGGGCCTAGGTATCCCCTAGCAGATTTCTTTGAGCCGTCAGCCCTATCCATGGTTGGATCGTCTGTGTCTGTTTCAGGATTCATAGCGCGAGACACGCGACTTATTGACTCAGCCTTTTCCTGATCGTCACTTAGCTTTTTGAAGGCCAAGGTGCGTAATTGAGTTAACTTTTTCTGGGTAATTTTTCCTTCTCTATAAGCCTCAATTGCAAGTTCGTTACCCTGTTCAGGGGTGACTAAGTCTTGCTCAATTCTTAATTCTAGGTCGGAAGCATAAAGACCAGCTTCAATCTCTGCGTCTGCGATTTCTGTCGCCATTGCAGTTTTTCTTGTTTCTTCGGCCATTTTGAGCCTAGAAGACGCGCTAGACTTGAACGCCGCCCACTCGTCTTGGTCAAATTCACTAGGCTTTTCTAGAAGCTCTAGAGCCTCAATCCCAGCCTCATACCCTTCGCTTTCTGCCTTCCTTGCCAGTTGGCCCATCATTAACTGGCTTTCTAAATCAAGCGTGATTTCTCGCTTCTGCTTTTCACCCTCAGCAAAACCTGTCGGGTCAGTAGCTTGACGTGATTCAATTACACCGATTGCTTCTGCTGCTTCGGCTCTGGCTTGAACTTCATCGCCGTCGTAAGCAAAGTTACGAGATGCCCTAGCACTTGTCTCAATAGCGTTTTGCTGCACTTCATCCACGAAGTCTTTTACTTTCACGACTTCGTTAGTAAAGACATCGGTTTTTGCTGCGTTGATAACGTTGTCTAACGTTCCAGCAACCACATCGCGGTATCTTGGGTCTACGTTGTCAAGTATCCCCTGTCTTGTACCTTCCATCAGCTTGTTAAAAGCTATCGTGTCATCGGGCGATTGAGCCTTTACCCTAGCTACCGCGTCCTTAGAATCAATGGAAATTTGAGAAAGGTAGGCAGACTCTAACGCATCGTTGTAAGACCGATCTTTAATAGAAAAAGCAGACAGCAACCCTTCTCTTTTTTGTAGCGGTTGCTTTTCTATCGCCGCAGTTTGCGTGGACGTCAAAGATAGTTGCTCGCCACCCTCGGCTATTGGGGCGGCTTTTTGTTGTTTACGTTGACTTTCCGCCGCTTGAGCCGTTTTCTGCCCAGCAATAGCGCCTTCACGACTGCCTTCACGCTGCGCTTTGTCAGCAGCGTATGTATAGGCAATATCCTGTACTTGATCGGCTAGACCAGCTACCGCTTGCAACCGTTTAACAGCAGAGTTATCCACCCCTGTAGGGCGTAGTTGGCCGTAATAGTTTATTTCTTTAGCCATCAAATACCGCCCTGTTAAGATAGACTCGCGGCTTTTACGCCAGTGTCTAATAGCGTAGACGCAGCCTGTATGTTGCCTGTTATCCGCGCATTTTTACCAGCACGTTTAAGTTGCGCCCGTTTTAGTTCACTGCTTAGGGTTTCCATTCCCTCACCCAAGCTAATCTTTTCAGCAGCGGATAGCGCGATACTTTGGGGCGTACCCTCACCAGCAAGCCCAGACGTAGCCAAGGCCATTTGTCTCGCGGCTAATGCTTTGTTTAGTTCCTCGCGACGCTGTAACTCACGTCCTTCTGCCGCAATACGCTCCTGCTCCGCTTGGCGTTGCAACTCATCTTCTTGCGCCTTTCCAGCAGAACGCTGCGCTGCCGCCTTTGTAATACCTGTTATCGCTAACACTGCCGCTGTAAATGGATCCATCTAGCTGCTCTCCACTTCAAATTCAATCATCTGTATATGGAACGGGGTAGGGTCAGGAACCGTAAACACCGGCACCTCCTCTCTCGTCCATCCGTCTGTACCGTATATATCGTCAATGATACCCGTTAACACGTCTGGCGGGTTATCCAATGGGGTGTCTGGTGCAGGCCCGAATGCCCTGATCGGCACCGCATTACCGTTAACGTACACACCGGAAGACTCAAATACACGGCTGTTAATTCTTACCACACGCTTCAAGCGCATCTGGTTCTGACCGCTGCCGACATTCGTGTTTAACGGCATTGGCTTGAGTTCGATTGGGAAGTTTAGACCCACTTCAACGCTGGTATAGCCTGTCTCGCTAGCCTCTAGGGTTATAGACCCGCTTGAGACCGCCCTAGGCTGCAGTACAACGCCGTCAGCAACGATCTGTACCGTCTGCCCCTCTAAATAATCCAGCCCTGTAAGGACAGTCTGAGAGCTTGTAGGGGCTATCTTGGTTGATGCGTCCATCTTGTAATCGAAGTTCCAACGCTCCAAGAATTTAACAGTCGCGCTGTTAACGGTTCGCTCAGTGATGAGATACAGGTCTTCGTCTACAACACACACACCCTTGATGCTGCCGGTGTTCTCCCATCGGGTAAACCCGGTAATGTCCTGAGCGCGGAGGGTGTTAAGGATCACGCCCTTGCCGTCGTTGTTTACAAAGAACACCCAGTTAGCATCGTCGCTCTGCGTACCACTCAACAGAGCCATGTCTACAGGCTGTGTAATTAGGTGAGAGGCGAGTACAGATAGATCCTGTGTAACGTATGCGTCCTCATTAAACGAGAACACGAAGTCTCTAATGGACTTACCGTTACGATCCACGAAGATAGTGGAGCCGTCTACGTCCTGAGTCTCTACGTTTAGCGCACCGTGGGACGTTTGTGGTTTGACCTGCGCGTTCGATGGCGTGACAGGACTGCTAGTAACCGCAAACTCCGCACCAGATGTGAATATCTGCAAGTTACGACCGGGGAACACGTCCACAATGTCGTTCAGTTTACGCGACGAGATGGTTACAAAGATGGCCTCATCGTCATCACCGTCATCAATATCGAAGTCGAAGAACGACCCAGACTTGGAGAAGAACAAAGACTGTGGCTTAGACCGAGTACCGCCAAGAACCAACCGTCCTTCATAGAAACATGCTGTCTTGGGGTAACCTCGGGTAGCCGACCAGATGTCTTCCTTGCGCGGAGAACCGTTTGTTGTCTTGGTAAACGTGATCGTCTTGTTTGCAGTGCCGGTAGACGCAAACGCCGAGTACAACTCAAAGTCTTTCGCCGACTCCCCACCCACCGTAATGGTGTATTGAAACGCCCCAGTGCGAGTGACAGTCACACCCGTCTCACCCATTACCGGCATTTCTTGGATATTGCGCTGGATGTTGAACACCGTAGAAGATTGCTCGTCCGCAGTAGCGTCGCCAGCAAACGTGATGTTCTTAGACGTTACGCCCTCTATGTCGATCTGGAATTTATCACCAGCAATGAAGTGCGCGTGGTTCAGCGTCATAACCTGCACATCACTAACGGGTGTGGGGCTAGAATCATCGTTGTAATCGAACTGAGGCACGTTACTAAACGGTACATTGTCGATAAACCAATCAATGTCCGCGCCCAAGTTAATCAGTCGCTTCGGTATCGTGTTCTCTTGGAACAACAGCATCACGTTCTCGACCTGTGTAGCGCGTACTTCAGGCACATCAGCGGACGCGATAGTGGTCTTGATGTCCGCCACATGGGTGTTTGGTGCGCGGAATACGCGAATGTTGTTCTCAGTCACGACTAACAGGTAGTGCCGAGCATCTTCTACGCTGAAATCCAGCATCTTGAAGTTAGATGCCGTGGCAGTCTGCTCAATCGGTGCAACTGTACCCACCGTAATCACGGCGGTGGTGAGATCCGTGGCTCCAACCCTAGCTAGTCGCCAGTATCTAGCCGTCTTGCCTATAAACAACCGGAAGTCCTGCGACGATATACCCAACAACGGGACACTAGCCGCGTCAACATAGGTCACATCATCGGTTGAATACTGAATCTTAAACTCGTCAGACGTGCCAGCAGACAGAAACACGTTCCTAACGTCGAAAAACTCTATCGCCTTGGCAGATCCTAGGTCGAACTTGCAAACCACATACGGGTTTGTCGTGGATATACCGACCGTCGTAACAGATGTCGTGGTGTCGTTGTCATCATTGACGTTACCAGCCGTCCCGCCATTAGGAACCGTAGGCACCGTAGTATTGCGAGAGAGGGTGTTGATGACAGTCTGCACATACTCGGCACCGGGCCGACGCTTCATCCCGCCTTGAGGCACGATAACCACGTTTTTAGCGGTCTGCACACCCTGATAATACTGAGCAAGGTCAATACGACCCTTCAATAAAGGACTAAGCTCGCCACTCACAAAGCTAGATTGGATGAATCGCGTCTTAGCCACGATTAGTACCTAACGTTCGTAAATGGATTACTTTGTATCCTCGTCTGTGGATGCTGCTGAGAGTCCGTAAAACGCGCCATACGGGACGCATTCATATACTCCGCAGCCATCTCTCCCCTTGCCGTAGCACTGTCCCTGACGCTCGTAGCGAAGTCCTTAGCTAATGCGTACTCGATCATCTTGGAGAAGTAGATAGGCCACTCACTCTCAGGTACGTCATAGATGTAGTCGCAGTACAGAGCGGACTTACCATTCGTATACACCTTGTCGCCATACACTTGATAGCCGGTGCTGGGGTATAGCTTGATAAGTACCAGAAGGTCGGTTGGCAACTGATAGATAGACTGCCATTCGGGATCTGCAGGGACATCGGTTGTTAGTGAGATCTGCGCTTTCTTACGAGCGAAACCCCACCGATGTTTGGTCAATTCAAACTTTACAATGTTGTCGTACAGGTTAGACCCAACCTGCTGGGCACGAGTGTTCCCGTCTAGCGTGTTGATAGGCGAATCACCAATAAGGATCAGCGCGTTACTTACTAGGTCGATCTTACTCGCCATATCTTTCCCTCAAAAAAAGAGCGGGGGGCCGAAACCCCCCACCCAAACTAGGAGTCGCCTAGCGCCGTACCAGATGCACAGTCAATCGCTGTTCCGGTATTACTCTTCACAAACGTGACAGTAACCGCAGCAGCATCGCTATCACTTACGAAGATAACGTCGTTGACCTGCAACTCGTTGATTGCTGGCAAGAAGTAATTCGCGCCAGTAACCGTGGCGATAGAGTCAGCAGACGCATATGCGTATACCTTCTGTGCATCGCCCATCCCGCCAATGCGGGAAAGTTTGTCGTAATCAAAAGCCATGAGAGACCCTCCTTTAAGCAGTCTTGTCGTATTGAACTTTAACCAGACCACCCTCGTCGCGTACGACAGAGCCAGCTTTCAGCATACCGTTGGTCAACCAAGCAGTACGTTCAGCAATCCAGTTGACTTCGGTCTTCATGTCGATACCAATGGCGAGGCCAATAGCAGGACGTTGGAAGAACCATGAATCCACGACGTTAGCCGCTTCAGTCAAACCACCCTCGGTGCGAGTCTCTAGGATGATGAACTGGAAGCCTACAAGCGTGTTGATCTCACCAGACACCAAAGCCTTGATGTTCTGGTAGTCAGCGTTTGTAGCTTTCTCGTCGTTCAACAAACCACCCAGACCGCCAGCTTCGATAGCTGCGAACAACTCAGTGTTCGGTACGCCCTGATCGCGCAGTTCTACCTGTGCATCAATGACCTTAGCCATCGTCAGGTTAGTACCGCCAGCAGGAACAGCCGTGGTGAGAGGGGTAGATGCGTCCATAGCGTCGATAACCAACTGGTCACAACGACGGCCCAAGGCACCTGCAATAGTGTTTGCAAGTTCTTGCTTCTCATCGAAGTTAACTTCAGCGGCATCGAAGATGTCCGTGTACTCGGGAGCGTTCCAGTTAGCCAGCGTAGCTGTCTTGAACTCATGAGACACGTCCATTGGCGTTACCAGATCAGAAGTAGACTTCTGGTTAGCAAGTCCTTTGCCCATGCGACGGAATTTGTAGGTATCACCTACTACATTATTGCGAACAGTAACACCGCCTTTCAGCAGGCCCATGCCTTGGTAGGCATGCTTGACCATACTGTCAAACTCGGTTACCGCAACAGCGGATAGATTCTTTGACATTACTAAGTCCTCAAAGTTGTCAAAATTAATTTAACGAGGCGTGATTGCCTCTCACTCTAAGGTCTTAAACTGAGTACCCGACAGATCGGTCAGTCCTTAACCTAAATCTGTCAGGCCCAAAAGGGGTATCCGACGGGTGTAAGATACCACATTTTTCGGTTTGTCAATAATAAATTTAGCCAAATGTCTGCGAATATGGCTTATCACCACCAAATTCTTTCATCATTCGCTGTATTTTGGCCTCATGGCTGCTGTCAATCGACCTAAGTAGCTGTCCGTTCTCGTGCTTCCTGAACATCTCAGCCTCGATGTCATCCCATGTCATGCCACCGGGTTCGATGTTTCCGTCGATAGGTAGCTTGGCCGGTGCTGTAGCGCCGATCAGTGCCTCTACCAGTTCGATAGACTCCGCACTGTTGACCGCATAACGCACCTTCTCATAGGTTTCGTTGTCGAGGTTGTTCTTCATGAACTGTTCAACAGTCTTCACGCGGTCGGTAGCGTTGTCACCTAGGCGTTGCATCTCCATTTCGGCAGATACTTCCTCAACCGCCTCACCCTGAGCGATCAACAGTTCCCATGCCTCATTAAACGAGGACTGATTCATGTTGGTCTTCTCGGCAAAGCCTTTGAGCGCGTCCATTAGTTCGTCGCCTTGCTCCACTCCCTCCGGCATCGAGTAGCCATCTTTGGGTGCGC
>WLWE01001407.1_pt1 | contig 17788 bp, 33 predicted proteins | sample 6718301 | NCBI WGS metagenome assembly WLWE01 (sample SAMN12718691, study PRJNA515312) | sponge metagenome | isolation source: marine sponge | host: Mycale hentscheli | place: New Zealand: South Island, Marlborough, Capsize Point | collected 2003-05-01 | reverse complement strand
TTATGAAGTTTAAGATAGTAATCTTGTGCCTGTGCCCCTCCATTGTGATAGAAGAAGTCGTTCCTTATGTAGCGGCCTAGAATACAATCGTCTCCACCCATGCCTTCTTCCAAAGCATCCAGGCGAGTATTCTGCTCTTCTTGTGATTCTTCCAAAGCATCCAGGCGAGCGTCTTCCTCTGCATCTTTTTCTTCTAGGTATGTTGGATCAAAGGGAGTGACCTCATCAACATCATGTGTGTGGTCTGCGTCTGCCTTACCAGCAAGAGCATCTGTGTTTGCCTGAATATTTACATTCTGGTCTGCTTCATTTCCTTGTAGAACATCAATCTCATTCTCATTTGTGAATACCCTTGCGGCTAGTGCTGTGTCGTCATAACCCTTTGTCTGGATCTCTGCAATAGCGTCTGTGTTTCCTTGGATAAGATCTCGTACCTCTGTGTCGTCATAGTCTACACCGCCACCTAGGTTATCGTGAGTGTGGTCTACGTCTGCTTTTCCTGGCAACTTATTGTTGTTGATATCGTTGATAGAATTTTGAATGTTATCAATCTTCTGTCGGTTCTTTGAGGTTGCAGACTCATCTTCTTTAAGACGCTTTTCGTGATCTTCAATAACTACCTCGTCACCTTCAATACGCTTAACAAGTTCTGTGTCGTCGTAAGAAGAACCTCCTGCACCCTCGTATTCTGGGTGGGAGTGACCTGTAGGTGCGTAGTTATTGTGAGTGTGTGGTCCACCGCCACCTTCAAATCCAAGGTCATCAACCTTAAGTTCAATATATCCCTTTGCCTCTGCATCATCGTTTTCCTTTCGGAGACGACCAAGGAGAGCACGGTCCTCTGACTTGCGTACTCTTACATATCCCTCTTTTTCATCTTTAATTTCTTCCCATGACATAGCATTATTATACCATACTTATAAAACAAGAAAGCACCCCGAAGGGTGCTTCCTTGCTGGGAGATGGTTTTACTTCTTCTTCTTTTTTCTCACCTTGAAGTCAACGAGAATGTCTCGTGTACCGTCAAGAATATTGACACCGATGACCCGATACTTGCCCTTCTTCTTAAATGACATTTGAATGCCATCTTCAAAGTTGGCTGTGTATCGAACTTCCTTCCACTTCTTCTTCTTTGTATTCCACTTGTAGGTACGGATAGAAGTGTATTCATCTGAATCAAACTCTAACGTCACTACCGTTTTCTTTCCCACCTTCTGCACAGGCTGTGACCTTGGTTGTTCCGTTACCGTTTCGTTATCTGGTTGTTGCTGAATCGTAATAGGGTTTTCTGCTGTTGGTGGCACCCACACAGGAGGAACCTCTAAGATAGGCTCTGGTGCTGGGGCAGGTGCAGGAGCACTACCACCTCCACCGCCTGATGGTGGTGCGGGGGCAGGTGCGGGTGGTGGATTGGTTGGTTGTTGCCCAACAGGGGGTGGTTCTGGTGTAGGTGTGGGCGTAGGAGTGGGTGTTGGCTCTGGGGCAGGGTTAGGATCTGTGCCTACGTTAAACTGAACTAACTTATCTGTCGTACCAGAACGGTCTTGGGTAAAGGTAGTTGCGTTAGTTTTAATCCAACTATCAAAGCCTGAGGCTGAGTTGCCGTCTGCCAAATAACCTGCGGCTACACCTGCAACGTGGGGGGAAGCCATAGAAGTACCTGACATAGAACCTACGCCACCACCATCGAGGGTAGAGGTAATAGAAGACCCTGGGGCAAAGATATCCACAACGCTGCCATAGTTACTAAAATAAGAACGGTCGTCGTAACGGTCTGTACTACCCACAGTAATAGCGGTTGGCTCTGAGGCAGGAGAGGCATATGCTGCGTTGCCGTTTGAGTTACCTGCCGCTACCACAACAATAATACCTGCGGCAACTGCTTCTGCCACAGCGTTATTAAGAATAGAGTTTGTGCCCCCGCCAAGGCTCATGTTGATAACCATAGGGGTAGAGGGCTTGAGTGACTTCTGGTAGGTAACCCAGTCAACACCTGCCGTCACACCAGAGGTAGAACCTGATCCTGAGCAACTGAGCACACGCACACCGATAATAGTTGCGTCTGGTGCAACACCATAGTCTTTGGATGCTACAGTACCCGCAACGTGTGTGCCGTGTCCGTGACAGTCCATAGGGTTGCCGTCGGTGACCTGCCAACGACCATCACGCCACCTATCACCACCGATATAGTCAAAGCCTGTTGACCTAATATCGTTAAACTGAGAAGTATAAGACCAATCAACACCTGTGTCAATAACGTAGACTTCCACACCGCTACCTTTCCCTGTGCCGTCATAATAGTCATCCAGGGGTAGCGAGGGTTGGTTAATACGGTCAAGTCCCCAACTATAGTTAATGCTTACGGGTGTATCTTCCAATACCAAAGCACCTGAGTCTTGGAGGGCAAACTTTTCCTCTGCTGTAACCTCACCGCTTAGGCGGTCGCCGTTAGTAAGTTGCACAACAACGGCTTGTCCGTTGGGGTCATCTTCCAAAACCTCTTCGGCTTCGGCAACTGTATCAATGACCTCATCGACCACAGGCTCCGTAGGAGCAACGGTCGGGTTAGGGTCAGGTGTTTGTTCAATGGGATCTGAAACAGGTTGACTATCGTCTGGTCCCTCAACATCAGGGGTAGAGGAATTGTATGCCCTACACTCTGCATAAGAATTCATCTCAATATATCTATATGTAGATAAGTCCAGACACATGATAGATGCCTGAGCAGGTGTTGCGAAAATAAGTGATGTTCCAATCAAGGAGGAACCCACAATACTTGATATTAATTTATTTTTGACTTTCGTCTTGTCCATATTAACCATCTCCCAATGGCTCGATTATGTTATGTGTCTATTATATCAAGAAAAGACTAAAGAGTCAAGAGAAAACTTAAAATTTGTTATATACCCTTTTTTATAACTCTACTAACATCTCATATTGTTTAGATGGGATAAATGACCCTGGCTGACAGCAGTCATCCTCAACACACATACAGGGAGAACAAGAACAGGCTGTGCAAGCACAGCATATGCCATCTGCTAGACCTACTTGGTTTAGTTCCTTTGTAAGGTCTAAGTAATCTTCGTTTACCATATACTTTTCTCCTTCATCATCTCTTATAGAGATATTATACCACCATAGTTATCCACATCCCCCCAAATCCTGTGGATAACCCCTAGATGATATAATACTGTTATGAAACCGTTATGCTTGCAGTTTACTAGGTTAATCAAAGTGAGTGATAGTCCTCTTACTTATATGTTGGTTCCTTATTTGAAGGTGCCGTTTGAAAATGTGAAAAGTTAATAAATTTGTTATATTGTTCCAAACTTAACAATTTTTTATTTGTGTATGATGTGCGTTATCCACAACCTTATCCACAGGATATAGACCGCATATATTTTCTATAACCAATAGGTAAACAACAGGTAACAGTTTGGTAACAAACAGCAGGAGTTTGGAATAGGGCTTGACTTCACTCAAGAACTAGCGTATAATATAGGGTATACGTCAGGCACAGGGCCAGACGAGACAGGAGTTAGTATCGTGGGATACTCAAATACCAAAACCGCCACAGGCGTAGGCACAGGCTATATCAACGAGTACGCCTCTGTTCTCTTTATCCTATCTAAGGTTACAGGTATGTCTATCTCAGACGTACACTTTGATATGTATACCTATGATAACGAGGAGGTCTACTACCAGACCCGCCAAGTATCGTTCTTTGGGTCCAAGGCTATTGTTACTGTCCTTGAGGAGTTTGACTCTTACTTTGAGGGTGAGGTAGGTACTGATACCGCCAAGGTTGTAGAGGCTAACCGTGAATACTGGGCCAACCACACACTACCAGAGTTTGATAACGTAGTGGCTGACGGTGGTAACCGTAACAACAAGGGTGATATCGTCCTACTCAACGGTGACGACGTAGTAGCCTCATACTCACTCAAGTATGGTAAAGCCACCTCTCTCAACCAACAGGGTGATAGTGCTCGCTCTATTGTAAAGCACTTTGGTCACTTTGGAGATATTAGTAAAGAGGCTGATAACTACGCTACCCTCGCCAAGGCCACCTGGGTAGGTGTGCCTATGGATATGGAGCGTGGTGAAATATTGGTAGGTAGCGATATGGACAAGGCCCGTATCTCTATGCTCAACGCTTACTCTACTGTGCTTGACTCTGTAGGTGAGGCGTTTGTAACTGCCGATACTGACGCTATCATAGACCACTACTTTGACCTTGCTACAGGTGGTGAGGACAACACTACACAGATAGTCATAAAGGCCAACGGTAACCACGAGGTCAAGGTGTTTGATAACAACCTGCGTACCCTCTTGCGTGAGCGTATTGAGTCTGGCCCTATGCGTTACTACGCTGTGTGGACTGATAGTGGTAAGTGTGTAGACTACTACTACACTAACGACAACTACACTATGCGGGTGTCCGTACAGGCCAAGACCCGTGGGGCAGGCAAGGGTGTGCGTACCCTTGAGCACAACGCATATGTCTACTTCACATACTAGGAGGAATAGAATAGTGAATAAGAATATTGTTTTAACACAGTGGGCTGGCTCAAAAAGAAGGCTACTAAAAGACTACCTTCCTGCCTTCCCACAGGGGGATACCTTTACTGACCTGTTCGGTGGTAGTGGGGTAGTTACTGCTAACGTTCCATATACCCACAAATACTACAACGAACTACAGGTAGAGTGGAAGGTAGCCCTAGAAAACCTGACATATTTTACCCCTGAGGTAGTAGGTGAATATGAGGTGCTTGTGCGTGACTACCACAAGGCTACTGACCCCAAGGCCCACTATGAGTGGCTCCTACGCCAATACGTCCATAACCATACCGAATATAACCAATATTGGGAAAGTGCTTCCCTTATTCTGTTGGTACAGTCTTGTTTCGGGGGTATGTGGACTAACTACAACTGGGGCAACGGTAGGTTTACTACCCCCTATGGTAAGCGTAATAAAAACTACCCCACAGAAAAACTAACTAAGTTTGCCTCTGCTATGGCGGGTACAACGTTTACAAGCCTTGACTGGAAAGACGTAGAACTAAAAGGCTTCGTATTTGCAGACCCTCCCTATCGTAGTAACTACAGTAACCCTGTAGACTACTATTCCAAGGGTAGTTTTGCGGTAGACCACGATATGCTTGCAAATAAACTCAAAGAGCACGGAAGTTTTGCATATTGTGCTACAGACTTGGGAGACGGTTGGCTACAAGACACTTTTCCAAAATACAAAACTGTAGAAGTCAATATTTCTCATACTGCAAAAAGAGCAGGTGCAGATAAGGTCAAAGAGGTTTTGGTGGTGGGGGAATAACCCTCACCCCAAACTCGCTGCCAGCGAAATGTCCGATTTGTCCTGTGACCTAAAACACAAAAAAAGTTTAGAAAAAAGGTCGTTTTGGCTTGACTTTGAGCCGATACCCATGCTAAGATAGTAGTAACAACAAAGAGAAAGGCAAGAAAATGATGACAGAGGACGGTATCGTCTACAACGAGCAAGACCTCTACTGTGTTGAGTGTGGAGATATCTACGCTCCTACGGTGGACTACTGTGACAACACCCTCCGTTGCACGGGCACCCCACTCGTATCTGTAGATAGGTTCTGGGCCTAGACTGTCAGACCCCCATGGTAAGATAAAAGTAAGAAAGAAAGAAAAAGAAAGGAAGTGGCAACGATGACCACTACAATCAAAATCAAGAAAGCCCCCTTCTACGCCAACTGTGTAGATTGTGCCCGTGAGGGTGTGCGTACCCCTACCAACCTCTCATGGATCGGTAAGTTCCTTTGCGAACTTCACATAGAAGATAGGGAAACTATCTAGGGTGTGAGAACTAACCCTTGAGCCTCTATCGGCAAATAAACCGAAAGGGTGAGCCCGATAGAGCAAATAAAAGGGTTATTGTAGCACTCGCAGCAGACCGAAATGTCCGTTTTGTCGTGTGGCACACATCACATAAAATACTTTGCAAAATGTCCGTTTTGTATGCGTTTCTGATTTGACTTTTTGAGAAAAGTATGGGAAACTTAAGACATAACAAAATAGAGGTTGAGCCCTTAGAGGCAAATAAGGTGACCAAGGTCACATGAGCCCTCTAAGGCAAATAAGCCTCAAATGTCAGACCCCCATGATACTATGGGGACATAGAAAGAAAGAAAGGAAAGTGAGAAATATGTTAGACTCTCTCACCATTGACCACGGCACAGGTAAGGGTATTACCCGTGTCCCCGTAGCCGACAAAAACGTTGGCACCCGTTGGGTAGAATGCGGCTGGTGCCGTCAGGAAGTCACGGGCAAGGTTGCTCGCAAAGGTTCTGCCCTTTGCTCAGAGCATAACCGTATCCGAAAGGAAACTCTCTGATATGCAATACTTTAATACTTGGTACGCCGTTATGCAATGGGACGCTATGGACAAGCAGTATGTCGAACTTGTCAAGCGACCCCATAAGCACCTTTGCTATGAATACATAAATAAGTCAAACCTACGCAACACAAAAGTTGTTGCCTACTATTGGTAGGAGTAAGTATGTTAGATAACCTTATTTCTGCTTGGGTAGTGTTACTTATCTGCCTAGGTGCCGTCGAACAATACCTATTAGTGAGGAATGAAAAGTGAATAACGCATACAAGTGCTATTGGAATGGCATGGAGATGGAAGTCTATGCTAAAAGTTCCTATGGGGCACAGATCCACGCTACCGGCGAGTTTCAGAAAGTAGCGGGTAGAAAGAAAGTAAAGACCTATGACATAACAGTAGTGTTATGTGAAGTCAAAGGCAGGCAAATAATTCATAGTGGGGAGATCCCCTCGTGAACATCTTAGATAGAAAAACAGGAACGCTTGTTATCTTTGATGATGACGCACAACTAACAAGTGAAGTTTCTTCCGCTGATATTGCGGGGGTAAAGAATATTGTAAACCTCAGAGAGGGAGAAAGTGAATAACACAAAACAAGAAACATCGTTTGAGGACGCATGGACTGATATCTATTGGGTCTTTGCCCATGACGATATGGCCTTTGACTATCGTGACCGTTACTACAAGGAACGTTTTCTAAAGGTGAAGTCTGGTCTTGTAGACTTTGAGAAACTTACTTTAGTTAGAGAATAGGCGAGGGGTGCTGGGCACGGGAAGGTCTCCAAAACCATCCTTGGTAGGTTCAATTCCTACCCCTCGTGCTACAATTTCGCTGCGAGTTATTGTTACCAAACTGTTATAATAAATGTCCGTTTTATCCCTTTTAAGACTTGACTACCCCCCTGGTTTCTGGTAAAATAGACACAACAACGAAACGAAAGGAAAAAGTAAGTGCGTAGTTACATTGTTAGTGCCGTTGGTGCCTATGATAGCGAGACCTTCTGGTTGAATGAGGATCAGACACCAGAAGATGTGATGTTTGACGCTATCACTCGTTATGGGTCAAACAGAATGTCTATCTCCATCATGGAGGTGGACACCCTGAATGTCGTAGACCCTGAGGGTTATGCCGAAACACCCGCAGATTCCTATTGGGATTTCCTGCGTGACGGTGACGACGGAGAAACCGCCTATGGAATTACCCGTCTTGCCCTGTGGGACATGGGTTACCATTTGGAAAAGGTCTAAGGTTGGGGGGCAACCCCCTTCCGCAGCCGCCGTGTGGCGAAGGTCACATAAAATATGTCCGATATGTCCGTGTTTCGATTTGATATTGTCAGACCCCTATGCTATATTTGAGTCATAGAAAGAAAGGAAGTAGAAAAATGTTCTACTACAACGTAAAGTTCACCAACGGGGAAAGCCTCGTTATTTTGACAGACGGTGACCCCGTAAACGAGGTTCCCGTGGAGTTCCAGGGTGACGTTACTAACGTCGAAACTATCTGTGAGGTTTCGGGTGGCCCCGCTAACAGGGCACGCCAACTTGCCGAAGCAGTTCTCAACAAGGAGAGTGTGTAGTGGCTATTGACGGTATCTACCGCATAGAAGAAATGCGTGCTGACCAAGCACCAGACGAGTTTCTTACCCGTGTTTTCGACAACGAGGTTACTATGTGGCGTAACCGCCTTGCTGACCATAGTGGTAAGATATGTTTTTCTTTCCCATACATATCGTGGTGTTCAGACCTTTATGTGGACCCTGACGACACTATCTCTGTGCTTGTCGAAGAAACGTGGGAAGAAGCCGCACTTGATATTGAGTTCGACCTTATGCAGAAAGGACTTATCTAAAATGCGTATCTCAGACCTTATGTCACCGTTCTCACTTGAGGAAGGCGACGTTCTTTGTTTCCAAGACGACGACTATGTTGTTGTCGATGTGAACCTTGACGGTAAAAACTATCTTATCAAAGTTACTGATATGTACCTTGACGAGCGTATTCTTAACGTTCCTCACCACGCTCAAGTAGCCGTTATTGTTGGCTATGACGAGTTGGATATTTAGTGACCTGCCGTTTTTGTTCTGAGCCGTTGTCGGCAGAGCGTGCAGAAATATATTTGCATTGCTCTGCTGACGACTGTGTAGTTATGTGGAAGCGTGAGAGGTTGCAAGACTACTCACTTACTCTTGTTCCGAAACAAGGTTTTCAGATAGTTTCTATAAGTAATGAGTTTCTCAAAGTAGGTGGGCGTAGTTCAGGTAAAGTAACTTGAATTTCGCTGCGGCGGCTGTGGCCCTTATCACATCTGATAAACTTGACAAGTGTCAGACCCCTGTGCTATAGTTGTCTCAACAACAACGAAAGAGGAAAAAATGGACAACATCAACGGCCTTCTTGACTTTGACGGTGCTGACCACGAGGCAGAAGAGGCAGAGGAGTTTGAGGCCCTCGTTGACCACGAGGCAGGGTTCGATTGCGACCCCTACGATGTGGAATCCTACTATGCGGAAGCGATGCTCGCCTACTACGACTAGGCGACTCGCTGCGAGCGTGACCTATCTCACACTCTCTCAACTTGACAACTGTCACACCCCCCTGGTATAATAGGTGTTCCAAACGAAAGGAAAAAATATGAACCCGCCCGTCCGTAAAATTTCAGGCACCTGTGAGTGTGGTCAAATGTCCAAATGGTCCGAAATAGTCCCTATGTCCGAATCGTACAAATGTGGGTGTCCCTGTCACCGTAGGTGAGGGGGGTATTACGAACGACTATTACGAACGGACAATTTTTGTGGGCAAAGTCACACTCCCTGGGCTTGACACGGTATTACGAAGGTGGTAAAATAGGACTATGATAAAGCAAAGAAAGCGAACGAGAGAAGATATTAGGCGTATCCAAGACCTACGCCGTAGCAACGCTACACAACGACACAAGAGTCCAAAGGACTACAACCGTAAAGACAAGTCATGGAAGAAGGAAGTTTAATGTTGCTCGCTTACGAGGTAGACGCTATGGGTTCAGATACCTATTGGGAGGTCTACACTAATAACACGCACACTTATCTCTTTACCGTTGAGGCTGAGGACTTTGGTGACTACCTCGCTCAACACCGTGCGGAAAAGGGTGAGGATATTATTGTATTTTCACAAGAACCTTACCAAATTATGACTGATATTCATATCGAACTAGACAAGTGGTGGGGACAGCCAGACGACCACCTTGACGACTGTAACTCTATTCACGACCCTATGAACGAGTTAGACTACTTTTGTCAGGGTTGCAAGGCTTTCCAAAAGTGGACCGAGGGAAAGACCTACGGCGACTACTACAATATGCTTGCTAAGCGGAAGAAGGTTTATTCTTATGTCTGAGCGTGAAGAAGCGATGAAACGTCACCCGTCTTACACGGAGCCTGTTGATGAAACCAACGAACCAGAGTGGGTTATGGACGCACGGGATAGGTGTGACTCTTGTGGGTCACAGGCTTATTATCTTGTAAAGTTGATAGAAGGACAACTTATGTTCTGCCGTCACCACTTTCTCAAGAACGAAGATAAACTTACAAAAGTTAGTTATGAAATTATTGACGAGTCAGTAAAGTTGGAACCACAGAAAGCAGAAGCACATGCGTAAGTCAGAAATAGAGGTTCAGGTTACTTTGGAGCCTGGGCACTATTGGTTGTCAGACCCTTGCTACACTATCAAGGACGAAGATTGGCTTCCTTGGTTGGAGGCTTGTAACTACCGTGAGGAAGATAACTTAGTTGGGAATATTCCTGGGACTAACTTATCTGCCGTTGGTTTTCGCACAGCCTGGGGTGATGGTGTCTATCCTTACCAACAGATGAATGGTTGGCGTGGTGAGTGGCGAGACAAGGCAGAGTTGGGTGTGGACGCTGGTCTTATTGGTTTTGTCCCCAAGGAATATGGTGGAGAAGCCTCCCTTTATGTGACTGGCGTTCATTTTGAGCACCCCACTACTATCACCTGGCGTGAAGGAAACTTATCTTGGATAACTTCCAACGGGGAAAGTTTTCGGGTAGTTACCGATGGAAGTGACGAAGATGACTTCTAAAAATATTTTGAGTCTCCGTATGGGAGAGGAAGTAGATATTCTAGAAATTTTTTTTGAGGCTTTGTCTGCCCCAAAAAATTCTATTGTTACTGAATTGTTATCAAATGATGGGGCAGAAAATTTGACTGAGGGTCGGTTTTCTGGTAAAATAGCCCCATAACGAGAAAGGAAAAGAAATGGAAGAAAAGAAAGTTCTAAAGTTGGAAGATGTTATGGCGGGTATTGGTCTTATTGTTGAGGCTGACCCTCAGTTTGTCTACCCCCAACAAATACACGACGGCGACGAGGAACGTTGTAACTGTGTTGAGGTGGAACAAGACGAGGACGACCCCGACAGGGAATACCCCGAGGAATACTTCCTCTACGAGGACTGCCCCTGGCACCTTGACGACGACAACACCTGTCGCTATGTCCAGAACGACGAAACACCCGCTTGCGTTGTTGGTCACTACTTTGTAAAAGAACTAGGTTTTGATGACCTCTACAGTTTTGAGACAAAGGCACCGACGTTCGTTCTTGAGGCACACGGCTACGAGGTTGAGGCTCCTGCCCAACGCTTCCTCAACACTATTCAGTCACAACAGGACCAAGGTTGGGCGTGGGAATTTGCCTACAACCAAGCGGTAAAGGACGTTGGAACGTATTTCGCACAGGCAGAGGTTCCTTATGCGGAGGAATAAAGAACAGGAGTGGAAACCTAGTATTAGAAAACTAGGTAACCGCCACTACATCGACATAGAAGAACTATCGGAATTCTTTGATGTGCGTGCCGAAATGCGTTCTCAAGAATTAGACGAGTGGTTTTCTGAGAACGACATAGACGATATTGGTGTCCAATTAGTCGGGGCAGAGATAGATGGTGGCATAGAAGAACTAGACTATCTAATAAGAGTATTGACATACTTGCGTAATAGTCATATTTTAGATAAAGTAAAGAATGTCGAACAATTGTTAGAAAATTTCCCACAGAAATCTATTGACAAAACAGAGGAATAACGGTATAATAGGTGTAGCAGGCAAGAGGTCTGCTCTAACAAAGGAGAAACAAAGTATGGCTAAGTCAGTCAAGGTTGGTGACTTTTACACCACATCAAACAGCGGCATCAACGGAATCGTTGAGGCTATCACAGCACACAACGGTCGTAAGGTTGTTGAGTTGACCGTTCAGGGTGGTGGGCAGTTGTTTTCTACCCTCCCCCGTGGCGTGCGTGCGAACGCTTCCGCATAAGTAAAACCCAAAAGTCTCCTGGTGGGGGGTCACTATCTGTGGCCTCCCCCAGGCAGGGGCTCGCAGCGGGCGTTACCAAATCGTTACCTTTATAACTTGACATACCCCCTACGAACCTGTATAATAAGGGGTAACGAAAGGATAGATATGTTTGACGACGACCGTAGTTATGAAGTGTACTTTATTCACCAGTTTTTCTCTATTTATGTTTTTGTGCTTGACGCAGACGACGAGGAACACGCAGAGCAGGTAGCAGGCCATATGCTCCTTGACGAAAATATGGAAGAATATTGGATAGAGACCGCACAAGAAATTCAGGTTAATAAGTTTGACACCCGTCAGGTTCTCTGACTGTCAGACCCCCCTGGTATAATAGTAACAACAGAAAGGAAAGAAAATGGGACTGGATATGTATTTGACGGCTAACGAGTATGTTGGTCGTACTAAGCGTGATCCTAAGGGGCTCTCCGATACCCCGAAAGAAAACGAGTTGTTTTATGACCTTGCGACCCGTCGGCCTGGTTGGATAGATACCGCTGGTTATTCTGGTATTTCTATCTCGTACCCTGTCGGTTATTGGCGTAAGGCGAACGCAGTTCACGGCTGGTTTGTTACCAACGTTCAGGACGGACGGGACGAGTGCCAAAAGTCTTATGTCTCGCCACAAAACTTGCGTGACTTGCGTGAGGCGTGCCAAGCAGTCCTCGCAACACAAAACAATAGTTTAGTTAGTGTTGCAGAGATTGCCGAAGAATATGGGCTTGAGACTAAGAACGGGTTCTTTTTCGGGGGTGTAGAGTATGACGGGTGGTACTATCAAGACCTTGAATACACCGTCCAAACAATAGATAGACTAGAAAATAACGGTTTGTTCGACAACGCTTGGACAGACATAGCATACCAGGCTTCCTGGTAGAAAGGAAAAGTAAAATGGCAAACTATGAGGTTGAGGTAGAAGGACGCTACACCGCCGTCCTTGAGGTGGAGGCTGACTCCCCCGACGAGGCAGAGGAGAACGCTCTCCGTACCTTTGAGCAGGATGTGGATGTGGTCGCCTATATGGGTGCCGATAGTTGGGACTACACGGGTATCGTAGCCGTCAACGAACAAGAAGAAGAGCCAGACTGGGATATTGAGGCTGGCGTTCGCTAGCAGGAGGGGGCTTGACAAAAGCCCCTCCCTCTGGTACAATAGACATAACAGGAAGGAAAGAAAATGGATTGGCACGTTAAAGGTAAAATATTTTTTCACGACGATATGGTAAGCAAGGACGAGTACGGTGCCTTGTGTTATGACTTTATTATTGACGCAGAAGAAGAGCCAAGGGTTTCCGATATTGCTCGTTCGATAGGTGAGTATGCTATCAACCTATTGCCTGAAAGCACCAACGACCGACTAACACGAGGCGACTGATGAGTGACCTCACCTTAGGACTATTGTTTTGTTTTTTGGTAGTCCTAAATATTTTTATTGCCGCTTTTATTTTGTTGGTCCCCTAAACGTGGTGGGGGTTGAGCACAGGGGTTCTTATCCCTTTCTTACCCTGGTGCTCCCCCCGCCACCCTAAAATTCCGCTGCCGCCGTTATCCACAGGTTATCCACAGGCTGTGTAAAACTCTGTTACCAAAACGTTACCAAAAATATCCTGTTTTGGCTTGCTTTTGTCAGGGGTAGATGGTAAAATAGGGTCATAACAAAAAACAAAACCCAAAGAACAGGAGAAAAAAATGGGTCATATGTTGGAACAATACGAGGACATGGCTTCTTTCGCCAGCCTTCGGCAACCCGCTTGGCATGGTCTTGGTACCGTGTTTGACGAGGCGGTAAACACTAGCGAGATGTTGCGTCTCGCCAACCTAAGCGATTGGGACGTTCGTCAAGAGGCTATCACGCTTCCTGGCCGTTACCACGGTGGAGACTTTTTCGCCAACGTTCGCACTAACCCCTTCGACGGTGAGACAGACGTTCTCGGTGTCGTTGGTTCCCGTTACCGTGTTTTCCAAAACGAGGAACTTTTCTCGTTTGGTGACAATATCCTAGACGGTGGCGGTGTGTGGGAGACGGCAGGCTCTATCAAAAACGGCACAGTCGTTTTCGGTGCGTTGTCTCTCAACCGTGAAATTACTGTGAACGGTGAGACCACGGAGAACTACCTTCTCGTGTCGTCAAGTCACGATGGTAGTCACCCCATTCAGGCAAGCGTTACGCCTGTGCGTGTCGTGTGTAACAACACTCTGACGTTTGCTATCGGTGCGGGTGGTCGTAAGGCTAAGCAGAGTTTCCGTATCCGTCATACGCAAACCACCGACGGTCGTGTGCAAGAGGCACGAGAGGCTCTTGGTATTGCTCACGCTTACCTTGACGCTTTTGAGGACGAGATGAAGGAACTTACCTCTATTGCGGTTACTGATAAGAAGTTCCACGAGATCGTCACTACCGCCTACGAGCGTCCCGACGTTCCCAAGAACCCTGTCGGTGGCGAACTCGCTTCGGTTACCCGTTGGGAAAACAAGTTGGATAGTCTCAAAGATATTTGGGCTTCTGAGACCACGCCAGAAAAGACTGCGTGGACTGCTCTCAACGCTATGACGGAGCGTTTGGATTGGCACCGTCAGAGCCGTAACGGTTCTTATGAGGGTGCCCTCGTTAGTGCTTCGGGCTTTGACCCTGCGACTAACGTTGAGAAGAACCGCCTTCGCAAGGTGACTCGCTCCCTCGTGGGCCTCAAGTAAAACCTAACTCCTGGGGGGCTTCGGCCCCCTGGGGGTGGGCCGCTGCGAACCCCGCAGCGAAATCCTAAATCTACTTTTTTAGTGGATTTCTCCCCTCTTGTCTGGTATAATGGGGGTATGTACAAAATGTCCGATTTGATTATTTTGAAAAAAGATGGCGAGGGGACATATCGACTTTTTTAGCCGACGGATATTACGAAGGCTGCAAAATGAATCTAGGCATTTTTACCACGGGGCAAAAAAAATATTACGAAAGGCGAAAAATAAGTCACCAACTTTTTCAGGGTATAGAATATGACAGTTATAGCAGGTATTGCCTCAGAGGGTGTTGTTTATATTAGTGGGGATAGAGGTGCTTCTGATGGGGATAGTATTTTATCTATGACTGCCCCCAAAATTTGTAAAGTCGGAGATTTTATTATTGGATATGCGGGTTCTGGTGGATTAGGACAAATATTACAGCATATGGATTGTTGGAATGAACATCCTAAAAACGCAGAGCGTTTCCTAAGAATGGTATTTGTAGAGGAGTATATCAAGGCCCGTGAGAAAGTTGGGGGTAAAGATGAAGAAGAAGCCCAACTACTAATAGGATATAAAGGAAACCTATGGGAGATAGACACATCTGACTATGCTTGTTTCCCATTTACCTATACTGCTATAGGATCAGGTGGCCCTATTGCCCTTGGCTCCTTATATGCTACTCAACATAGCCCTATTTCTCCTGATTTGAGGCTAAATGCTGCCCTAAAAGCCGCTATTGAGCATAATCCTGGGTGTAAAGGGCCAATAGATACACTATTTTGTTGATTTTGCGGAGTTTTTCCTTATTTTTTCCCTTATTTATGTGGAATTGGTGAAGTTTTTTCTATTTTATAATATGCACAATAAAACACTCATATACAACAATATCAAATAGAGGCTCTTGTAGTCCATATATCAGTAACATAATATGTGGGGCAAAGTGGGACGTATTGGGGTAAATAAGACCCTGTAAGACCTTCTGAGACACTTATTACTATATGTTTATACTAGGTATAGTTCTGTATGCGTTTTCTACCCCCGCAAAAATGGGGGAGGGTGTGCTCCGACGGCAAGAATCGAACTTGCAACATCCAAATTAACAGTTTGGCACTCTGCCTATTGAGTTACGTCGGACTGATAAAGGCTCAACATATATTCCAGTTGTGCTACCTCTCGCTTTGCTTCTATCAACATACGCTCAAGGTTATATATCTTTGATTCTTCTGGTGTCATATCTCAAACCTTACTAATACAGGTAGTTCTTCATAGTCTCCTACCCTTTGTTCTATTGGTTTATTTTGTTTGGGTTTCTTCTCTGCCCCCGCTTTTGGGGCTGTTTTCTTGTATGCGTATCCCTCCTTCTGTAAATTCTGTCGGACCTTCTTTGGTTTTTTCATACAACTCATCACCAACTATTAATTTATTTAGTGCTGCTGTGCCTGCCAAAAAATTCTGCCAGACTTGTTCCAAAAAATTTTGTTGTTGATCCAGAAAATTCTGCTGGAAAATATTCTTGGAAAATTCTTTTGAGTTTTGAAAATTTCTTTGTAAAAATTCTTTGGAAAATTTCATTGACGTTTCTCCAAAAATTTATATACAAAACTCCACACACTTAAAATTAAAACTATTGCTATGGCATAGTCAGCCCATGAATCAATTAACATGCTCGTAGCACTCCTTTCTGCATATCATTTCAAGGGGTCGGTAGAATCTCATGCGATCCCCAGCAGTTTGGCACACACTACAGACGTAGGTGTGTTGAAAGATAAGGTTCCTCATTCGGTTGGTCCGTCCATACCCCATAAGTGCATTGAAATTTTATCGAAACACATAGAGCATATTTCAATAGTTGAGGTGTGCTTTGCAAAATAACCCTCGCAACTTCCACACACATCGAAATATGGAAGCATATTTTTACTACTCTCCATAGTCATAGTTACTTTCCTCCAATCTTTCGTACCACTCGTGGCTGCATTCAACGCTACAGAACAACGCTTCTCCATCTATTGAAATAAGACAGTTGCCGCAGTAGTTCATTTCAACGACACCTCTCACAAAATTTAATAACCTTTCCAAACCCATAGAATTGTTGTCCACAACTCTCACAAGTCTGGATCTCACTCATGGGGGTATCCACCCGCAATATATGTCCTACAGGTCATACATACGAGTATACCATCGTTATTTATGATCTGCCGTGGCATCCTGTGCTCACTCAAGCAATAACATCTACCCCATCGGAAGCCCTGTGAGGCATTCTCAGACCTTTTTAGGCGGGTCTTGAGGTAGGATACCAGGCTCATTTACAAACTCGCTATCTCTCTCTGAGTCTCTTCGTCAAAGAGGGGGATGTTGGGGTTGGGTGAACGCCTAAACATATCTGGAATAGATAGATGCTTAGAGTCTCGCTCAATATTCAATACCTCGCAGAGTCGGTAAAAAGCCTTACGAACCATCGTTTGCATTTCAGTAAACCTGTCACTATTGTTAGAATAGTTTACTAACTTCAAATGATAGAGCGTTGCAAATGGAATAGCAAGGTCGTGTTGCTTAAAAAATTCTTTCCAGTTTTCGTCTTGCTCCAAAACGTACTGCCAATTGATAGAAAGTTCTGCAAGAAGTTCTATTTGTTTTGATAAAGTAATCATTTGGCTGGCCTACTATCGTTAGAGTAAAAACCTGAACCGTTGAAAGCCACGCCTGCTGTCTGTACGACACGGTACATAAACTGATCGTCACACATATAGCACTCAATGATTGGGTCTTCATGTATGCTGTGCGTCAACTCTCGCTGTGCCCTACAATCACCACATTGATAAACATATTTAGGCATCTTGAAACATACCTTCTAACATAGAAACTATTTTATCTCTTTGTGGTCCGTCCACGCTTTCTATTACATCTCTCAAAGCGTCGTTGTACCCCTTTGAATAAGCCAGGTGTTTCAATAGCATATCGGTAATCTGGTATGGGTCTTCCTTAAAATCGTATGTCATGCTCTTATTATACCTTATCTGCTCGTTTTTGTCAACTATTTGATGCCCCACAGCGTTGGGAAGATATCTCGCAGACGTTTTCCAAAACTATTTGGTTTGTCGTGTGTGGTCATTTCTTCGTCCCACACACCTGCTACAATCTGCTCAACTGATGGTGCATCGGCTTCGATAGGTGGAGCGTTCTGCCACACCTCATCGGAAATCTCTTCTGCGGTAGGAATGTGTGGTGCGTCCTCCCAAACCTGTGCAGAGATGTTTTCTGGTTTTAGTTCTTCTCCATAAGTTCCATCTGTATTATGATCCACAAGTTTCTCTTCCCAAACTGCCTGTGCCGTTGCCTTGGCGGTATCC
>WLWE01001404.1_pt1 | contig 17806 bp, 9 predicted proteins | sample 6718301 | NCBI WGS metagenome assembly WLWE01 (sample SAMN12718691, study PRJNA515312) | sponge metagenome | isolation source: marine sponge | host: Mycale hentscheli | place: New Zealand: South Island, Marlborough, Capsize Point | collected 2003-05-01 | reverse complement strand
AGCCCATGTATGCGGGTGAATTTGCTTGTAAACGACTTTGTTTACCAAGCTATGACAAATAAAATACTAACTATTTTTCAGGCAGATTTTCGTAGAACCTTTATACATGTAAGAGATATGGCAAAAGCTTTTACTATGGGAATAGAGCATATGGGAAATTGGAAACATAAAGTGTACAACTGTGGGGCTAACCGTCTTAATTGGACTAAAAGAGAGCTAGCAGAATATGTCAAAGAAAAAACTGGCTGTTTTGTTCATTATGAAGAAATTGGAAAAGATGCTGACCAAAGAGACTATGAAGTTAGTTATAATAAACTAGAAGCCGAAGGGTTCAAGTGCGACGTTGATATGAAAACAGGCATAGATGAACTAATCAAAGTTTCACCAATATTACAAATAAGACATCAATATTCATGATAGATATAAAAAACAAAAAGGTACTTATCACTGGAGGTCAAGGTTTTCTTGGTTCTGCTATCCAAAAAAGGGTAGAAGAAAAAGGAGGCGTTCCTATAGTGCTTAAAAGCGAAGAGGTCAACTTACATAACCTTGAGTCAATCATTCAGTTTATGTCTGCTTGCAACCCTGATTACTGCATACACGCAGCAGGTTACAATGGTGGAATTGAGTTCAACCGTATGTATCCAGCAGATATATTTTATTCAAATACATTAATGGGACTCAATATCCATTATGCTTGTCAGTACATGGGAGTTAAGAAAGTCTTATCAATAATGACATCTTGTGCATACCCAGATACAGGAATGGAAGTATTAAAAGAAGAAACCTTTTGGGATGGTCTTCCCAATAAGACTATACGCGCTCATGGTATTGCTAAGAGAACTCTTCAAACAGCAGCTGAGGCTTACAATGACCAGTATGAATTAAATGCAGTAACTGTTTGTATAACAAATCTATACGGACCAAAAGACACTTTTAATTTAATTAGAACAAAGGTTGTTGGGGCTTTAATACGAAAATTCGTTGAGGCTATAGATAACGGAGAAGCCGTAGAGTGTTGGGGAACTGGCGCTCCTATGAGAGAATTCATGTATGTAGAAGACGCAGCTGAAGCAGTTGTGCAAGCTCTCCAAAAGTATGATGACCCAACACAGCCTCTTAACATTGGAACAGGAAAAGATATCTCAATAAAAGAATTAGTTGAACATATTGTAGAAGCGACTAGTTTCTCTGGAGAGGTAAACTGGAATACGGATAAACCAGATGGTCAAATGAAGAAGCTTTTAGATACTACTAGAATGAGTAAATATGTTGATCTAACTCCTATAGAAGTAAAAGAAGGCATTAAAAAGACAGTAAAATGGTATAGAGGCAACAAAGAATATGCCAACTCAAGAAAATAAACAGATAGGATTTTTGGTAAACGATTTGTCTGCAAGCCAGTTATCGTTTTTCCTGATAAAAAATCTAAACGACTATAAACAAAAGGAAGATTTGGAGGCAGTTTTATTTTTTGAAAACTCATCTTCATTAGCGATAAAACCAAATGTTCCACTAATGGCGATTAATGAGATATGGAACTTTGATGGAGTGTTGATTTCCACAGACGTAAACACAACCTTATCGCTTAAAAAATGCTTTGCACCTGCAAAGAAAATATTTTACGTGTGGGATTTAGAATGGATGCGGAATATTGCAGGTAGAACAAAAGAATTTGAATCAGTTGTTCAAGCTTTTAATGATGAATCAATACAATTAATTGCCAGAAGCGAAGATCACGCTAAAGCAATAGAAAACATTTCAAACAGAAAAATTAAACATATAGTAGAGAACTTTAATATAGAAAAACTAGTGAGGATAGCAAATGAGTAGTGCATTCATAAATAAGTACAAAGAGTACATAATTGAGCAATATGTAAATGAAAAAAAGAGTACATACGAAATTGCTCAAGACCTTAAGACATATCCAAATAAGATTCGTAGAGCCTTAAACACTCTTGGCGTTGACCTTCGTGACAAAAGCTCTGCTCAAACAGTAGCCATTGAAAGCGGAAGACACGAGCATCCAACGAGAGGAAAAAAAAGAACAGAAGCTGAAAAAGTTGCGATCAGTAATGGAATGGCAAATTACTGGGAGAATATGGAAGAAGACGAAAGAAAGCGTCGTTCTGAACTTTCAAAGCAGCAATGGGCAGAGATGTCTGAAGAGGACAAAGCGAATCTTAGAAAGCTAGCTGCTGAAGCTGTCAGAAAAGCATCAAAAGAAGGGTCAAAGATTGAAAAATTCATCTATGAGGGCTTGACTAGACTTGGTTATGATGTTATCTTTCATAAGCGTGGTTTAATAGCTAATCAGAATTTAGAAGTTGACCTATTCGTTCCGTCTATTAACACTGCAATAGAAATTGATGGCCCAGCTCATTTTCTTCCTATCTGGGGAGAAGAAAGCTTGAATCGACATATCAGATCAGATGCTCAAAAAGCCGGTCTGTTGATGAATAGAGGCTTTGTAATTTTACGAGTTAAAAACATTATTCGTAACCTATCTCAAAAAAATATGCGAGAAACCCTCGCTGCTATTCTTGTAGAATTGAAAAAGATAGAGAAAAAGTTCCCACCTGCAACAAAACGTTTAATAGAAATTGAAACATAAAATATGACCTATAGTAAACTAAGCATAAAAGAGCTTAAAGAAATTTTGGAACAATATAATTGTGCTGTACCTTCTGGTGCTAAGAAGGCAGACCTAGTTGAATTAGTGGAGGCTATCATGGCTAAAGATGAAGATTTTGTAACAATGCAGGTTGCTAACGAAGAAGATATTTTTGAAGCTTCTGAAGAGGAGACTCAGGAAGAAACGGCGACTACAGAAGAGACGGTGACTATAGAAGAAAAAATTGGCGAATCAGAGAATAGGCCATCGATGTTTAGTGATGAATGGAATGAGTTTGTCATGGCTCATTTTCATCGTAATGAGTTAATGGATGGGAATCCTATTTGTGCAGGGTTAAGAAGAGTTGCTGAGTACCTATTAGGTGACATAGTAGAGTCTGGCCCAGAACAAGTATTTCCCGCCACTGACGGGTCGTCTCCTGATAGAGCAACTGTAGTATTCAAAGTTGTTTTTGATTGGATGAATACTGGTCAACAAAGAGTATTTAAAGAGGTAGCAGATGTGTGGCATGGTAATACTGATGATTTGTTCTGCGCTCATCCTGTCGCTACTGCTAGCACAAGGGCTGAGGGGAGAGCTTTAAGAAAAGCCTTAAAGCTACGATGCCTTGCTGCTGAAGAGCTAGCTAAAAAAGATATTGTCAGTATTGTTAGAGAGTCTGTTAAGAAAACCCCTACTTCAGGCGAGTACGAAGCAGGCAAGACTATTAGCAGTCAACAGATACAATTTATTGATAACAAATGCAGCACTTTAGACATAGACGCTTTTGCATTTATTAATATGGGAAACAGCAGTTTTGCCAATGTTGGTGAAGTTACTAAGGATAGCGCAAAGAAGATGATTAAGGTTTTGAACAACTATCAAAATGATAGTGGTGAGATTCCGGATAACATTAAAGGTTATAAGGTTAATTGGAGAGAGTAATGAGAGTGAACTATACTAGTGGAAAAATTAGTGTTGAGATTGAAGCAGACACGCAGATTGAGCTGTTTCAACAACTGGCTAATTTTCAAGAGATTTTTGCTGAAACAAAGTGCGGCAAGTGCGGTAGTGAAAATTTGAGGTTTCAGGTTAGAAATGTAGATGACAATCTATACTACGAATTAAAGTGTGTGGACTGTGGAGCTAAACTAGCCTTTGGCGTTATGAAAAAGGGTGGAAGACTATTTCCTAAACGCAAAGACAAAGATGGAAACTGGCTTCCAAACGGTGGATGGGTTAAATGGAATCCAGACACCCAAAAAGAAGAGTAAACAAAAAAACCCCGTCATTGCTGGCGGGGTTTTTTCATGCTTACAAAAGGTAGTTTTTAGAGGTATTCTAGCTCTACATATAGACCATATTGGGTCTTACTACCTATACTATCTGGAGATGCGGTAATACCTACATACCAGTCATGTTGTGTGTACTGTCCTGTGTTTGCAGAACCATTACCGGCATAATAGCCACTTGGTCCCGGAGACTTAGCAAGAGGAACAAAAATTCCACTACCACCAACTGTATTAGTTGCAGCAGGCAATCTAGTAGTAGGATTTGCCGCTCCAATTACAGCGCCTTGAGCATCTGTTCCGGGATGTGTTGCACTTCCAAAGAAGTGAGTATCTCCAGAACCCTCTACAGTATAAGATGTAGATGGATGAAGTAATTCGCAAACCCTTGTGATTACACCGCTAGCTGGATGATCTTTATTGGTTCTGTCGAAGATTCTAAGTTTACAGTTTTGTGTTCTAACTGCTGTTGAATTAGTGAATCTTACATTTAAGGTTGCTTTTTCATTTGGTATATACTTTAAGCCTGTTGCGGGAACAATACCAGCAGCAAAAGCTTTTGTATCACTAGAATATTTTATATTGTTTGTAGCACCACCATTAGTAGTTCCATTACCATTAGTAATAAATGTGGTATCTTGGAAACTATTTAGTTGTACCGATTGGCCAAAAGAACCACCAAAAAAACCTAGTCCAGAACCAGACAGGTTATTAATAGCAGTTGTTCCAGCATAAAAACTTATTGATGCCATATCAGATCTCCTTAGAGCTTATTTCTATGTTATTATACACCATTACTCAAAAAAGCCTTTTGTTTTCTTAATCTCTTGTTGCCCTGCCTTATATGGAAACAAACGATTCCATTTTGCTTGCCTCTCAGTACAGCCACAGTCGGCATTAAACAAGCCAAACAAGAGCTTTGTAGCTTTTTTAAGTCCTGTTGCTTTGGTAAATTTTGCAAATGTATCCCCAAAACCCCTAGAAACTTTCGGTATTTCAGGATCTCCCATGAAAAAAGTATCAAGGCTTTTCTCTTCTTTAATAACTCCATCCGGAACATCCATATGCTCTATCAATATATTTTGCATAGGGCCTTCTCCTGTCTCCCACAGGTCAAAGTATTTTTGATTAAACGCACATAGCTCCTGCATGTTTCTGCTCTTATAACACTGATGTTTATTGCAGAAAATAGTATCATTAGACTCCTCTATTTTGCACTGACAAGGAGTTGTTTTTTCAGGATACTCAATTTTTTCTTGCGCTTTTTCTTTTAATCCAAATACGCTAGGTTTTTTCTTATAACGCATTTCTAGATAACTTGTGTCATCTATATCTTCTGTAAAAAATCCCTTCATTTTATTTCCTGTCTAATTCATGTACTTTCTGAGTGTTTGCCTTTTTAATGTGCTTCCGCCGCCACCAATGGTAGTTCTTTGTTTTTCAGTGATGTTAATATGTATCAAAGATGTCCCATCAATTCCATAAGCATACTGTAAATGTTCTAATACGGGAATGCTTCCATTTGCATTAGAATGAGGAAAACAATCACTATTGCATCCCCAATAGTTTGCAGGACCTCTTAAATTACAACATATTTGGGGAAAGCCTATCCAATATTCTAAGTCTACTAACTCATCACTATTTGCATTTCTAGATCCATTTTTTGGAAGTTTTTGACTGATAGTTATGTCAAACGCTCCTCCATGTCTTGACCAATAAGATCTACCTCCATTATGTATATTAGTGTATGATTCTTCTGTAGTTGATCCTGTAGTTGGACTACCTGTAGTTGGTGGGTCTGGTGTCACATACTTACTATAGTCTTCTTTGTCTTTTTGTGACATATGCTCAGGAATATCGTTAGCGTATATCAACCCTTTCCATTTTTTCTTAGGGGATGTTACTGCTGGACCACCAATGTATTTACTTGGATCATATTCTATTTTTCCAAATTCATTTTGATTCTGAATATCATCATAGACTCCGGGATTATTTATATCATGAACCATGAAGTCTCTACTTTTATACTTAGAAGAAGCATCTGCATAATATGATGGGTGATACCCTAGTAAATAGGTTTCCATTGTTCTAACAGACTTTAGTATGTCTTCTCTTTTTCTTGATGCAGTATTAAGTATACCATCATAGAAGACTTTTCCTCCAGCAGCTTCGCATTCTTGAGGTGTTAATATTGTTTGCCCTTCACCTTGACCTGATTTTCCAGTTTCTAAGAACTCTCCATACGAACTTATATTTCCTTCGGTTGCTGTTTGCAGACCTTCTTCATCTAGTTTGTAACATAAGAACATTGGGACGACTTCATGCCCTGCCTCTAAGCATTCTTCTTGTTGATGCCTTTCTAGCAATCCTTGGCTACCAGATAAATTAACACTGTCATATATCTTATGAGTAAATATTGTAGTAGTGCCAGTAAACGTTCCAAGCTCCTCATTTACAACCACATTAGAGACAGAAGGACACTCTTCTTTTGTTACCTCTTCTACTTCTACTGTATATGCGCCTTCTTCATCAACTGTGAAAGTCTTACAATACCCTGTATCTGCTTCGTACCATATACCATCTTCAGCATTTTCGCATTCTTCTTTAGTCTTATTTTCTGGAATGCTACAAAAAGATACATCTCTTCCGCCTCTACATTCAAGCCCCACTCTTTCAAAGTGGCAAACGCTACTCAATTCGCAAGCTTCAGAAAGCTGTGTATAGGCATAAACCCCTGCTGGCCCAGAAAGACCAGTATCCGAAACAGAACCGTCAAGGCCTTCATAACTGAATCTATCTCCAAGAAAACCATAATACTTTTGAGTTGAAAATATTGTTGCTCCAGTTAACAACTGATCAAGTTGTAATTGATTTTCATTAACATCATACTGGGAATCTTCTTCGCTTGACTCGTTGGATTTCCAACCTCTTGCCAAATGAGTTTCAAATCTATTCAGATTTAAACATATTGGTAAATGTGTAGCTCCTTCTGCTTCTTCTGAGCTTCCTTCTGGAGAACTTGCTCCAATCGTGTCTCCAATATGTATTTGATCTGATGAATTATATACTACTCTATGCCAGTAGTAGCCATCTGGTGACGACTCACAATCTTCTTTTGATAATGCCTCATTATATGATGAATGGGTAGGATCAAAGATACGGGTTCGGTCCAAAGGCCGGGAGTAGACTTTTTCTTGAGACCAAATTTTTGCTTCATTGTTAGTAGTTATATGTTCTTCTGCCGCTAATGCAAAATAGTTAGTAGAAGATTCAGTCGAACCAGAATTGGTAAGTAATTTGTCTCCATAAGATGCTACATATTTTTCTTTTTCAACAGCAACATCTGCATAGCTATCACTACCGCTACTAGACTTATATTTAGGACCTGACAATATAATGTTGTCAACATACGTGTCTAGACTTTTAGCTGCTAGAACGTGACTTCCATCGATTGAACTTAGAGGACATTGAATAAAGTCTTTCGCCTCTCCTTCACTGTCTATTATTGTCTCACTTATACACTCGTAACACTCTCCACCTATATCGTTTGTATCTTGGAAAGGTGTGCAAGCTTTATCTGTGTAATAACCTTTTAGCTGGCATGAAGGTGGACAACCTGTTTCAAAGTCTCTTTCTCTTCTTTGCAAATCTAATGGTTCGTCATTGTTTGGATCTCCTTCTGTGTCGGGATTTCTTGTCCCAATAACCCATTTTCCATTAAATACTTCTTCGCATATATGCCTATCTGCTTCTGCATCTTCAAATATTTCAATCCATGTTCCAGCTTTTTCATCATCAAACTGTGATCTATCAGCACATTCTTTTATGTTTTTATTTTTTCCGCTTCCGTCTGGCTTATTGCAATAACCCATTCTAGAGCCTTTGCATGTAGCTTTGTAAGCTATCGTGCCACTGATAATAATTTTTTCATCATGACTTGGAGAAACATCTGTAGTTTCTATGACAGTGTTCAAAAATTGAGGAACCCAAATATGATCATTAGCATTACATGATGTTTTAGTGTTATAGTTTTTGTTATCTACGCACTCACCAACATGAGGGCTATAGAAGTTAGTAAAGCTTTGAATTGCTGTATCTTTTTTCTTTGCAAAAAAGTCAGAGTGAACAATAGAGTGTACAGGTTCAAAATCACGTCCGCCATCTCTCCATAGTCTTCCAGTTCTCCCCGGAGCTATTATATCATTGGCTGTATCTGAGCCTGCTAATCTTAGGCTTTCTAGATTATCAGGACTCATGTCTTTACCCTTTGGCCACATCTGTGACTTAGAAGTTCCAGATATTGTTTGAGTTGCTACAGGGTAAGGATTCATTCCATATGGATACTGAAGAGATTTGTTGGCAACCATACTAGAGCCTGAACTGTCATCAATTCCAATATTCCTCCAGTCTTCAGTAGCGATGGGATCGTTTTTATCTTCTACGCCTGTAAGCTTAGCATCTTTATCAAGCCTGTTTGGATTTTCGTCACCATTAGAAAGTCCGGGTTCTTCATCTTCAGATTCAATACCTCTTATCGTAGGCACAAATCTTATGTCGTTATATTTTAAATGTCTGTCTTTCCTGCTATTTCTATTTATTAGTGGAGTGATGTCATTTACCTTCACTAATATAAACTTATTTCTTCTATTTGCTTTATTGTATCCGATCTCATTCCCTTCTTCGTCATACTCCATTGTTTTAGGAGTATTTATGGTTTCTGATAAAACAGTACCTCTTAAGAACGGATTAGCTGAGTGCTTGTTTCTTGTGTAATCATCTTTAGAACTAGATTCAGCTTCTGCTGGTCCAGCCATACCTATAGTAACGTGAGTTCCAGCCGAGTAAGAACATGTGCCTCCTAATGACTTTGCTACTAAGGTTCCTGCTCCTGTAATATGATTTACATCAATGATGTCATGAACGGTTAAAACTTCTGACCTTTTGTCAGGCCCCATTTCAACACCAACGGCTTGACAAATACTTTGTATATGCCCACCTGTCGAACAAGCCACTGATCCGCTCCATAGAGATGACCCTTCATCAGCACCAAGTGCATCGACATCTCTTCCTATGTAAGTGCAGCACTCTGAATCAACACACGGGCCTTTTGGGTTGCATGATCTTTTAGACACGCATTTTCCAGCAAACATATATTTTCTGTCATCTCCAGAAACTTTGCCTGCGGCATCATCTGCAAGTAGGTTATTTTCTGATGGAAACTTTCCAAAATGATCCCATTCTCTACACTCTGCACTGCCTAAATTTGGAAAACAAGGAGGCGCACCTATAACGCCATCGGTTACATTATCCTTTTTTAATGCTTCGTGATCAGTCGCATCAACAAATGAGCAGTTTGTTATTTCAGCAAATACTTTAATACTATCGTTTTGATAGGTTGATGGAGAAGGTCCCAATCCTCCATTTTGAAGTACTCCATTGTCTATTGATGATATTGCATTTCCACATCCTAATACAAGTCTTATGAAATGTCCATCTTGCACTCCACTAGTAGTAGAAGGCTGCTTAACTGTATGAATAATTGAATTATTTTTGTTCCTTACTCCACCGGGTGATAATTGAGCCATGTCGCAACCATCACAATCAGCATTTATATAAGGCATTTTAACAGGCCCACCTATTTCCTCGTTTTCATAAGTGGTTGGATAACTTTTGCCATCTTCCCTTATGTATTCACTCCTTGGTAAACAGGCTTGAGTATAAGAAAATAAAGAAGAGTTTCTTGGGCCATTAGTTTCTTTGCATTGATGGGTTCCTACTGAATTCATCAAAGTCCATTCGGATCTCCAAACTTCTCCATCATAGTCCATGGGAATGTCTATTAAACTTCCTGTACCATCTTCTCCTTTTATTTGTAATCCGGGACATGTACTTTCTATTGGTTGATTTGCATTAGCTATATCATAACAACGACCGTCATTATCACTAGCACTTGTACTTCCAATAGCACCACAACAACTTCCTTCTGGATTATGCCAGTAGTAATCTAGATCATCTTTTTTTGCTTTTTCTACTCCTTTTTCTTTTTGGCTTTTACAAGATAATCTACCATACAAATCTTTTGCGTACACTTTGTCGCATAAGCATCCTAGGTCTACCTGTTCGCCTTCTGGGTAACATCCACAAGGGTCAAATTCCCAAACAAAAGTTGACTTTCCTCCTTTACAAGGAGTATGCGCTGTTACTGGTTCAGTGGGGTCATCAGGGGTAAATGTCGGAGCATCTCCATCTGTACAATCTGGTTCACTACAGGCTCCTCCTGTCCATTCTCCGCCTTCGCCGCCGCCGCCTTCGCCGCCGCCGCCTTCGCCGCCACCTCCTTCGCCGCCGCCTCCTTCGCCGCCGCCGCCGCCTCCTTCGCCGCCGCCCATGTCAGGTTCCCAATTCCACTCACTATCAAATGAAGCGCAGGCGTTTTCGTCTACGTTTTCAACACATACTCCTTTCAATTTTCCTAGGGAGATCGTTTGGCCAACGTTAGCAGAAGTACACTCTCCATATGAGCTAACAAACTCTTCGCATGTTGGATGCTTTAGTGGATTATCTATACAGTTACAATTCATTTCTGGTTCATAGTCATCATCTTCTCCATGGTCATCAAAATGTTCTTGATCAATACAACAATTTTTCCCATCTTTAGAAAATGTTAAACCTTCTTGATAATGCTTGTTCGATCTCCAGTCTCCATAACTGTCGTAGTATCCAGACCTCAAGTCTACCCTATCTTTTATAGGGATACCATTTTCATTAGTAATAGTGTCTGAGCATCTTCTACAATTTGTAACACCAACTATGTTTATTCTTCTTCTTAAGAATTTTTCACATTGTGTTCTTGATGTTAAAGGAGTAAATTCACCTTTTAAATCTCCGCATTCTTTAGGAGTGTAAGCGTGAAGTGTCCAGCCAAAGCTGTTTTTACAGCTGCCATACTTTTGTGGAGATTCCAAGCATTCTTCTATTTCTTGTTCAACAGTAAAACCGTCAGTTCCTTGACATTTGTGATATTCATCTGCACAGCAATACCCATCTGCTGTGGAGTAGTTCCACCAGTCTTCTCCTACCCAGCAGTTTGCAACACATGTACCATCTTCATTTAATTGTTCGTCTTCTTTACATGTGGCTTTTGCCTTTGCTGGATCTATTTTCCACTTATAATCTGGACTAGTACATGTCTCTTGAGGTCTATCTACTACTTCACCTGTTGCATTTTCAATACATAAATGATCTCTTGCAGCAAATAGAATATCAAAATCGTACAAGTTATTAACACAAACATCTGGCTCATAACAAGGATTAATTTTGCAACCAAAAACATTTAGATAATCACTTGATACAGTTGAAATAGTAGCATTCAAATGCTCTGGCATAAAGTGGTCATTACAAACAGGACAAACACCTTTTTGTTCTATAGAAACATAAAAGTCATTTGCTCTATAAGACCATTTTTTAGCAGTGCCAGACCATCCTGCCCTATACTCTACGGTAGAGGTAGAGCTACTTTCTCCAGTGATTTCTTCTGTAGTAGGCTCTAACCATGTTTCCCACTTCCCTGTGAAAGGACAAGACCTATAAGCTTCCAAAGATTGCTCATTTTCTGTTGCCGAAATTAGTATTTCATGTGCTAATATAACAGCTCCGCTTTCAGGTAGGATTTGAGCTACATAAGTGACAATTTGATCTCCGTCAGGAGTAGAATCTTTTACAGGATTGTATACACTAAAACCGGATTGAGACTCACTTACTAAAGTTTCTGAATCACATGTCTCAGATTTATGTGTTTGTACATCAATTCCAAAGTAATTGTCATGTGTATTAGTGGCTGAATATTTTGCTCTTATGTAACGTAGAGGAGCTTCTGCTGCCGATATAGTGCTTAGTAGGTCAATAAGACTGGTTGACTCTAAAATTATAGCTTGTTTTTCAGCATTTAATACCTTGTTTAAGGTTCTTTCTCTTTCTCCTGTGTAATCTTCAAAACAACTCTCCAAAGTGAAGCCAGTGTCAAACGAGATGCCTTTTACCTCCCCGAATGCAAAATTTCCGGTTTGGTCTTCTTCTGACATTTCTCCCATTGCAAAATGCAAGTGATTCCAACCTTCATCTGTTCCAACATCTGATATAGTTCCTAATTGTTTTCCAAACTCTAAAAGATCTCCGTCTTTGAGTGTTATGTTGTCCATGTGGCCATAAACTGAATACCACCTTATAGTTGGATCAATTACTTCTTTACAGTTTTCTTCCGATCCATATCTAATCGTTCCATCTATTGGTCTTTTGTCACATGTGTAAAGATCAAATGTGTCAGGCGTTGCATTTTTGACTACAAAGAAAGGAGCTGGCTCAGGCTCAATTCCTGCCACAACTTGTCCGTAACAGGCATAGTATTTGTCCGTATCAAGACTGCCATCTGATCCACAAGGACAAACAGCAAATGGGTGAGTAATTTTTTCATCACCCCTAAAACTCATGTTGGCTTTTTTATCTTCCCATTGTGTTTCTGCCCATTCTTTATTGGTCATCACATTGGCAGGGAAGTTTCCTAAAACTCCTCTAATATCAACTTTGTCGCCATCTACTAGATTATGACTAGGAGAAGTAATTTTTATTGGATTTTCATTGCTGGCAAACTGAACTCTTCCAGAACCTCTAGTTCCAACACAGCTATCGCTGATATAACTTATCTGCTGTTCATGTACTGGATATAAACCTGTATCTTGCCAGTAATCAGGAGAGTTTCCTTTTTCTGCTTTTATTGCATTTTCTACAACAGATGGGTCCTGCAAACCATCTTTTATCTCGCTTACAGCAGCTGCATCATTAAATTCATCCTCATCAACTTTTCCTATGTTTTCTGTTGGTTTTATATACTTACCAATTCTTTTTATGTACCCTCCAACTGAATCAGCTGTAAACTCACCACCTTCATTTTCACATGTTTCTTTGCTTGTAGAGGTTGGATCTTCTCCCTCTTTTTCACATGTTCCATGCTGTTCACCAAAAACAATGTCAGCAAGTTCTTCTGGAATTCCTTCAGCTTTTTTACAATCTTTTTCTTCATTTATATTTGCGCAACCTTCTTCCCATGTGCCTCCAGCTCCCGGTTCGCCATCATTTGGAGGTATCGCGCTTTCTATATCTCTTTCGCAATCTTCCTTCGTCCTAGCTTCATCTCCATATAGGTACTCAGTAGTTTCTGGTTTGTATCCCAATACTACTCTTGCGCCTTCTTGCCCATCAGGACCTGTACATTTTTTGAAGTATTTACAACATGGTCTCCATTCTCCAGTACACGAAGATTCATCATTACCTCTTTCAAAAGTACCATCTTCATTTAAACAATATCCAGCTGTTGGACAGCTAGATTCACCAAATGCTGCACAACCATATGCGATTCCATCCGGTCCAGCATTATCTGCATCAGGATCATAGCGTTCAAATCCACAAGGATGAAACTTATCTATGTCATTTGTTGCTTGATTTATCCAGCCAATCGCACCCATTTGAGAACAAGTGCCTGCATCTAAATGACCAATATGACTTTTTACCCATGAGTTGAATTCAGTTGAAACACTTTCGCAATGGGCTTCGTATTCATCGGTTCCTTTTAGCCCTGTCTCATAATCAAAATATAAGAAATAGTCTTGACCATAACTGTTAAACCAATGCCCAGCAGAATTCAATGCTGATTTTCTACTTACACAGTTGTACCAAAAAGAATAGTCTGACTTAGCTTGCTTTATAGTCTTAGCTCTAAGTTGTCTTTCTTCAGTTGCCTTAAAAGGTTGAGGTTGCAAATTAAACTTGGCATAAGTCTCAGCACCTTTTGGATTCATTGCATTTGTGTAATTTCCTCCATCTTCATGAAGATATGTAAAACCATTACAAAAATCATCTTGAGATTTTCTGTTAGCCATACTAGAACCATCGGCTATACCATCAAAGTTAGCGTCTGGTTTCATACACCACCAGTCATACACTACATTATGCATGGAATCCGCTGGAAATGGTCCTGATAGTTGTGACGGAGGATTCAGAACATCTGGATGATTTGATCCAGAGACATTCCACCATTCATAAGTTTTATCAAATATTCCATACTTTAAGTCCCAAGATGGCTGGACTTCTCTCCAGTATGAAATTCTAGAAGGTTTACTAGTGTCTCGCTTTGTACTTCCACTTATTATGTCGTTTCCTGCTGGAGTCTTCGTATCTGACAATGTTAAATTGAAGTTGGAGTCATTCAACATTTGGTTTGTAGGTATCTTAAGTACAATTTCTTCACCGCACCCAGTACCAAATTCATTTGGACTACTTACCCAAGTTCTACCTTCTACATCTTCGCAATCTTTTTTGTTTTTTACAGTCTTGTCATATACAGGATTTCCATCTGAGTCATCTTCAGCTTCTTTGCAGCTTCCCCCATCTTTGTTGTCACCTTGAAACTCACCATTTTCAAAACAACTATCCCAGAACCTACAAGGTCTTATCAATAGAGTCCAAAAAGCGTTGGCTGTCTCAATTTGTTCAAATGCTAATGGATGCCTATCGTATTGATTTACCGCTGGAACGTCTGGCGGCATTAATACATATTCTTCATATGGTGTAAAACAAGTTGTATTTTCTAAGTTGGAGTCTTTTACACCAAGTCCATCTGCGCTTGTTTTTGAACCAGAAAATTGAGGAGTTCTAAATGGATGATTTTGATCGACCATATGTTCACCGCAACAAGAGCGCTTATCATATTCAGAATCCATCCAGTCATTGCTTATGAATCTATTTTTATTCCACGTTTCTTCTGCTTCTTTGCACTCTTCTTCTGTAGTTAAACTCGAATCACTACAATAAGCGTCTCTAGTTCCATGCCTAGCCTCGCATGTTTCTTGGTCACCGAAAACCCATGTTCCATCGACTTCTTGACACTCTGCTTTATTTCTAGGCGCAGCAAGAACGTTACCACTAGAGTCTTCACATCTAGCTTCTACAAAATTGTCAGACCTCTGCTTATCTGTGTTAATGATATCTTCTGGTTTTTCGCATATTCCAGTAGCTATGCAACTAGCTTCATCCCCATAAAGCCATTTATAAGCAGTCCATTTGCCTTCAGCAGCAAGACAGGCTTCTTCTGTTATTTTTTGACCTTCAACTGCGTCACAAGTTCCAAACGCAGTACAAGTTTGCTGGTCTAAACCTGCACTCAAATACTCACACTCTTGTTCTGTTCTTTTCCCTGTAATAGGATTTCTACAGTAAGGTCTTTTTATTAAAGGAGTAAAGCCGTCTGCTATGCAAGCGAGATCGTCTTCAGACTGCGTATAAGTTAAGGTTTTTGTGCTTTTTGAGCCGTCGTTCTTTTCACCATTTTCTTCAGATGTTCCAACATAACCATCTTCAGCTATTACGAGTCTTCCGGGCAAATATTTTCTATAGAAGACACCTTTTGATTGATTTTCTGCTAATGAGTATTGATGGTCAATTACTTCAAAGTTTGCTCCTGCTAGCTTTTCCTTCATTCCTTCATTAGGAACATCTTTTATATAGTTATTTTCTATATATCTGTGCGTGACGGAATCTGATTCAGAACGATAAATGTCTTCAGGAGTATGAGAACCACCTCTTTTAGCGAAAGACCACATTCCATCTTCGTCAACAGACCCCTCATACTCATTGAAATATTTTGGATCTAGGCTATCATTGTTATTGTTGGGATCTTCATTTTTAAATCTAGAAGTTGAAAAGTGGCAATCACTTGTCTCGTAGTCATGACTTGTAGTATGTCTACAACTGTCATCAGATGCGCTACAAGGAATTCGTCCTCTCCAAGCACCATTAGAATATTTCAGGGCTATTTGATTTTTTGCATCATAACTAGAACCAGTATGGTATTTTTGAGTTAATCCATACCTAGTCTTATTTCTGTCTTTGAAAACTCTTACAGACAGTTCATGAGGAAGTATTGTGCTAACACCTGCATGATAAGGATGTACCGCTTCTGTCTTTACGCATCCGCACCCCTCTGTGCAGAATCGACCTCCTCTTCTATCATCTAATGAAGAAGGGTCATTTTGCGGAACTAAATGAGAATGATCTGGTCCCCATGCTTCATAATGAGTCCAGTGATTTCTAAGACCGTATGTACCAACTGAGTGATGCCCTTTTAGCATCCAATCACGTTGGTCTATCCCATATTGTCTTGGGTCATACGAAGTATCCCAAGGGTCACCAATTGCCATCTTATACCCTTATTAATTTGAACTTGAATAAGAAGTAGAGGTTATAGTGTAATCATCATCAGGGCCACAATCTTCACCAGTAGCAAACCCTTGAGCAAAAAACTTTCTAGAACAAGCTGCCATTTCGCCTCTGTCACATCCTGCATGAGATATTATTTCCATACCATAAAATTCACCCTGAAGTATGGCATGAACATGTATGGTTTCTTTTACTGTTATCTTGTTGCCGCCTTGACTTCCACATCCGGGAGTATCAGATCTGGTATACTCATGCGTTATCCTTCTACCAGTATCATAACTGAAAAACGTATCTCCTACCATTAATCCTTGGCCTAAAGGGTTATCTATAAATATTTTCTGATATAATATATCTTTTGCGGTGTCACTCCAATCACCATCATTTATTTTCTTGGTTACACCTTCTAGTTTGCCCAAATAGCTTGATCCCCATCCATGACACGGGTTTCCTGCTCTTCTAGCAAAAGGGTTTCCTCCTTCTGCTTTTCTGAACTTATCTGTACATTCTTTTAATTCGGTTGTTCCTCCAACATCTTCTGATAGTTTCCTTATTATTAAAGCATCATAAAAAGGAGCGCAAGCATCTGCAAAGTCTCCGCAGGCTGTTTGATTTCCAAAAGTTTTACAAAGACCGCACCAGTTATGATCTTCAGGATCGTATGCTTCAATATCAGGATAATGAATACTTGTTGGAAAATAAGAATTGTAGTCACAATTGATAGTAGGACACGGGTTTCTATATAGTCTTCCCGGAGATGTTATATTACCTCCTACGCCAAAGTTGAATGAGTTATTACCATCCATTCCAGCCTTTGGTAGTACACATTTTGCAGCCTTGCATAAATAGAAGTTAGTTACTGTTCCGGCTGCTCCTCCACCAGCAGTCCAAACCTTTCTTTCTCTATCCCATCTTAGATCTACAGGGCCAACTTTCCATTTATCACTTCTTGCTAGATGGTTTGGTATAAAGTGTTTATGATCATGTTTATTACCTTGATCATCTACAGCTCTCATTTGTTTTGGAGTATACTTTTGCTCCCCATAAGTTGCAGCATTTTTGTCATCATCTTTATAGTCTGCATCGTACTTCATATTAGGTACAGGCAAACCATCTGTGTCATAGCCCCAACCAGCTATCACAAGAGGCCCTCTTAGAGCCATTGGTCTTTCAACATTTTGAGAAGTTTTAGGTGCATTTACTAGTGTTGGTATATCTTTTGAATACTTGCTAACTGTTGTTGGAGATGCATTTGCACCTCCAGCTCCGGAATCCATCCTCTTGTTTTTATTCACCATTTGTATTTGATGACCAGAGGCAAAAGGATTCAAGGATACAGATGTTATTAATTGTGGAGAAGGAGCATTAGCACCCATTAAAGGATGAGTCGCATCTTTTGTTATATCTTGTGATTCTACAACTCCTCCATCTTTATCAAGTCGAGCATAAGGTCTTTCGTAGGTAGGAAGACTTGAACTTAAATCCCTATTTTTGTCTTTAGTAAAACCGCTGTCGCTTTTGACAATTCCGACCGGGAGAGGGGTTGCAGATCGGCGATTCGATCGTAGACGAGAAACAACGTATCCGGCGTTTTATTTCCCGCCGCTAAATCTTCGATGGCCTGCGGTGCCCGTTCGCC
>WLWE01001403.1_pt1 | contig 17811 bp, 18 predicted proteins | sample 6718301 | NCBI WGS metagenome assembly WLWE01 (sample SAMN12718691, study PRJNA515312) | sponge metagenome | isolation source: marine sponge | host: Mycale hentscheli | place: New Zealand: South Island, Marlborough, Capsize Point | collected 2003-05-01 | reverse complement strand
GGCGCGATAAGCATGAGGACTTTGCACAGGCCCTCGATGACGCACAGTTTGCGGCAGAGGGCTCAGTATTCTCTGAGCTGCGCTCGATGGCTACTCGCAAAGATGACACCCGAGCGCTTATGTGGATATTGGCGCGCCTGCGCCCCGATCGCTATGGTGATAAGCAGGAGCTCCAAGTATCAGCCAGTCAGAAAGACGGCATACCCGAGGTGATCGCCATGCTCGAGCAGACTGCTCACTTAGTAAGTAAAGAGCCTGACTCTGACTCAGCCTCTGCAGAGCATCACCATCGAGAGACTGAGCCAGAGTCATAAGCAAGCGTTGAGGGATACATGACACAAAACAAGCTCGAGATCAACAGGGCCTCGATGGTGTCGACTTGGACACCCGAGCAGATGCGCGCTGCTGTCGTGCGTATTCACAACCGATTTCAAGGCTTGGTGCTCTCAATCATCGAGTCGGCAGACTGGGCCAATTATCGCCTCGCAGAATATCCGATCGAGGTCGGTCGGCCTGCTTGGCCGGAGCCCGGTAAGTATTGTGATCTCGTACTGCAGCGCAGGCACAGCGCGGCCTCGATGGCGCTCGAGATCAAGACTCGGCACATCAAGCCAGCCGACACTCGCTCAGATGGTGAGATCGCAGACGCTGTGCTCGATCACATGAGCAGCGACCTGACTAAGCTGCAGCGCCTCGCTCAAGAGAATGATGCTCTATGGATGGTAATGATCGGCCTTTACTCGGTGCCTTTCCAAGCTGCCGCCATTCACTACTCGACACCCTTTCGCATCGTCGCAGTCTGGGGCCGCGATGTCGGTCGTGACTCACCTATGGGCCGAGCGCGTTGGTCTAGCCTCGAGGAGCTCGACCGAGCGATCTGCTCTGCTGTCGATCCTGTCGATTTCTTCACCCTCGCCCATCTGCCTCGCAGGTCTCAGCCCAAAGTTGAGACGAGCATCGAGGAGCTTATCGCCCGATCTCAACTGCCTCACAAGATGCAGCGCGCTCTCCTCGCTGTCTTGCAGTGGCCTGCTCAGCCGACAGCTCTGCGCACTTTCTTACGCGAGTTTGCGAGTGAGGATTGCTCAGAGTATGCTATGCGACATCATGTGCTAACCCTAATCGAGCTCGGCATCGTGCGAGGCTATCGCAAGGGCGAGCGCGCACACCGACTCACCATCGATGAGCCTCGCCTGCTCGAGTATGTCCTCGAGGCTGATCGTGAGCAGTGACTTACAGCTTAACGACCTGCAGCGAGAGGTCATCGCAGGCATAAGGCGCGCTGATCGTATCATCGCTGCGCGCTGTGGATGGGGCAGCGGCAAGACGAGTTCGCTGATCTTTGCGATGTGGTTCCTCAGCAAGGTGAGGCCAGGCACTACTAGTCTGCTCGTTACCGATACAAATGCGCGTTATAACTCGGTGCTCATGCCCGAGATTGAGAAGTGGCTCGCGCCTCGAGGTTGGGTCTACAATCACACTCTTAGACAGTGGAAAGATACACATACAGGCTCAGCTGTCCTCTGCCGCTCCTACTTTCGACCAGGCACTCGCGACGCGACGCACAACCCTCTCGAGGGTATTAACGTCACATCGGGTGTCGCGCTGATCGATGAGTGCCAAACACTAGGCCCCGAAGTCGCAAATAAAGCGCTCGGTCGCTTGCGCTCTGGCCCGACGCCGACGCTCATCTTGGTTGGCCTGCCGGTCGCAGATGCTTGGTGGTGCCAGCTCGCAGAGGATGCAGGGTGCTCGCCTCTGCTGTTTACCTCATACGTTAATCAAACCAATCTTAGCGATGAATGGTTTGAGGCTACCAAGCTGCTGCCACCTGATGAGCGCGAGGCTATGGTGCTTAATCGGCCCAAGCCTCCAAGCGGCTTAGTATATGGAGAGTTTAGCCTCGAGCGCCACATCATCGACGACTTTAAATACTCGCCCGAGATGACCGGGCGCATCGCCATCGACTGGGGCTTCAGAAAGCCATCGGTGCTTATACTCGCCTATGATGAGGAGCGCGAGGCCTCGGTGATCGTCGCAGAGCTCAATCCTCAAGAAGTAACCATCGCTCAGCTCAGCCTCATGATCTTGCAAGTCGCATGGCCTCGCGAGCTGCGCGACCAAGCACCGGGGCCTCGCATCTGGCTCGACTCCGGTTGTGCAGACAAAGCAGGCAAGGCGCGCAACGATCAGACTGGACGCTCTGCTTTTCGCGAGATCGCCAAGCCTATCGAGCAAGGTGGCATCGGCATGCCGCTCAGGTCGACAACCGACCCGACGCGCACCGACATACTAAACGGAGTACAGAGGCTCAAGCGCGCCTTCAATCGCTCGCGCTATCTCATCACTCGAGAGGTATGGGCCAAAGGTGAGCGCGCAAGCGGTAACAGTCTACGCAAGGCGCTCATGTCGTATGCTTGGGATAACAAAGAGCAGCCTAAGAAAGACGGTCGAGAAGATCCTCTTGATGCTCTACGATACGACTGCATATTTAACTACTGGGCAGATTCAGTCGACACCGGTGGCTACAGTCGACGCAAGCCAAACCGAAACAGGCGCGCAGGCATCCACACCAACTCGAGGAGCTTTTAAGATGGCAGATCCAACACTAACACCTGGACTCGCAGACAAGCTGCTTGATCCTAATAATCTCGTCGCAGTCGTTACAGTCGGCCTCATGTATATGCTTTGGAAGTTCACAAACAAGCGCTTTGACCTTGAGAGGCAAGAGCAGGACGAGATCATCAAGCGCATTGACGAGCTAGATCGCGAGCTCCTCAAGCTTGAGGCCAAGCTCGAGGCGATGAAGGATGAGTGAGCAACCGATGCTTGATCGCGTCGATCTCACAGCAGATGAGTTGATGAGCTCCTCAGTCGATCATCCGAGCCACTATCACTCGCAGAGCGGCATCGAGGTAATCGATGCGATTGAGGCTTGGGGCCTCGGCTTCTGCCTCGGCAACGTGATCAAGTACGTCGCTCGCTCAGGTCATAAGCACGACACTCGAGAGGATCTGCAGAAGGCGCTCTGGTACTTGACTCGAGAGCTCAGCAGGTTAGATGACAAATAAAATGATGGCCTAGCAAGCGCATAACCTGCTAGGCCATCTGAGACAGCTGATCGATGTAAAGTTATTGCGACCGACTGTGCCCCATTCAAGGAGGCTTTCTTGATAACATACGCTCACAGAGATTACAAGTGGTGCTTGCGCTGTCGATCTTGGGTGCCTCGCGAGGGCGAGCATTATTGGCGCTGGTCGCAAGTCATCTGCCACAGCAGGCCAATAGAGATCGATCTAGCCATCTTTAAAGCTCGAGGCGAGTGGCATACATACAAGCCTTGACAAGTCATCAACTTATGAACACACTAGCAATGACGAATGGACTAGCACGACGATTAAGCTGAGACTCCTAGCACTGAGGGCTCGATGCGTAAGCTAGACCATGCAGCAGACACCGATGAGGCACCACGCCACATGCGCGCCTTGCATCCTCGCTTTTCTGTGCGAGGTATAAGCGGCACGCAGCTCAGCGGTGGCATGATCTCAGGCTATGAGCGCAACGCTCAGCTAACCGGGCTCAATTGGGTGCGCGAGGCTGAGGACATGCTACGCACCGACCCGGTTGTGCGTCGTTCATGGCACATGCTTAGGCAGACTCTGCTCTCAGCCACCTGGCGATTTGAGTGCAGCGATGAAACCGACCCGATTGCAGTCGAGGTCGCTCGCTTTGCAAATGAGGCTTTCGGCTTTGATGGTTATGCAGGGCAGACAAGCTTGAGCTGGGAAGAACAGCTTAGCTATATGCTCGAGTTTGTGCCGCTCGGTTATCGGTATGCCGAGGAGCTCTATCGAGTCGGCCCCGATGAGCAGGGCAATACTAGAGTGTGGCTCGACCTCTATGCTGATCGTGAGCCGAGCGCGCATCTGCGATGGCTTTCTCGAGATAATCAGCAGCTCGATGGCGTGATGCAGCAGGTGGTCGGTGTCGGGCGCACACCAGAGCCGATACCTGCAAACAAGCTCCTGCTCCTCACCTTGAATCGCACCGGCTCAAACTTTGAGGGCTCGGGGATGCTGCGCCCTGTTTGGTGGTGGTGGCGTACTAAGCAAAAGGTGAGCAATCTAATGTGCGTCGGTGTCGACCGATGGGCTGTGCCGACTCCTCGAGTTAAGGTCGATCGCTCAGTCGCTGAGCTTCATGGTCTAACCGACTCAGATGTAAACGCGATGATCGATGACGCTGAGGCGCAGGCTCAAGCTTTCCTCTCAGCTGAGCAGAGCTATCTTGTCGATAATCCTGTCGTAAGCTTTGATCAGTATGCGAGCTCGCCTAACCTTTACGCGCAGGGCCCTCTCGACATTATCAAAGAGTGTGACAATCAAATCTCGCAGGCTTTCCTCGCTCAGTTTGCCAACCTCGGCATAACTGACACAGGCTCGCGCTCAGTAGGTGAGGTGCATCTAAGTGTGTTTCGACGAGCTGCTATCAATCTTTGCGATATTGTGGCCTCTGCTGTGTCTGGGGTTGATAGGCGTGGCGGTGGCACCATAGGAAGGTTGATCCGATGGAATTACGGCCCAATCGATCCAAGCAAGCTGCCTCGCCTCAATCACACCGGGCTCGACACCGACGACCTCGCAGAGTCTCTCGCTATGCTGCCTCAGCTCGTTACAGCAGGGCTGCTGACACCCGACGACGAGCTCGAGCGCGCTATAAGGGAGCGACTCGGAGCTGGCGATCTACCCGAGGAGGCACAGCGATCAGCCATCGAGAGAACAGTAAGCGCAAGTAGCGGCATCGCTGCGCTCGCTGAAGCTGCGAGGAGGCGACGCAATGGCCAAGACTAAAGCGCAAACGCCAGCACCTAAGCGCGATCAAGTCAAAGGCAGCAAGACCAACCCGAGCGGCAGCGCCTCTGGTAAGCGTGGCGGCATCGAAATTAGCGAGAGCATCGAGCGCGCTCTGCGTGGCATGGTCGATAAGCATAATGATCGCTTTAATAAGAAGTCAAAGCGCGTCGACCTCGGCATGTTAAAGGCTGTCTTTAGGCGAGGAGCAGGCGCTTTCAGCGTTTCACATCGCCCAGGCATGACTCGCAATCAATGGGCCTATGGCAGAGTTAAGGCTTTCCTAAAGCTAGTCGCGACCGGACAGCGCAAAGAGGCTTATACAGGCGATCTTGATCTGCTGCCTAAAGGGCACCCACAGCAAAAAGCACAGGCAAAGGGTGAGATTATTCTCGCGCCTAAGAAATACGATCACATCGATTTTAAGCCACCGGAGGGCGCACGCAAATCAGCTGAGCGCGCTCTGCGTCGTCGAGCTCAAAAGCCACAGAGTCAGCGCGGCATGACCTCGGTCGGCATCGCTCGCGCTCGAGATTTGATCAATGGCGTGCGCCTCTCTCCTGAGACTGTGCGCAGGATGCTCGCTTACTTTACTCGGCATGAGGTCGATAAGCAGGGCTCGACTTGGGATGAGTACGGCAAAGGTCGACAGGCTTGGGATGGTTGGGGCGGTGATGCCGGTTTTGCTTGGGCTCGAAAGGTAGTTAAGCAGATGAATGCAGCAGATGAAAAGACAACTCTGCGCGCCTATGGCGAGGCAGTACAGCTCAGCGAGCGCCCATCTTATGAGGTGCCCGAGGGCCTCACCATCGGCAAGCCATTCAAGACGCTAGCGCTCGGCCAGGTGAGCAGTCGCATGAATGGCGAGGCTATTGGCGCTCCTGTCTCTGAGGAGCTCCTTAATGAGATGTGCCGAGTCTACTATGAGCGCAGGGATAGCGACCCAGTTATCATCGACTGGCAGCACGCGACATCGCCCTTTAGTGGTGGCACGCCTGCACCACCTGAGTCAGGCAACGCGCTCGGCATGATCGTCGATCTCGACCTGCGCTCTGATGGCCTCTATGCAGTGCCTGCATATAACGAGCGACGCCTTAAAGTCGTCGCTGATGCTGGTGGTGTCCTGTGGTCATCACCTGAGTACCTGCATGGCGAGATATTCACCCGAGATGGTGGCGATAAGGTGGGCGATGCTCAGCTGCTCGCTATCACTCTTACACCCAGACCAGCCCAATCGCACAGCAAGATCGATCGGGTAACTCTAAACGAACAGGAGCAAGAGACTATGGATATGAATGCCATGTCAGTCGATGAGCTCAGAGCTGCCCTCGCTGCGAAAGATGCGATGGTCAAAGAGCTCGAGCAAAAGTTAAAAGATATGAGCAGCGAGGCTGAGGCCAAGCTCGCAGGCGAGCTCGAGGATGATGAGTCTGAGGAGATGGCAGAGAAGCCCTCTGAGGATGATAAGGCTGAGGCTGAGAAGCTCGGTTATGACAAAGAGCGCAAGATGAGCGAGCCTGCACAGCTCAGCGAGGCTGCGCCCAATGTCCTCGCTGAGGTCATGCAGCTGCGTACTCAGAATCAAAAGCTCTCAGAGCGCCTCGAGGTGATTGAGGCTGAGAAGCGCGATGTCGAGCGTCGTGAGGCTGTCTCAGCTCTCCTGCGTGAGGGCAAGGTCGCACCATCTGAGGAGGGCGCAGCGCAACGCGCTTGGGACGTGCGCGAGCAGATGCCTGAGTTCTGGCAGATGTTTAGCGATCGACCGACATCAAGTGCAGTACCTCTCGCTGAGATCGGGCATGGCGCTTCAGGCGCTGAGCTCAATAAGGCAACGCTCGCTGAGCAGGTCAAGGCACTCGCAGCCGAGAAGAATCTCAGCTTCAGCGAGGCCCTTAATGTTTACCGTGATACCAACCCAGACGCTTACAACAGCGTCTTTAACTAAGGAGTGATCAGCATGAATCAGCTCATCAAGTCATTTGTGTGCGCCTCTGCTGTTACTGAGTTCGCGCTGGTCGCTATTGATAGCGCAGGCAAGATCGCAGTCGCATCAGATCCCACAGCTAATACCATCATCGGAGTCGCGCAGCGCGCTGGCTCTGCCGGTGATGTCGTCGATGTCGTTGTCTCAGGCGAGACTCGGGTGATCGCAGGCGGCAGCCTCACCTTGACCTCAGACACTGTGCTCGCAGTTACGACTGCAGGCGCTGTGCAGGCGGCAGCTACGACTCATTATCCGGTCGGCTTTAGCCTGCCCAACATCAACCAGCTCAGCGCCTCTGCAAACGATCAGTTTTCGATCGTCTTTCAGCGCGGCCTCGCCCCACTCGCTTAAATAGGAGGTGATCTAAAATGGCTAGTTCATATCGTAACATTCACCCAGTCGACGAGATCTTAACCAACCTCGTCGCTGAGGCAGTCCCATCTGATAATCAGCTCATTGCTGATCGCGTCCTTGAGAATGTCAAAGTGCCTCAGCGCTCTGGTACTCTCCTGCTCGAGACATCTCGAAACTTTATGGGCGCAGGCGCAGGCCTCGACCTGCAGCGCGCTCCGGGCTCATCTCGTGCTCGCATCGGTGGCTTTGATCGCACTAGCACTACTTACAAGTGCGAGATCTACAGCTCCGAGGACAGCATCGCGATGGAGGATATTATCGATTCTCAGTACCCTGGTTCTGAGGAGGCGCGCATCGTCAAGAAGGTCGCACGCGTCATGAAGCTTGCTCGCGAGAAGCGCGCTGCTGATGTCCTCTTTGATGGCGCTAACTTTAACACTGCGACCTCAACTGCTCAGTTTGGTGGTAAGTTCGACGCTGCAGGCGCTGAGCCTCTCAGTTACCTGCATGAGCTCAAGGATACCATCTTTGAGAACGCGCATGGGATCAACCCAGACAGCCTCATCATGGGTCGTACTCTCTTTAGGGCGCTCGCTCGCTCTCCTGAGCTGCGCGGCTACTTTCAGGCTGGCACGACTCCTAATGGTGTCGCGAGCGGCAACCTTATTCTTAGCGATGAGGCTGTCATCAGCACCCTGCGCGATATCCTCGGCATCTCTAATATTCTCGTCGGTGCAGCTCGCCAAGATACTGCAGTGCCTGGCGCGACTAGCTCAGAGGGCTACATCTGGACAAACGACAGCCTCTTTATGGGCATCTTGCATGGCAGCGATGCTGTGCAGAGCAAGTCGGGCGTGCGAATGATGCCGATCGCTGCCGCAAACATGACCTTTGAGGACATGAAAGCCGGGCAGTATGACGCTCTCGATTTGACTCGTCGCAACGTCTGGGCCGACGAGAGCAATCTCATCAAGGTCATCGATGGCAACCTCGGCTTTGTCTTGACTGACTGCCTCTAGGCTTCTGAGGTATAGTGCTCTGCTCATGTGGTCGACCTCATGCAACCCTGCTCGCTGAGAGACAAGACGCTGATCAATTAGCGGTCGATGATCTCAGCGCGCAGGCGCGTGAGCTACCACCAGGGCCACAGCGCGACCTTATTCTCGCTAAGGTCAAAGAGCTAAAGGCAGAGGTAAGAGCCGAGCGGCAGATGGCGCTCGCGCTTAAACTCGCCAAGCGAGAGATGGTGAGCAACCTGCGCAGCGCGCTTGAGCTCACATCAGCTGAGCAGCTCCTCTCACTACCTCGAGAGCAGCTGCTCGATTTCATCGTGCGCTCGGGCCTCGGCCTCGCAGTCGATGACTTTATGCAGGCCGAGCAGCGCATCATTGATGCTGCGCTCGACACCCTGCAGGTAATTGTCGCAGACGCTGATATCGGAGACATGCCCGAGATCGGGCTCGTCGGTATCAGTGCAGCCGAGGCAGTCTTTGATGATGTCATCTTACCGGACTCGCTCGCCTCTGTGCGCTCATCTCTGCAATCAATCTCGGTGGGTGTGCCTGTGGCTCAGGCACTCACTCCACTAGCACAGCGCCTCGAGCAGTCGACCGGTCGACAGCTCACAGTCGCTCGCACTCAGCTCGCCTCAGTCGGGCGCAGCGCTCAAGCTTCGGCAGCTGCTGAGCTTGAGCTCGATCTCTATCTATACACAGGCCCTCGCGATGGCGAGACTCGTGACTTTTGCCGACCTCTCATCAATAAGGTGGTCGATGAAAAGCAGATGAGGCGGCTTAATAATGGGCAGGGCCTGCCAGTCAAGACTTATGGAGGCGGCTATAACTGCCGACATAGTTGGTCGCCCATCACCGAAAGTTTCTTTGAGGCTGCTAACCTTACAAAAGCCACAGCTCAAGACATCACCGATGCCAATGCAGGAGGCGCGAGATGATTAAATCGATAACAGGTCAGGCGATGGTGTTTGAGTGGGTCGCGCCTGGGCCTCTCGGCTCAGCGCCCTCGCTCACAGTCGGCAGCTCCTCAGCTGTGGTCATGACTCAGACTCGAGCTGATGCGACTGTATCAGCGATCGGTAATGACCGACGCACCCTCACAGTCGACAGCCAAGCCACAGCGCTGCAGGCTGATCAGATCAAGGCCCATCTCGTTACCGATGGCGATACGATCTACTCGGTTACTGTCGTGCGTATGGTCGGCACAACTGCAATCTTAGCTGAGCCCTTACCTCGAGAGATTGACCTAAGTGAGAGCGCCTTGCTTGTCTTTGGTCTGTATTATGCGACTGTTCCAAGCTCGATCACTAATACGACTGGATATTATCCGTGGCAGGTGAGCTATACACTCGACCTCGGACAGCAGACAGAGCAGCGCCTCGCAAAGGGCCTGCTTAAAATCACTCCTCGCCCATTTGATACCGGGCTCTCGCATGATGATCTCGTCGGGCAATTTCCACAGCTCGCGGATATGATCCCGAGGAGGCAGAGCAGCTTCTCGCCTCAGATCGATGCCAGTCTGCAAGAGATCATCCTCATGATCCGAGATCACCTCAAAGATGAGGTCGATGTAACCGAGGATGAGGTATTTAACGCTGAGAGCTTTGCAAACGCTCACGCATACTGCACAGCCGCTCGAGTGTATGAGGCGATCAATCAGCTCGACACAGCAAACGCTATGCGCGAGCGCTGCATGCAGCTCCTCGACATCAGCCTGCGCTCACTCGCCCTCGATCGAGATGGCGATAACATAGTCGATGAGGGAGAGCTCGACATCGCCAAGAAAGGCGGCAGTTTTAGAGACATGCGCGCGTCATGGCGCAGCTACAGCAAGACCCAATACGACCAGACCTTTACACCGACTCGAGGCATGAGGCACTAAATGGCTGCGCGCATCATTCTGAATCTGCCCTCAAGCTTATGGACTGCCAAAGACTCTGCGCGCCTCGCTCAGAATACGCTCGCAGCCATTAAGCTACGCACGTCGCAGGGCATCGATGCAGATGGGCGCAAGTTTGCATCATACGCACCATACTCGACTCGACCGATCTATATCCCTCTCAGAGGAGCTCGCCTAAAGCCTAAAGGTGGGCGCAAGTCGCGAACCGGGCGAACAGTCTTTTATTCTGGTGGTTATGATCAATACAAGCGAGAGAGCAGGCAGCATGGTGCTGGCTCAAGCGCTTTGGTTGACCTCACCTTGTCAGGCGCTCTTATGCAGAATCTAGTAGTGCTCGATGCGACTGCGAGCCGCTTTATCATCGGCCTCGCTGCTCATGTTCGTCATTATGGTTATGATGTTAATGCTGAGCGCGAGTTTCTCGGTCTATCTCCTCGCGATGTGAATGTGCTAGTGTCAGCAGTGCAGGCTGAGCTCACCAAGAAAATCAAAGGTAAGGCCCGATGAGTCAAGGCATTAACGCAGCGCTCACATATCTCGAGGATCAGATCGAGGCTGTACTGCCTAAGACTGATCTACATCATGGCTTTGTCGCGATTAACAGCTCAGGCCGAGTCGGGCCTCTTGATCATAATCAAAACACGATGCGATATTTCGAGCTGAGGCTTGAGGCTTTTGCGATCGATGATGGCGAGGCAGGGCTCTCAGGTCGCAGGCGAGCTCGCGTCGTGCTCAGAGTGCGCTATGATATAGGTGAGCTGCACTACCTCGAGCGCCTTATCGCTGAGGATGCTGCAAAGCTCCTCACTACACTCAAAGGCCCTCAATATGATCTCGCTGTAACAGGTATAGTTAGCGTAATACCGGGCGAGCCTGTTACAGAGCCCTTACTAGACCCAACGACAGAGATCACAGCGCTTGTGCTCTCTTTACCTTTTGATCTTCTTTACCTGGAGGCTTCAGCATGAGCGTAACTCATCGATCTCTAAGCGTAGCTATCGAGTCAGCCTTTGGTTCGATCAGCTCATCAACCGGACTGCCTAATAACTCGGGCCTCACCTATGTCTCGATTCCTTGTGAGCGCGACCCAATTATCATTTATGGTGATCCTGTTGTGAGCGAACGCACCGATGCTCGAGATGGCACCTATGGCTTGCCACCTGAGCCCGACACAGTTTGGAGCGGTGGCTCTCGCGTGCGTCGTCGCACCGGCACAGTTAATCTGCGCCTCGACCTCACGACCATCGGAGCAGGCGGCACTAATTATGATTTTGGTGGCGGCTATCTTGGCGCGCTCCTCGGTGCAGGCTTTGAGAGCTCTTATCCAAGCTCAGGCAGCGACAGCATTACAGCGATCAGCGATGTGAACACCTTTACACCGACCTCGAGCGCTAATTATGTGCATGGTGGCCTGATCGGGGTCGAGGTGAATGGTCGCGCTGAGTATAGCGCTGTCACAGATGCCGATGTCGCAGGCGATGTTACTGTGAGCCCTGCATTTAGCTCAGGCTTTACAGGCACAGCGACAGCTCGACTCATGCAGAGCTGGGTGCCTGGGCAGCGCACTGATCTTGGTGATACTCGCTACTCTGTCAGCTTTCGCGTCGATGGTGTCGGCTTTCGGTCGTATGCTTATGGGTGCGTGCTCGAGTCGATGCAGCTCTCGCTCGATAATGGTCGAGTGATGGCTGATCTGACTTATCAAGCGGCTTTGATTCAAGATGATCATGCTGCTGCTGTCGGGCCAATCGAGCCAGTCTATAACTCAGGCGCACCTTGCTTCTTTCGGGGCTCCTATGTGGTGATCAGCGATGCCTCGCCTACTAGCCTCACAGACGCGACTACAGGTGACACCCTCGGGCGCATCGCGCTCGACTGTGAAGATTTCACCTTGACTGTGACCAATACGCTCACGCCAGTCGGACACTCTGACAGCATCCTCGCTATGCGCGATATGGAGGTTTCAGATGTGGATGTCGAGCTGAGCCTCACGATTAGCACTCCGAATACGACCATCAATAGCGATTTCTTTAATCGCACGCTGAGGCAGGTGCTTGTCGGCTTTGGGCCTCTCGCGGCTGGTCAAGGTGGGGCTTTCATGATCCCTGCCGCTTACCTCACTAATGACCCGAGCAAGTATGATCCGAGCGGTAATGACATCACTCGGCAGCCGCTCACTTACAAAGCCTCGCGCTTTGGTGGCGATGTCTCAGATAGTCAGAATCTGTACAACACGCCATTTAGGCTCGCACTTACTCGAGGTAACTAGCATGGCGCTCTCATTCCTGCCAGACTCTGATTTGACTCTTGAGCTTGTTGTGACCTGCGACTCAGCTGTGCAAGGCACGACTGAGCAGCTCGCCAAGTATCTCGAGACTGGTGATCTCAGCTGCCTCGGCAGTTATGAGGGCGCAACGCTCTTTAAGCTCAAAGCACTTTCTCCGAGCGATCGAGAGTCGGCAGAGGTGAGAGCAGGTGCATACAAGCGCAGCGAGCTCGGGCGCATCCTGTGGCTTGAGGCTCCTGATGATGAGCGAGTTAAAGCTCGATGGCATCATGAGCTCGCAGAGGATGAGCGCGAGGCCCACGCAAGTTATCAAGCTTATCTTAATCGAGTGTTTATCGAGATGGTGAGCGCTGCGCTTATCGAGATCGATGGCAAGCCTGCAGGCGATCAGCTCGACCGGATCAAGCCAGAGTCTCATCGATTGCAGGTGATCAGCGAGCTTGTGCAGCATATTCAGCGCATGAGCTTGCTAGGCTCCTCGGGAAAATAGCGCTGGCCTCTACTGTCTGGCTAGCAGGCAGTGGGGGCAGAGGATGGTCATGTGATCAGTGCAGGGCAAAGCCTGCGCTCAGGCGGCAGCGCGGCAACTGTGGCGGCTCTTTTCAGCAGGGATTACCACAGGCGCAGCATGATCAAGAGGGCCTCTATGTGCCTGGCTATCGCCTCGCGCCTAACTGTGGTGCAGACTTTGCCGACGCTAAAATCAGGCGATGCCCCATCGCAGATGCCAATCGGCTCGCCTCGATCATCACAGTATATCACCGGCATCGGCAGGGCCTCGGCTCGATCGAGACTAGCTACCCGAGGCCGACCTGTGCAATAATAGAGGCGCTCGATGTGCTACATCACAACACAGAGGATCTGTTGATGAGGCAAAGAGAGCAAGCAATACAGGAGGCCCAGCATGGCTGAGAATCAGATTCCAATTGTGGTCGAGCTCAAAGGTCAAGAGGATGTCATCAAACAGCTCGACCAAATCAAGGATGGGGCCAAAGATGTTGGTGAGGGCTTTAAGGGTGTCACCTCTATCATGGACAAGAGCTCGTCACAGATTGGCGAGGGCCTCTCCACCATGACTGACGCTGTGGGCTCCTCAGTTGATGCAATCACAAGCCTCAAGGATGGTGTAGGAAAACTAGGCTCAGGAGGGGTGGCGAGCTTCACTAGCCTCCTCGGCCCTATTGGGCTTGTCACCGGTGCGGTGGCTACGCTTTGGCAAGGCTACCGACAGCTAAGCGGTGCGGCGCGTGATGCTGAGGTGCGCCAGCGAGCTATGGGGGAGGCTGCCACAGACCTCACCACTAAGCTTGAGTTACTCGCTGAGGGTGGAGTTGTTCCCACAACTCAAGCGCTCCTTGAGTTCTCTAAAGTCACACTACGCAGCCAAGTAAGTAAGACGCTGCTTGAGAACGCTATTGAGAAGGCTCGCCCTCAAATGGAAGCCTACACCACCGCGATGGAGGCACAGGCCAAAGCTCAGCGAGAGATGAACGCTCTTGAGGCTAAGGACTTGAGGCTCACGCCTGAGGGCTTGGCTGCGCGCCAGCGGTTGACGAGAGCTGAGGGTGAGCTCATCAAGGCTAAGGGCGCTTATGAGGCGCGCCTCAAGAAGCTTCAAGGCCCACTCCAAGAGAACCTCAAGCTAATCGCTGAGTCAGCTAAGCAAGAGAAGAAGCTTGAGGAGAACACCACCGACAACCTCAAGGCTAAGGTCAAGGAGCAAGCTCAGCGCCTCAAGGTCTTACAGATAGCTGAACAAGAGCTAAACACTAAGGATCGGCTAGTCCTCAACGCCGCTAAGGAGTCGATTGAGCTTGAGGCGGCTCAGGTGGCCCGCAAGTCTGAAGATATGAGCCGCCAACAGCTCATCAAGACTGTTAATGATCAACGCGAGTCAATCCGCCTCTTGGGTCAAGAGGACTATGAGATTAGGGCGCGCTCCGCCAAGTCACGGCAGGCCTTTGCTGACGCTGACAAGAAGCTGGCTGAGGAGGAGCTCAAGCGGGGCCAAGCAATCGCCCGCGCTCGCGAGCAAGTTCAACGCGCTGAGGCATCACGCCAGATGATGCTCGAGAGCCAGCTCCGCCAGCTAGACATTAAGCTCACTCGAGACGGCGATGATGAGCAGCTCGCCCTCGCTAAAGAGCGTCATGATACGAGCTTAAAGCTCGCAAAGGATAACGCACTGCAACGCAGAATCGTCGAGGCCCAATATCAGCTCGATGTGCAGCAGATTGAGGACAGGCGCACCGAGCGAAACTTTCAGCGCTTGCAGGCTGAAGAAAAGGCCCTTGCTGATTCTCTGCAAAAGCAGATGGATCAGCGCGAAGCCGCAAATGACAAGATGCTCGCAGACCAAAAAAAGCAAATCGATGAGCTGGGCGCAGCCTTTGAGCATTATGGGCAAGGTTTAGCGCAAGCGGCAGCATCAAATCTGCTGTTTGGTGACAGCTTCAAAAAAGCAGCAGGTCAGGTGCTCAAGGGCCTCGCTATCGAGAGCACTGTGCGCGCCTTAATGGAGTCAGCAAAAGGTTTCGCGGCTCTCTTTGGCCCCACGCCACAGCTCGCTGCTGGCTACTTTAAATCTGCAGCTACTTTCGGTGCAGCGGCAGCAGCTGCTCGAGTGGGCGCAGGTGCGCTCGGTGTCGGTGGCGCAGGTGGCGCGAGCGGTGGCGCGACTGCATCACCCTCGGGGGCTCCTCAGACTGCACCCACGCCACAGCGCGAGCAGGCCGAGTCGAGAGAGATGGTTTTCAATCTTAATTTCGGGGGCGCTGTGATATACGACACCAAAGAGGCAGCCAAGCGAGCCATGCTCGGTGATCTTGTGCGAACCTATAATCAGCCTAATCGGGGCATGCCTCGATTTAGCTCTGCGAGGTAATCATGCCATACAATACGCCAGCGCCTGACTTTGCTCTGCTCGCTGCCTTTGATGCAGGCGCTTGGGCCGGTGTCGACGTTGTGAGCTATAACGCTGCTAACATCAGCCTGCCCTCGTATGCTGTCGGCTCAGGAGTGTATGAGGATGGCTTATATTTCCTAAATGGTCGAGGAGTGGGTGACACAGCACCAGGCCGAGCGATGGGCACATTCAGCGAGGCGCTCAGCTCGCTCGCGACCTTTGGCTCGTCTTGGTCGGTATCGCTTACCTCAGCCGATCGCATCAAGATTACAAGCGACGTATCTTTTAGTGTCGCGCCTGTCGATGCTGATGTGCTCGGCCTCGGCACTCAGACTGCTGTAGTCGATGGTGCTAATTACTCAGTCACAGCCTCTGCCGACTGGGTGCGCGGCATCTATGCAGGGCAGCGCTATCAGTTCACAGGCACCGGCACATTTACTGCTTTTCGCGAGCAGTCTAATCGACCGTGGCCTGCTCAAGATGTCATCTCTGGGCTGCGCGCTCGAGGCTCAGCTGATCTCGATGATCTGAGCCCGACCAACTGCCTCGAGGAGCTCATGCGCGATCAAGGCTTGCTCGAGGCGCGAGTCATATTAAACGATCAAGGGCATGTCGAGATTTGGTCGATGAATAGTGGGGCCTTTGCTTGGCTTGATACTGGCTTCAGAGATCGGCTTGGCTTCTCGGGTAATGAGACACCAATCGCGCAGGGCTCCACTGCCTCTGATTATGTCGAGCGCTTGACTGCCGATTATCCGATGCCCGGCGCTGTGTTTCCATCGAGGCCCTATCAGGCTCATCACTATCAAGTCGACAGCGTAACCGAGGCGAGGCGTAAGATCGGTGGAGGCTATACGAGCAACTTGATCGGCACCTATACGACCTCGGTGCTCGCTTGGGATCTCGATGCTCTGCTCGATCAGCGCGACCTATACCGGCACTTTACCGATGCCTTTGTGCCTTACTGTCAAAATGGCGAGCGCATTAACTTTTATCAGACTTGGGGAGACTCGAGGCGCTCTCTGCGCTCAGCTCTCGTGACATCGACTCAGCCCGAGTATGATCTGATTTATACCAGCGAGGATAATGGAGACTGTGGGCGCTTGCGCTGCTCGCTTGTTACTGCCTCGTACGATCTCGCTTATGGCGCGCTTAAGAGGCGAGTGCCTGTCAGCATGAGGCTCGAGCACTTATGAGTAACAGCTTTACATCGCCACCGACGCTCGGCAGCGAGCTCACAGTCGTCGCAGGTCAGCCCATCACCGAGGGCGCAATCTCTGCGATGAGCGAGACAGCCAATTATCTATGGGCAGTCGGTGGCTCACATAACTGCCTCTCACAGGCTTGGGCCGAGGGGCAGTGTACCCAAAAGAGCACGAGCTATCAGCTCATGCTGAGCTATCGCATACCGACGATCTCAAATGATCATTATGATTTTCACATGCACTTTATCGCGCTCGGCCCTGGTTGTGTCAGGTCGACGCTTACGCTCGGTGCGTCCTCATACACAAGTGAAACATGCTCGACTGGTGCAGGGCCTCACGTTATCGAGCAATCAATTGTTGTCACATCAGCCTCGACTGCGACTTATGCAACGCTCGACATCGAGGTCAAGCATACGACAGGCACACCGAACCATCATGAGCTGCGCTGCGTCGCAGGCCGATGGGTGGCTAAGGCATCGCCAGTCGATACAGGTGCGCGCTATCTTGGCACGACTGATGAGTTTATCCCTTTCGGCATCAATCGAGTCGGCAATGATAATGCGCTCAGTGCTCGATGGGGCGTGGATATGCTACGCAATATCGAGACGCTGAGGCGCAGGCCGATCTCTTATCTGAGCTGGTCGGGTGTCGATAACCTGCTCGCAGCTCCTACAGGCCCGACCGATCCTGCGCCTGCTCTATATCTCGGCCTCGGTGATATTAACACAGTTCAAGCGCCTGTACATATCCCTCAAGAAGTAGTCGCTGAGGGCTCTTATACAATTTATTTACATGCCTATTTGGTCGATGTGGTGGGCTCAATCGAGTTTGACTTTATGGGCAATCGCCTGAGCTTTACGAGTAACGGCTGGCAGACATTTGAGATCGAGATACAGATCGAAGCTGATGATGATTTGAGCAGGCTCTTTGACCTCAATATCTATCGCATCGGCCTAGAAAATACATTTAGCAATAATTTTGCTGTAGTGAGTCAAAGCACAGTGCCCTGGACTGCCGCAAAGATTCAAAGCCTGTCGATTTGGGGAGTTTAGCACATGACCACACCGACAAACTTTCAAAGGATGCCGAGCGAACAAGGCTGCTATAACGGCAGGCTAGTGATGGGCTCGGGTGTCGCGCAGATGGCTCTCGCCCTCAAGCAATTAACGAATGTCAAGTTTCGCGCTGCAGGTTATTACGCAGTCGGTCGCACTACTTGGTCAACCCAAAAGAACCAATATATCAAGGCGAATTACTGGCCCGGTTCAAACCCGATCACAAAGGGCGCAACCGATGAGCACGATCTGTTTTAT
>WLWE01001399.1_pt1 | contig 17844 bp, 15 predicted proteins | sample 6718301 | NCBI WGS metagenome assembly WLWE01 (sample SAMN12718691, study PRJNA515312) | sponge metagenome | isolation source: marine sponge | host: Mycale hentscheli | place: New Zealand: South Island, Marlborough, Capsize Point | collected 2003-05-01 | reverse complement strand
AGAAAGCCAATATGGTAAAATTTTAGATCATGATTTAATTCAATTTCAAAAAACATTTTTATTAGATAATACTTATGATATATTTTTAAAAGAAGAAGATTTAATAAATAAAAAATATTTATCATATAAATTATATAATAAAATTAAAAGTAAATATATTATTTTAAATTGTGGTATGGGAAAAGGTAAAACCTATTCAATTTTAGAATATATTAAAAAAAAATATATGAATAAATCAGTATTAATAATTACTAATCGAATCAGTTTAAAAAATGATATATATGGGAAATCTGAAAAATTAGGTTTTAAAGATTATCAAGACCGACCATACGATAAGAAAGACGGGAAATTTAAATTAATTTGTGAAATTGAGAGCTTATATAAATATCAAGACAGTAAATTTGATTTGGTAATTATGGACGAAATTGAGAGCTTATTTTTATCTTTTATGAATGATACAACACACAAAACAGAACGAAATAATCACTATTTACATAATTACTCAACATTTTATAACTTTTTGAAAAGTGCTAAAAAGGTTTTTATGATGGATGCGTATATCTCAACAAGGACGACAAATTATATTAAAAATATTGAAAAAAATGAAAAATATACAGTAATACGAACAGAAAATAATAATATTCAAAATCGAAGTTTTACATTATATACAGCAGTAAATAAAAGAAAAAATAAATGTATGGGTATTTATAAATGGTTATTTGATATTATTCAAGATTTGAAAAATGGGAAAAAATTATATATCTATTATCCACATAAAATCGGTAAAGGGTCCATATTGAAAAAAGGAATAGAAGATATAAGATTATTTTTACAAATAGCTAGTGGATTAAAAGAGCATAATTTTAGAACTTATCATAGCGATAGTGAATATAAAGATGATCTAAAAAATGTAAATGAAATATGGGGGCAAGATGATATAAAGTGCGTTATTACAAATTCATCAATTACGGTCGGTGTATCGTATGAAAATGATGAAAAAAGATTTGATAGAATTTATTTAAGTTATGAAAATTTCATTAATCCTAGAGATATTATTCAGACATCAGCAAGAATTAGAAATCCATTAGATAAAAATATTAGATTATGTATATTATTATCATTAGATACAGTATTAAATGATTGGCAACAAACACCACCACCCGACTTTATATTGCCAGAAAAAAATGAAGTAGACGATATGTTTTTATTTGATGATAATAAAGAGGAAATATATAAGAGTTTAAGTAAATTATATGATAGTTTATTATTAGAATATAATTCAAAGTGTGTGGAGTGCTTATTTATATATTGTAATATTAGCGAATATGAATGTAAGGATATTATAATAAGTGATATAAAATATAAACAATGGTATTATAAATTAACAAAAGAAAAATTTAAAGAGGAGTTAACCCAGTCTAATATATGGGAATATTCAACTATTCCAGAATTGACAGATAATGAAGTAAAAAAATTATTAAAAAATAAATATAATTTATGTAGTAAAGACAATATAAAATTAACCAAATGGAAATTTAAAAAAAAATTTAAATCTGATACACAAGGAGATATTATAAGAGATCATTGGAATAATCCTAAAATTTTAGACAGTGTACAAGATCTATTAAATAATGCGAAATTATTAAAATATGTATTTGATACAGATATTAAAGAAATACAAAATATAATTAAAAATTGTAGATTAAACAATATTAGTTTAGTAGAATGTGACGATTATGACGACTTATTAAATATATCTGAAAAAAAATATACACCAAAAGAAAGAGATAATATATATAGTTTAATTTATTTAGATAAAAATTTGAGTGATTATAAATAAAGAAAAAGAATATGTGAACATTATTTCGGTAAAAATACAATGGAAAGAGAAATTAAATATAAATCCCAACAAAAAAAAGGAGATATTATATTCAAAGCAAAAAATAAAATATTACAAATATTAGATATAATTAATATCAAAAAAATTAAAAAAGACAAAAATATATATAATATTCAACAAGAATTGAAAAGAGAAATTAATAAAAAAAATAATGATAAATACAAAATTTTTTAAGCATAAAAATTTTAGGTATAAAATTATTTTTATAGTTTATCTATAGTAATATTAAAAAATACTTTTATGACTAAAATGACAATTTCATATCTAATATTAAACAAATTAATAATTTTATATTTTTATAATTTTCGCATATTTATATCTAATAGTGCGGTTTATCATCTCATTAATAATATTAGATATAAATGATGCAAAAAAAAGCAAAAAAATAATTTATCATTCTCTGTGTTTTATTCTAGTTAAAAAAAAAATATTAAAATTAAGCAAAAACAAAAATAAGCATAAAAAAATTAAGCATAAAAGTATTTTTATAGTTTATCTATAGTAATATTAAAAAATAATTTTATGACTAATATTCCAAAATTGAATTGATTTATATCTAATGTAAAAGCTAGATATAAATTAATATTTTTTAGTCCGTCTCATGAAAGTTTCATACGAATTATCTTTTCGAGTGCCATTTAAGATCCCACTTATATCATTCCATAATTTAATCTTTTTTGTATTTTTAGTTTTAAATATTTTATTCATTGGTTTCTTATTCTGTGTTAATTTCTGGTTAAATTTTTTTTTTTCGATTTTATCAATTAATTCTAAAATTATATTTCGATTCATATATATTTAATATAGATATTAAAAAATATAATATCTAAATATATATATATATACATAATGAGTAAATACGACAAATCGTTTAATATTTTTTTGACAAATAAGACCCAAAATGGTTTAGATACGGCTAAAACATTATATACTTTTAATTTTTCAAAACCAATAATTATTCCTCCATATTCATCATATACCGTTACTAATTTAGCAGCAAATAGGACTAGTACTGTTAATTTAATGTTTCTTTTTTCAATTATGGAATTCCCTAATAAAGTTTATGTTGCTGATCGCGATGGTGGTAAAATGTTTAATGGTTTTTTATATATGACACCACAATTAAAAGGCACTTCAGATTCGTTGACCCAACAACACAAATTTGATTTATGTAATAAAGAGCCATTAGTATTAAGTACAATTACATTGCGTGTAACTGATATCAACTCCGTACCGAAGTTTTTAACTGTAAATGGTCTCTCAACTGGTGCTGCAATTGAATTAGGTATTAATATTAAAATTGAACAAGATGAAAAATACCAAATGATGAGTGTTCAAAAACGAAATGAAGAATTGATGGTTGGATTAATGGCACAAAAAAAAGAATATAACCAATAAATTTATATAAAATATATAGTTTTTTAATATAATATATAGAAAAAAATATTATCTCTACATATTATATTATAAAATGAGTGAATTAATCGAAGATCGTGAAATTACATCAATTCCGAGTGGCGAAATCCAACCAACACCAAATGAAATTATTCAAGAACAAGTACAAGAAAATATTTTAGAAGTAAAAAATATTGATGAATTGGACTTAGAATTAGACGAGATACAAGAGCCAACACAAATTTTTAAAAAACCGATGATAACTCAACTAAAAAAGAAAAAAAAATTATCAGAACGACAAATAGCACATTTAAAAAAAATGAGAGAAAGAAAAAAAGAAAAAGCAAAATTAAAAAAAATTAATAAAATTAATAAATTAAAACCAAAAACAGAAGTGCAAAAACAAGAAGTGCAAAAACCAATGATACAAAAACCTATGATACAAAAACCTATAATAAATAATACAAATAATTTTAATTTTGATCAATTTTTAGGCAATGTCGATAAAATGATAAATGTTTTAAATAAATGGAATACAAATATAAGACCACAACAACAACCACAACAACGACCACAAAAACAACAAATTCAAAAACCAGTTCATAAAGTCGTCAAAAGTCATAAAAAAGTAATACAACAGCCTTCAACAATGGATTTTTTAAATATTAATTGTCGTAATAATTTCCGTCGTCCATTTGAATAAATAAATATATAGTTATATTATATATAAATATGAGTATAAAAATTAATAATATCGACACTACATATTATTTAGATAAAAAAACAAAAATTAAAAACAGAAAACATAATGAAGTTATTGATTGGTTAAATGTTTATTATTTTGAAGACCGTCACAATAGAAAATATATAAAATATAATAAATATTTTAGAAAAAATAGTTTATATTTCATTTCTGAAAAAAGTAAAAATGATCGTATATTCAACTATTATAAGATCATAAAACCTAATTTATCTGATATTCAAGATATTGCACTCCCAGTACGACGTAATAATATTGTTAATGTATATAATAGTAATAAAGAAAAAACAAAAAAATCATTAACTATTAAATTTAATTAAATAATAATTTATATTATTATTATATATGAATAATAATAATATAGATCTTAATATATTACCATTAATTACTAATGAAGAAGGTACACAGTTAAAAATTCCAATTCATGAGAATTTACCAAATTTAAAAAAAGGGTTTGTAATCGCACTTATTGGTTCTAGAAATTGTGGAAAGACGACATTATATACTAATCTGCTCTTAAATCCCAACATGTTAAACCGAGAAAATTACGATAATGCCTTTATAATATCACCGACGATATATAACGACAGATCAGCCAAGCACTTAAGAGACGCATTCAAAGGTTCTTTATACGATAAATACGACGATCAAATTATCGGAAATATTGTTGAATACCAGCAAGCATTTGAAGACGAAGATAAACCAAGATCTATTTTAATAATCGACGATTCTGTAGGATATAAAACAAATAAATTAAATTACTTATCTACACGATCAAGACATAATAATTTAAATTTAATATTTTCAGTGCAGCAAACCAAGTCAATTAAAAAAGTAGTTAGAAATAATCTTACAGATGTCATAATATTTAAAACGAAAAATAAAAAGGAATTACAAGATATTTACGATGAATGGGGAGCAATGTATGGTAGTTATGATGAATTTTTAAAAATGTATAAATATGCTACAAAAGAACCATATAATTTTTTATATTTAAAATTGGAATCAAATCCGCAAAAAGCATTTAAAAATTTTACTGAAGATATAACAAATTTTAATTTAAATAAAGAATAAAATAATTTTATATATAATATATATATATATGAGTAATTTATTGAGCAATTATAACACAAATGCAATGAGTTCAGATACGATGATTAATGATTTAAAAACTAAAAGAAATAATACTTTAACAAGTGCATATAATACACTAAATCAAGAATTACAAGCTAAATATAGTGCTCTTGAGTCGATGGGGGGAGATATTGAAAAAATTAGTGGTGTTATTGCTGGTGGATTAACCACTGCCAAAGGAATCGGAGAAAGTGTAAAAAAAGTTTATAAAAAATATAAAAAAAAAACTCAAGGTGATGATGAAGATGAAGATATTGAAGATGAAGATATTGGAGATGGTGCTGAGGTTGAGGATGGTATTGGAGATGATATAAGCGAAACTGTATCAAATACTGCAGATAATATCACGAGTAGTGCTTCTGATGCTGTTTCTAATGTTACAAGTAGTGCTTCTGATGCTGTTTCTAATGTTACTAATATGGTTTCAAGTAGAGCAAGTTCATTGATAGCAAATGCTAGAGATGCTATTCAAAACGGAGCAATGAGAGGTCAAAGATTTATTTCTAATACAATAAGAAATATTAAAAATATTGGTCAGCCAAAAGCACCAAAAAGTCAATATGATACTGAAGCAGACGATCCAGAAGAGGGAGTTGAGATGAAAACTTTTGGAGGTGATGAAGGTAGTAAAATAGAGGATGGAACAAATTATGAAAGTAAAATAGTAGATGGAACAGACGATGAAAGTAAAACTGCAGATTTAGGAGCAGAAGAAGGAGCAGATATAACAGAAAATGTAGGCGAAGACGTGGGAGAGACCGTGGCTGAAACTGCTGGAGAAATTGGTGCGGAAAGTGCTGCTGAAATTGCTGGCGAAACTGCTGCTGAAATTGCTGGTTCTGCATTAGATGCAACGGGAATTGGTGCTATAGTAGGTATTCCATTACAAATTTTGGCAGCGGGTGGTCTAATAGCGTCTGTTGGAGAAGGAATTAATATGGCTAGTCAAGCGGGTGAGAAATTACAAGAAGGATTAAAAACAAGTGCAGAAACCCTCCAAAAAGCAAAACAACAAGCAGTGGACGTCGCTGGTAAATTCAGTGTTCCTTCATTTTCTTCTGTAAATGCATTCAATAATTAATATAAATTTGTATATAGTATTTCAAAAAAATATTTAAATATTAAATATTAAACTTAACCAATTAAAAAAAAAATCTTATATAATAATATATATATGAATACATCAAGCATTAAGGTATACGAAGAAAGAAACAGCATTTATACATTAGGTGAAGAATTACATTTTAATATTCCACCAAGTGTATTGATGATAAATCCTTTAGAAACATATTTAAAATTTAATATAGCAGTTGGTAGCACTGCAGCATTGCCCGTGTCTGGATTGGCTAGTAATGAAAATTATTTAAAATTACTATTAAATAATAAAATTGGCGCAGTTTCGCTCATTAAAGAGATGACGATTAGTACTGGTAATGGTTCAGTTGTAATTGAACAAATCGATAATTATAATAGATTATCTAGGCTAATCGATGGATACACTGATAATCACACCATGGAAGAGAAAAAAAGAATTTTTGAAGGTGCAGATAACGTCAGAGCACAAGCACATAATTTATTATATACGTCTAGTAATACTTCTAATGATGCTATGGCTATGAAAAAAATCGAAGTGGTTCTTCCACTGCGATTAAGCGGTATCTTTTCGAATAAACAGCCTTTCCCGTCTTATCTCACGTCTGGTCTTAAAGTTAGGATTTTATTAGAAGATGATATTTTTAAAGTGCTTAGGTGTGCTTCTTCTGGTCTTGGATCTTCAGAAGCTACGCCAAATAAAGCTCTCCAAAATGTAGCAGTCGGATATGAAGAAGATTTTGGAGATTTTAGAGTTTATGATTCTTCCTCTCAAACTAGTGCAACTCAAGCTGCAATAGAAATCGTCAACACTTATGGAGACGCTATAGATGGTGGGGGTATCAATGTGAATTGTGTAGGCATCGAAGGTGCAGATGCATTAGATAGTAGTCCATTTAACGTCGGTCAAAAAATTATTATTTCTGGCTTAACACCTAGTGCTTCTGCAGATATTGATTCAAATGGCAACTGTGTTGCTATTATTGAAGCTATAGATTATAGTGGTGGTAGAATGGAGATTGAATTCAAAAATACAAAAGACTTCGATGGTAATACTAGTGCTAATGTCCATGTTCGTGTAGCAACACAAGAAATGTCTGTCGTAGGTGGTGTTAATATTTTTGGTTCAGACGTTAAACCATCTGTACAATTAAGTGATGTGGAATTTATCGTAGGTAGTGTTACTCCAACACCAGAGCAGATTAAATCTCTAGAAAGTAAAGTTACAAGTACTGGTTATGCTTTTGATTTCCAAACATATACTGATTTTATGATTAATAATAATGCTGGTTCAACATTTATTTCAAATTCTATTCTGTGTAATTTCCAACGAGCAAAAGCTATTTTAAGTGCTTGGGAGGTCTTAGGAAAAAGCAAAGTATACCGTGATAATTTAACATCACCAGTAGATAATAGAGTAGCCCCATCGTCATACCAATATATTATTAATAATCTTTTAGTACCTAATCAAAAAGTTCAACTTGAAAGATTTCAACGCACTAGAGCACAAAGCGGAGGTTGGAACCAAGGAGCAATTATGGAGATGGAAGGTGCACTTGAAGCATTAGGATTTACCACGCGAAATTTAAGTGATATTGATGGCAATATATTTATTGGTAGATCACTTTCTAAATATGGTCATACCTATAACATGTCACAAAATCAAGGTGATTTACGATTAAATGTCCAATTCACGACACAAAATGAAAATCTATTATTTCATAATTGGGTCGGATACATGAAAAAACTCATTATAAATAAAAATGGTATTAGTGTTTCATCTTAAATATTTAGTTTAAATATTATTAAAAAATAAATATATTATATAATATTATATAATATGTCTAGTTTAAGAGTTGTAAAAATTGAAAAAGCTGAAATTTATCCACAAAACAGTATGGCTACATACTCATTCAAAAATGGGTCACCTATTATCGAGTTTTTGTTAACACCCGTGCAAAATAAGGTAATTGATCCAACTACATTAAGGTTAAATTTTACTGTAAAATGTGGTTATGGCAGTGGAGCAGATTATAAATATGTTAATAATCAAGTTGCATATGGTGCTCTCAATGCTGGAAACGGTGATTCAACTGGTAGTTTTAATAATAGAGTCGGTGTTGCGTCATTAATTGATAGTTTAAAAATATCTACTATCGAAAACCAAGTTATCGAAGAAGTAAGAAATTATTCAAGATTGAACGCAAGTTTAATCCCGATTCAGAATGGATTTGATAAATATAAAAATGTTATACCACATAAATACCAAAGTTACGGGAATAGATTCGCTCAAGGTATTCGTAATAATTCGCCAATGAGTTGTTCTCTTCATTTAAGAGCGGGTCTTTTAAATACATCAGAGCCTATTAATGTTATGTCGTATGGTGGACTTAAAATGAGTATTAATTTAAGCCCCGATTCATTCGTTTTTAATTGCAGCGATACTTATAATAATGGTGCTGGTACTGATAATAATGGTAATGGTAAAGTTTATTACCAAATTATCGACCCTACATTAACATTTAATTATATGGTAATGAATCAACCATTGGCTTTATCTCAAGTCAGTTTAGAATATCCAGCTTATAACAGCTTCCAACAAGTGATTCATTCTAGCGATAATCAATCTACATTAAATTTAAATTTACAGTCGGTAAGAACATCTTTCCAAAATTTTATTCCTTCTAGTTGGATTAATAACCAACTTCAAGACAGTTTGGGAACATTAACTATTAGAAATTCTAATGCTAATGCTTATGACGAAAAAGTAAATATTTTAGAAGTAGCACACCTAAGAAATGGTCTCAAATACCCAAAACAATATTCATTAGACGAAAGAACCGTTGTTACATTTGGTGGTAATGAAACTCATTTATTAAGAGACTTCATTACGTCTGTGAAAAGTATTGAGCTGATTAAATCTAGTTTGCTTTCTTGTGGTACACAATCAGTCGGTCAAAGAGGGATTGAACGAAGTGTATATAATCAAGCTGATAAATATGACGCAAACGGCGAAATTTATGGAATCGGCAATAGATACGACAATTTAAGTATTGGTTCTGGTAGTGAGTTCAAAAATAGTTCTTATTCAGTCAGAATTGTATCTAGTTTAGATGGTAATAGCCCTAATAGCACTTATACATTCACTTTATCTAATCAAGCCATTCAAGTAAATAATATGAATGTTAATAGTATTATGTAAAAAAAATAATATATAATAATATATGAAATTATATAAAATAATGAAATCAAGAAGAAAAAATAAAAAATATATGGTGTATGTAAAATCAAATAATAAAAGAGGGTATAAATTAATTCATTTTGGTGATAGTCGTTACCAGCACTATAAAGATAAGACACCTTTAAAATTATACAGTCATTTAGACCATAAAGATGAAAAAAGAAAAAAATTATATTATAAACGTCATGGTAAATATGCTAAAAAAGATACACCAAAATATTTTAGTCATAAGTATTTATGGTAATTACATTAGATAAAAAATATATAAAAAATTAGATATCAATAATACCAAAAAAGTAAAAATTATATGAAACAAAAAAGTAAGCATAAAAAGAATTTATATATATACTATAGAGATATTATAAAAAATACTTTTATACCTAAAAAAAATAACTTAAATATTTTAAATCTTAATATAAATAATTATATCTAATATAAATATATATAATTATGGAAATCCAAAATGTATTAAACATGAAAAGTAAAGAAAAACAAAACCTCAGAGTTGAAACTGATATCTTAGTTCCTCAATATATAAATCAAAGCGAATGTGTTTTTAATATCCGCAAAAATGGTATTTTAGACACTGGTTCACGACTAATTATTGCAGTAAAAGCAAGCAATGGTAACACGCAACTAACAAATACTGCTGGCGTATATGCTGTTATTAAATCTGCTACCTTAAGAACGTCTAAAGGTGTCAATATTGCACAAACACAAGACGTAGATTATTTATTGAGCATTAATAACAATTTCGTAGAACCTTCAACTAGAGAAAGACGAGGTGTGGTCGCTAATGGGACTTATCAAAATTATCAACTTACTAATAAAGAAGATGACAGCATTAAAGGTGTTTTAACTTATGCAAAAAACCCAAAAGGTCGTAATGGTAATGCCGCAGCAACTACGGATTTACTGGAAAGAGAAGCAAGATATAGTTTAAGCGATACTCTAAGCACTGAATACAGTGTTAAACTAAGTCAATTATTCCCCGAACTGTTTCCATTTCAAATTCCATTATTTTTACTCGATGATCAAATTCAACTACATTTAACTTTTACTAGTAATTCTAGTACTGGGTCACGTGGTCTAAATTCTACTGGCGCTGCAAATAATGGTACAGTAGATCTACAATTAAGCGAATGTAAATTACATTCTAATCATTTGTATTTCTCAGATGATACTATGGATAAATTAAAATCTATGTCTAGTTCACAAACTGGTATTATTATCCCATATAGTGACTTTAATCTTATTAAAAATACTTATTCCGCTGTGGTAGATCCAACTGCTGGAAATTCTACTATAGTTAAACATAGACGGAATTTAGGTCTATCTAACTTAACATTAAGATATATGCTAGTACATAATTTAATGGGCGCTCTTACTGATGGAGATGAAGCAATGGCTAATACCAGAGCGGGTCTAGGTAAATATGCAAGTCGTGGTCCTATGACGTCTGATTGTGGTGTTGAAGTTCAATTAGTGGTAAATAATGAGAATTACTACCCAAGAGCATTAAATACATATGCTAAATTTTATCAAGAATTAGAGGATGTTTACGGTATCCCAGCCAGTATTCCAAGAGGTTCATATTGTGCAGAAGGTAGTGTAAATGATTCACAAAGTGCGACGCAAAGTGGTGGAAATTTACATGCATTAAATGAAAATTGCGCATGGACTGATAGAAATTTTTATTCTACAAGTCAAGTCGATAATGTAGCGCAAAATTTTATTATGGGATTCAACTTTGCAACTTCTAAAAGAAATTCTGTTGCTGTTGGTGTTCCTATCGAAAACCAGCCAATCGAATTTTTATATAATCATACATACACTAATGGTGATAATGGTGCTATTCTTCAAAGAATTTATTGTTGCGTCGAACGCATGATGGTTATTAAAAATGGTGAAATTATGACAACAAATAGTTAAAAATTCATTAGATAAATAATTAATATAATTTAAAAAAATAAAAAAGTACGCGTAAAAAGAATTATTGAATTCTATTATAGAGATATTATAAAATTCTTTTTATACCTAAAAAAAGTTATGACTTAAAAATGAAAATTCTTATATAATAAATAGTTGGTTAAATGCTTAAAAAAATATATATTTAATATATTATATATAAAATGTTTTTTGAAACATACAAAAAAAAATTTAGTGATGATAAAAAATTAGGAGATGAAGGTGAAAAACAATTAAAACCTATTATTGAAAAATTATTTAATACTAAATTTAATTTTACAGATCAAAAACATTATTGGGATTTTATAGATGTAGATGATAAAATATATGTAGAATTAAAAACAAGACGAATAAAGCACGATCAATATAAAACTTTATATTTCTCTTATGCCAAAAAAAGATTTATTGATAAAAACCCTAATTATGATTATTACATATTTTATAAATGTGTAGACGGTATTTATTACTTTAAATATGAAAAAAATAAAATATTTACGTCATATGGTGGTAGAATAGACCGTGGTAAAAACGAATATAAAAAAGTATGTAATGTATATACGAAACATCTTATTAAAGTTTAATATACTTATTAACTTATTATATATATTAATAATATATGGATATAATAAATTATAAAATAATCGAATGCGATCGATTAAGTTCAGAAGATGTAAAAATTTTAGGAATTGACGCAAATAATAAATCTAGTTGGCGAAACGTGATAAAACCTATACAATTGAAAAAAGGAGACCAGATTAACCTCGAGCAAGTGGTTATCTCACAAAAAGGCGCTGACTCGAATTCAATTGAATTTAATGGTGAAAATCAAGATGGATTACGAGATAATTTCAGTTTATTACAAGTCGGGTTTTACTTAAATAATAATGGTATCCACACATTAGGATTACCATTTGCTGATAAAGACGATTTAAGCAAGCGTACAACATATCATACAGATACATATGTATCATATACTGATGACCAAAATACATATAATGTTCCGTCTACAACTCAAGGTAAAGCCAATTATCAACACCCTTTACCCACTACTAATTATGACAATACTGATATAAATTTAGATAAAATTATTAGTATTAATCCTTATCAATATATTGACAGTTCAAAATACGCTAAATTAGATGATAGTTACCTAGGATGGGAAAGAGATATATACACTGGTAGACGACCTAGTAATTATCCAAAATGTAATTTAATGCTCGAGGATATACCATTAAATTTAAAATCGGGTTTTTTAAATCCTAATAGTATTGGCGACAAATTAACATTACAGATGCAACGTACATTACCAGCAAAAGACGATATAAAAACGCCTCATGTCGATAATGGATACGATAGCAATATAATAAATGATTTATACCACCCAAAACCATTTTTATTTAATTCTAATGAAAATGGTGTGGCACATAATGTTAAAAAATTATTATATACTTTTAATGGTTATTGTTATAAATCAATTAGATGTAATTTTAATGGTTCACAAGATCCAATTTATACTAATATATGTGTGAGTAATCCTTATAAATATGTATATGGTGTAAGATTAATACAAGATACGGATGTATATCCACAAAATACTTTAACGCAAGATGACAATGGATACGATGAATTAATGGGAACAGATGATAATATAGAGCAAGTAAATATGCGTATATATTATCCAGTATTTTTCTTTAGCAATTATTTATATAATGGCACTGATAGCATGGATAAAAATAATTGGAATATCTATTCCCCTATGTCGTCTAGAATAAAAGGTTATGGAACAACGCATATATTGACATTAGAAACAACATTAAATTATAGCGATACAATAGATTATGATCGGATATATAAAATATCATCAAATACCATAAATGATGCTAATATAAGATATTTAGTTGAAGAAAACGGTCAATTAAAAATAAGAAGTAATTCAGATATTATTGATGATTTAGGCAATGAAGGAAAACCAATATTTTATTTTAATGGAAACCCAGCAAGATATTATTTATTAATAATATGGAATGCTGTACCAACATTAGAAAAAAATGATATATGGATAAGTGAAATGAATAATAAACAAATAGAATTAAATAATATTAACTTTATTGATTATTATAATAATGGGGTAATAACAATATCAAATAATGATCTTAATTATAATTGGTATTTATCTTTTGATGATCGTGTTTTTACTCACGGAAGAATAATTAATACACAAACCAGAACTGATCCTAATAATTTATATATAGCAAATTTTACTTTAGATGATAATTATAATATTAATATTACAACCTTGATAAATAATTATGATTTGCCTAATGTTGGTTTAGCATCATTAAATATTTTATGGAAAAGTACAAATAATGCATTAAATTTATATAATTTTGTTCAGTATCCTACATTGCAAAATTATACTATAACATGGCTAAACCCCAATAAAGTGATACAATATGATTTTTACATTGAATCTGCGGCGGGAACAACACCATTAAGTGCACTAAAAATTTATTGTAAATTTGATAATCGAAATAAAAATGAATATGAAACAAAAAATGGAGTAATAACTTATACTGGTATATGGTATTATCAAAATAATCAAAACCAAGTTGATAAAGGCATAGGAAATTTTAAATTAGAAAATGAAACAATAACATTAATAGATAATAGCAACGAACCAACAATACAAAAATTTATATATGATGGAAAATTATATAATTTTAAAAATCATAAAATTATACCAAAAGATGATATAAAAAAAATAATTCCTACTGGATGGACTGTAATAAATAATTCTAAAAATAATCCCATAAATGATGGTAATTCTATAATATACACAAAATTTGAACATCTAACAACAAATCAAATAAAACCAACAGATTATGGTGATGGTAGTTATAGTGGTGTTGAAAATGGTAATTATATTTTATCTAATGGAGACCTAGCAACAACTAATTTAAATAATAATGTAACATTAATAGAAGATAGAGCGAGATTTCAAAAAAATCAATTATTAATAACTAATATCAAATTTACATTAGAAAATATAAAAATAATTGCTGATTGGATGAAATACAATAAAATATATGATGGAATAAAAACTAAAAAAAGTGAAATATTAAAAGATACTGAAAATTATTATATCAATATTGATATTGGTAGAACTAGTGATTATAATATCAATACCACTGACCAATTTGATATATATGGTGTGGTGCCTCCGTATATGGTTGATAAAGGACGGATGGGTGTAGACGATGGTAATGCGGAAAATAAAGGCGTTACTTCTGTTAGAGCAAAAAGCGACTTTCATAAAAGACAAGAAATTAAAATAAGATCAAGTTTTTATAACGAATATTATGATACAACAAAAATATTTTATGATGGTGTTATTCAAGATGAATACCCAACACAAATAAACCAAGGTTTATATAATTATGCTTATACGCCAGAAAAAAACGAATTACCAATTAAAGATTTAATAGATTATTGCAAAGAAAATAATATAGGCATAATACCTTTAAATAGTGGTGATAATATTAAACAACCAGCAAATAACGAGTGCTATTATACATGCGGTTTTTTAGTTTATGATAATTATGTAAGACGAGAAATATTAAAAATTCAAAATTTAACTTATTTTGGTTTTAGTCCACAATTTCAAGATTGTCCGCAAGTATGCCCAATGAGCATAAACCAATCTCCAAATTATTTTTCTTCACCGCCTAGTAATGGTGTAGACGATATGGCTAATATGGCAACTAATATTAATATTGGTGCAGTTAACCCTACAATTACATTTAATATCAATTTTAGTCAATATCAGATAAGTAACTTTCACACTCCAATGTATCAAAATGAATTAAATTCTAGTGCCGATGATGCTGGTAAAATTGTGGCACGAATACAAGATCAGACCGTAAATTTTACTTCTTTTTTTCAAAATAGAATAGATTTTGATGGTAGTTCTTTAAAATCTGGTAATCCTTGGGGAAATTCTAATTTAGGTATCAATGACTCACAATCTGGTATTTTTATAAATAATATTTATAGTCAGAAAGCAGACGTAATAACTGATATTATAAGCCATGAAGACGGCAACGCAGTAGAAATAACGCCCGAAAATTATTATAATAGTTTATGGTTTAAATTAGGATTTACATATTTTGATTTGATACCTATAAAATTTATAGAAAATGATTTTAAAAATCGATTTTATGATTTATACTACAATAATATAAATGTTTTAGAATATCGTAAATTATCTGTTAAACCATTTACAACAAATTCAGATATAGGAATATCTGAGAGCATCGGTGCTAATGTATTTGGTTTTGATGCGTCAAGTGGTGGAACTGCTCTTACTGGTAAAATCGCATTCTCATTAGGATATAATAATAATCAAGAAGTAGCATTAGAGGTTTCAAGTGCATTTATGAGTGCAACTTCAATTCCCGTTCAAATTTCAACACCATATTATAGGATTTATACTAATCTACCTATTGATAATTTGAATTATCAAAATGATAGAAATAATTTATCATGCATAGGTTTAGGTCTTAGAAATTACGCATCTTCTAGTTTTTACTACTCTTATGCAATGTCTTACAATGCTACAATAACAAAAGATATTACTATTACCGAAATAAAGAGCGAAATAAGAACTACTGATGGTGTAGTTGCTAGAAATTTAAGCGACAAGTCATCAATAATATATAAAATAACACAACAGCGAACAATTGGAAGTGCACAACCAGCACCAGAAGTTGAATTATTACAAAAAATAAACAATGAATTAAAAGAAAATAATAAAATAGAAACAAAAGAAAACTTTTTTGAACGTTTGAAATTAGAACAAGCAGAAATGGAAAAAGAAGATGGGAGAGGAGTTGGTTCAATGGTTCGAGATAAATTAAAGACCACGGAAGCAAATACACAAGAGTTACCAGAAGAAGAACAACAAGGGGTCGAAAATTTACTTTATAATTTAAAATTAAAAATAATTAAAAATATAGTTAATAAATCAGTAGTAATATTATCAAAAAAAGGTAGACCTTCACAATGGGATATAAACGATAAGATGAAAGATATAGCTAAAAATTTAACAAATTATTTTTATAGTAAAACAAATGATTTAAGAAAGGTTGAAAAAATATTTTATAACGAAGGGCAAAATGCTTTAAATAGTAAATTAGTTCAAAATTTTATTAAAAAAATAAGTGGATTTATGGTAAATGTTGAAGGAGAGTTGGTAAGATCAAATACGCCTCTGTCATCTGGAACATTAGATATAGATACATTAGGATCACGGCTTATATTGGATAAAATAAATAATTCTATTAATACAGAAGGTAGACAACAATTAACCACTACAATTGAAACATTAGTTTCTGATTTATTTCAAGATAGTCAAAATATTAAAATAATTAGTGGTCTAAAAACATTTAACCCTTTGGATGTTAGATATAAAATTGGTAAAAAAATAAAATTATCTGATTCTTTACCAAATTTTTTAAAAGATGAATTAAAACTTAAGGAAAATGATATACAAAGAATAATGATGAATAAAAATTTAACAAATCTTAATAGATTATACAAAAAAGCACAAGAATTAGCAAAAGAAAATAACGACGAGACATTAAGGTCACCTATGAATACATTTTTACAAATATTAGAAAATATGAATATTAATATATCAAACGAACAAAAAGTAAAAATTTTAGGATTAATTATGCGAAAAGAAAACGAACAAGCAATGCAAAGAGCACAACAATTTTCAAAAGTAAAGGAAGACATAAAAACAAAAGTAAAAGAAAAAAAAAAAGAAGATAAAAAAGAAGATGATAAAACTAAAGAATAAAAATAAAAATAACTTAATATTTATATATATATTAAAAATATTATCTTATTAGTATATAATAATGAATAATACAACCGTGACAATTGATAAATGTGATGAACCACTATGGTATAGTTATTTATCATATACTTTAAATTTTGTGCTTTTAATTACGACAATCGTATCAGAATGGATGGGTAACAGTAAGTGCTCAAACGCAAATGGTATAGTAGATGGAATAAAAAAGACCGTGAGTCGTCGTATAGATGATACAAATAGTTATGTTGATGATAAAATAAAAAATACAATATTAAATAATACTGAATTGATTTTCCAATTAGTTGAAAAAATCAAAGCAATGAAAGAACCACCATTAAATGGACCATTAAATAATGTAGAAGTAGTTATATAATTAGTCATTAGATAAAAAATTGAAAAAAATTGAAAATAAAAATGTATTATATTTCTAATGTATTTTTATATTTATAATGGTTTGGGGCGGTTAAATGCTCTTT
>WLWE01001397.1_pt1 | contig 17849 bp, 27 predicted proteins | sample 6718301 | NCBI WGS metagenome assembly WLWE01 (sample SAMN12718691, study PRJNA515312) | sponge metagenome | isolation source: marine sponge | host: Mycale hentscheli | place: New Zealand: South Island, Marlborough, Capsize Point | collected 2003-05-01 | reverse complement strand
ATAGCAGCAACTACGTCGTTAAACTGTTCTGGTCTTATTTGCATTAGCAAATGTCTTAAGCCAGGACTCTCACATTGAAAAACACCTAATGTGTTACCCAAAGACATAAGGGAGTAAGCGGTAGGTGATAGTAGGTTATTGTAGGTAACATTCGTTGTTACATCAATGTTTTCGTATTTTTGTATAAGCTTTATACAATCTTGTATGATTGTAAGAGTTTCAAGAGCAAGGAAGTCCATCTTGATCAGTCCAAGCTCTTCCAGGTCGTCCATCGGATACTGAGTAAACATCATTGTATCTGTAGTATCTATTGATACTTCTTGCTCTACCTGGTTTTTCTTCTTGCCCGGTTTGTTTTTCACCGGACGCATCAATGGTATATATTTAGTTAAGTCATCGTCACCGATGACAAAGCCAGCTGCATGTTTGCTTACAGCTTTCTTGGCGCCTTCAAGGGCTTTAGCGTCGTCAATCATTGTTTTCCAGACTTCGCTAGAAGATGCATAAGCTTTTATAAGCTCATTGTCTTCTGCCTGTTCTTCTATTTTCGCTCTGAACTCGCCGGCTCCCTCAGGGATACTAGAAGCAACAGAGTCTATCTCTTCTTTTGGTATATCGTAGGCTTTGCCTACGTCTCTAATTAATGACCTAGCCCACATGCTAGAGAACGTGGCAATCCTGGCGACATTCTTTTCTCCATACTTCTGCTGTGCATAGCCGTATACTTCGCCGACTCTTTTCTTGCAGAAGTCTATGTCAATATCAGGGAGCGATATTCGCTCTGAGTTAAGAAATCTCTCAAAGATAAGTTTGTGTTCCAAAGGACATATCTCTGTAATACCTAGGCAGTAGGACACGATAGATCCAGCTGCGGATCCACGTCCAGGGCCAACAGGTATATCAATACCTCGAGCATGAGATATAAAGTCTGCGACCATGAGGAAGTAGGATACAAATCCCATACTTTCTATGACTTCTATCTCATACTTAACTCTTTGCACGGCCTCGGTTCTGTATTCAGTTCCAGGTCTATATTTAGTTTCAAAGCCCTCGCGTATCTTATTACGCCAGTACTTTGTTACATCCTGTCCTTCAGTGTCAAACACGGGTATATGATTCTCACCAACAGTGATATCTAAATTACATTGTTCAGCAATGAGGACAGTATTGTTTATGGCTTCAGGAAAATCGCGGAAGCGATCAATCATTTCAGCCTTTGATTTAAGGTAGAACTGATCGGAGTCAGTAGTTAGCTTACGCTCTGGGTCATATTTTTTAGATATAGTTCGCACAGCGAACAATGTATCTTTTGCGTTCCAATCGCATTGCTTAGTGTGGTGTACGTCGTTACTAACAGTTAAAGGTATGTTCAGTTCTTTGGATATTCTTATAGCAGTTTCAGTAACTATTTTCTGCTTATCCACCATCCACTTCTGGCTTTCCATTCGGCACTGGTTAAGACCCATGTCGTTATCGGTACTATGATCCTGGATCTCTAAATAAAAACACCCTTCTTCAAATGTGTTCTTAAGTCTATCTGCATATGCCAGTGCTTTGTCATAGCTGGGGTCAGTATACTCATAGGTCTTCGTAGACCTATTGTAAAACTTCTCCCCGATAGCATAAGAGTTAATGCCTCCGCTAAGGCATGCAGACGTGCCTATAAGTCCCTCTCTGTGCTCCCTGATCATATCGGGATCCACTCGAGGAACGTAGTTAAAACCCTCCAGGCTCGCCCTGGTGACCAGCTTAAGTAAGTTCTTGTAACCAGTTTCATTTCTGGCAAGTATTACCATATGGTCTGTAGGATTATCTCTAGTTCTAGGCTCTTTTACTGTGTCACGCGCACAGTAAACCTCCACGCCTACAATTGGTTTTACGCCGGCTTTCTTAGCCGTTTTATAAAACTCAAAACTGCCATGCATGTTTCCATGATCAGTAAGTGCCAACGCACTATACTTCTGCTGAGCAGCTTCTGTCACTAATGAATCAATAGAAGATATTGCGTCCAATATACTGTAGTTACTATGGACATGTAAATGTACAAAATCTCCCATGATTACCTTTCAAAAAAAGCTCCCCCATCGATTAAAAGATAACCGACAGGGGAACAGATTGGAGAAGTTAAAAAATTATTACTCAGATGAAAATCTGATGGATTTTCCCAACCCGTAGAAGACATCATCAATTGACTCGTCTTTTCTGATTTCTATCAGAAAATCTTCCATCAAGTAATGCGCTCCGTATTCAAGCCCCCATGATTCTGATTCCCATTTCGAAAATCCAGCAAAAAGACCAAGCTGGTCTTTAACACGGTACGTAACACCAGAAGAACCAGCCAACGTACCATCTAAATCTCCGAACGAGTAATAATACCCAAGGGGAATAGATTCATCACCATCAGATACATCTAGGTATCCTTCCTCACCAACTCCTACGTACTTAGAAACACTTACTTTGTAAGCGGCTTCAGAGTCAAAACCATTAGTGCTAGCAAAAGATCCAACAGTTCCTGAACCAACCATAGGATTGAATTTCACTGGAACCTTAAGATCTGCGCTAGCAGAACAACCAGCACATAAAAGTGCTACAAGTAAAAATGATCTCATTATTCCTCCTAACGGAATATTGAAATATTATGATTGTTTTATGTAACTGTCAAGCGAAAGTGAAATGCCAGAACCGGGAATCGAACCCGGACTCCCATACAGGAAAGAGATTTTAAGTCTCTCGCGTCTGCCAGTTCCGCCATTCTGGCTAATCAATTTGCAAAGTTTTTACAAATCTATCTATAATACTACTGCTTGAATTGGCTTTACCTTCTCCACCAATACCAAACTCAAAAGTGACATCCTCTACGGACATTTCCGGAATATTCTCTTTTGTTCGGTCTCCACCGTTTAAAAAAACAATTTCATGGTTAGGATATATGTCTTTTACTTTATTAAGTAAATCAATGGCAGTTCCATCAGAGTCATCAAATTTGATAACGCGTCTTACGTTTTTTATGTTACTAACTACTGAATGACGTTCTTGCCAATTCATAAAATAATATCCTTTTTTGTTTATTAACCACTCATCTGAGTTTAAGCCAACAACAACATTGTCAAATATGTCTGGACAACTATTTTGTGCTGAAATAATCATAGATATATGGCCCTCATGAATAGGGTCAAATCCACCAGAAACAACAGCTAGCTTAGTTTTCTTTGTCTTATATGCCATTTTGCCTCCCGCACCCTGAGTTATCAGTTAAAAAAAATCCCGCACCCTAGGTTATCTATTAAAGATACTCTACTATACTTCTACAGCAGAGTCCATAATAGATTTGTTTGCTCTTAAAAATTCAATTATATAGTTTTCAAAATACTTATAGTTATCTGCATCTTTCTTATTATAATAAATAATAATAGACTCAATAGATTCTACAGGGGGTTTATATGTAACTTTAAATTTGTTTTTGTTAAGACGGTCTCTGCTTGAAAGAGTAATCTTCCAATTAGCACGCCTGGCCATAGTATTAAGATATCTAAGCGGTTTTTCTACAGGATCTATTCCTACATTCATATACAAATCATTAGGATCATAGACTAACCGAACACGTTCTGCATGATTTATGACTCTTTGCAATCTTCCTATATCGTCGCTTCTTGTAGGCTCATAACCTTCTCTGCAGTCAGTAGCAAAATTATCCATCTCCTTTATATCTTCTATGTCTAAAAGATCTGGATCGTAAGTAACTATACCATGCTGTAAAGAATAATATTCTTTTCTATTTCCCACTTTATTCCCTAAGTAAAAAAACCGCAGTGCCTACAGAGAGAGGTTGTAGACACCGCGAAGGTACGCTAAAAAAAATGCAGCAGCACTACATATCGGAGGAGAAGCACTGCTGCAAGGTAAAGGTTAAAAGAACGCTAGACTGACAGTTTGTAAAAGAGTACCAATGTACATGGGCACATTGATAGTGAGTATTCCTTCACAAGGAAACATGTACCAATCCTGGACCTGTAGTCCACGCTCGATCTATGTTGTGTCAGCCTAGCTTAAATTAAAATTGTGGCCAGCAACGAGCTGACCACAGCCGCAACACAATTCTGTTTACGCCAGTAAAAAGTACCAAGGCTCAGGGGGGCACGAAGACAATATAGAGGCGTTAGCCTCATTAACTAAGTGTTAAAAACCATTGGTAATTGTGTGCAAACTTTAAAATTAAAAGCCAGTCAGTAGTGGCATGAACAACCAAAAACCTTCCATAGGAAAGCAATAGTTCCAACTACTGACCAGCTTAAAAAAAGACCAACTAACAAGGGGAATCTTATGTTAGTCGGTCGGGGAATGAACGTACTGCTACAAGCAGTACATTTCGGGGACAAAATTAAAAATGGCCAGCAAAATTGTTTATCCTCTTGCGAGGGCCACTAACAATTATTTGCTGACCAAAAACGAAGAATGGATTAATTAAGTATTATTGTTTTTTAAGGCATTAATTATATTCATTACATGCATTCTGCCTTTTGCCTTCGCACTAAGTGCAGAGCTAATGTTATGAAATCCCTTAAATTCAATATTTTCTTTGTTAGCCAAACTAAACTTTTGTCCAGAAAGTCTAGAATTATTGACAGGTGTACCATTCAAGGTCACCATTTGCTTACTTCCGTTGTAAGACAACTGATCAGAAGCTATCTTCTCATTACGAAGAAAGAATAATGGATTTACATATGTTTTGTTAGGCAATTCCTTGCCTTTCATGTACAGCTGTGTCATTTGACCATAGCCGTTATCCATGAGATATTCATATGTAACTGGTTCATTAAATGGCTTAGAAATCAAATCATCAATTTTATTATCAATGACATATCGATTAGCTGCCATTTCCCATAAGGTAACAACAGAACGTCTGTTATAAACAGACTTAATAGATATGCAAACATCTATGGGAACAAGTTCACCATTAGACATAACATGTGGCATCTTATTATCAGGACATACTACAGCAACGCCTTTAATGCCGCCGCGTGTAGTAATCTTATCTCCAGGCATAAGCGCTACAGATTCATGTATTTCAACTACAGTCTTCTTAGTATCTCTACCATAAGACCTAGACTGATACACATTCACATCTGCAACAATGCCATTTACTGTAAGATTCTCACAATATTTGTATCTAATTTTATTATCAGAATCTACTTCTTCAAGTACAGGAGTATTAGCAGAAACAGTGTTTCCTACAGATACTCTAAGGTCAACTTTATTAGAAGTATTTAGCCTGACATAATGAGTTCTTATTGCCTTAAACCTAGCAGCGGCAGATTCACTAAATACAATTGCATCCTCATAGGTTTTATAACCTAGATTCATTACAGCTGTATTAAAGTGCATGCCTTCAAGCATGTTATGTTCTGCTCTAATGTAAGGAATCTCATTATTTTCTACAGGCAATACTTGTTCATATTGAGCCCTAAGCAAATGTACGCGATTAGGATTGTACTCAATACCAACTACATTATTTTGTATAGTACTACAATAGTCATTGCCTTCTTTGTTCTTTTGAAGTCTTCCCTTAGAGTCAATAACAGTCCCTTTAACAAGTCTGTATGACTTATTAATGTTATCGCCTGCACCAGTAGAGGCATAATCAACAAGACCTCTCAGTTTATCTGGAAACTGTCTGGCATCTACATCAAGCCCATCTGGAACAATGTCTTTAAAGTAAATAGTTTCAGGAACACTTTCTTTAGCTACATCTGTATTCTTAATTAACTGACACATGTAATCTGTTTTAAGAAAGTTATCTACTTTATCTTGTAAAACATTTTCTGGCGGAATAACGCCATTATTGCAAAAGTTTTCTAATGCATTAGAGATTATTCCACTAAGATTAAACTTAAGTACTTTGACCCAATTATCAACAACATACTCTTTCTCTGCAGAAAGTATGTTTGAGTAATCATGCCTAATTGATTGCACAATACTTCTAGTTACACCATTTATCTCAAATACACCATTTTTATCGAACTTAGGCAAAGAAAGCTTAAGAACACATCTTCTGAAACCAACGGCAGTTGGACCAGAAATATTCAAAACATAGTTATTAACATCGTTTTGAACTACTTTTGATTCATTAACATCAATTTCTGACAAAGATTCTTTATCTTCTGCAGCAGATATTCTGAATCCTCTAGCACATAAAGTGTTCAACCACTTCAGCCACCTATTAGAACTACTCATATCTAATCTCCAAACTTGCTAAACTCGTTAGCACAAGAACCATATATATCATTTTCATTATTTACAATAACTCTAGTAAATAACTCATTAATGTTCTGCCCATCATTGAAAGCAGAAGACTTATTAGTCAAACGATATACTGGAAAGTAACAATTTACGTATTCAGTAAGAGACTTCATCTTTTTCTTAAATATCTCTTTAAACACGGTTCTACTGCAATTAGTTTCTTCACTCACTTTTCTAGTAAATGCTTTAAACATTTTACTGTATTCTTTATGGTCAATTCTTTGATTAAGCAATGTCATATAGTATTGAGCTACATTTTTACGTGTTTCATCAGATACATCAGACGTTTTACATACTTGAACCAAAGCAGCCTCAAGAGGCTTAAATACATACATGTAAATTACAAATGGAGCACATTCGTAAGCATCAAGACCATTCTCAGCTATACACTCAAGTACTTTAGAGACATTAGTCTTGCTTGGCCCGACGCCTCTAATTGCGTCTTTAACCTTCATGAATCGCATATTGTTAGCAGAGCCAACTTCATGCTTAGAATCCATCAATGATTGCTGCAATGCCTCAGAAATATACATTGCAGACTCTCTAACATGTTTAGGTCCTCTGACACCAACAAGTTTTACCTCGTTAGAAACAGACCCAACAGGGCCTAAGAACATTTTCATGGTAAGATTCTTGATATTAATATCAATGCTTCTTTCATAGAAATTCTCAAAGCCAATTCCTTTACAGATAGCACTAATATCTTCCCTGTATTCTTTACCAGTAAGCTCATCAAGGTCATGTTCTTGATTCAATAAAGATACTGGATCAATGCTCAAACCATCAGGTACAAGCCTCTGTTTGGCCTCAGCTTTAAGTTTGTCCAGATCCTCAGTGTCATACTCACATTTTTCCTGGCCATTCATGCAAAGCTCTTTTGGCCAAGATCCTATTTGTTGTTTAAAGAACTCAAGCTCTTTCTCTTCTGCTTCTTGAATGCAATCTGGTTCATCTGGAACCCAATAGCCACTAAGAGTGTCGCCATCATGGTCAAGATTAAACTGCTTATGAAGCAGAGGATGTATCTCAATGCAATCATTACTCGAAGCTCTACAGCGCATAGCTTCTATAGATCCTGACCAAATAGCAGGAAATCTAGTAATAAGAGCAAAATCTCCGTGTTTTCTCTCTGAAACAAGCATTACAGCTTTAGGAATGCCGATTTCGTTTATTGCATAATCAGCATTAGGGAGTGCTACAGCTCTAAAGGAATCAGGACATCTATGAGACATGCAAATCTTCATAAACGCACCTTCTTTACCCCACAAGCCGTCAGCAAGACCTCTGTCAATGTAAGATCTAACACAGTTCTGAAGCCTGCTTTTCTTACAAAGCTCTTCTCTGTAGTCTCTGTGCACCTTTATGACTGTATTAAATCGCATCTGAATATCATCCAGTATCCAGCAATTTTCTTCAATCATGGCTTTAATAGGTGGCAAAAATACCCTGTTGATAATTCTTCCATAAGAATCTTCAACTGGAATATCAAGTTCAAATGCTCCGCCATTTTTCTGAATGTCTAGATCAAGAACAGTGTCTTCAATTGAATCAATCAGATCAAAAGGAACAATTTTAGAAATGTCAGTAGTCTTTACTTGTCTATCTGCATTTACAAATATTTCCAAGTATCTCATTGTTTTCCCCTTCTAGTCGTCATATTCGTTATCCTCATAAAATGGCAAATATCCACTAACATTAACCTGTTTCTTAGCAGGGTTAGCAGACTTGCTAATTCTAAGAAGATAAACTCCAAAATCCATATTAAATCTTTGGGAAAGGCGGCCTTCAGAGTCTTTGTACTTTTTCTTCTCAACCTTTATACCAGCGATTGTATCAACGAGACGATCACTGTACATAAATTGATAAATATCCTCAAAGATCTTTAGCATTTCTTTGCTATTACAATGAGAATATCTACCGTAATCTCTGCCTATCTGGGCTTGAAATTTACCGTTGAAATAATTCAACGAAATGTAAAAATCATTACTAAACTTAGCCATACCTTTACCTTATTTCTATTGTCATGTCCTCCGAAGAAACTTCTGCCAAAAGCTCAATGTATTTAGGATCAATTCCTTTTGGTCTGTACAAAATAAAATTAGATCCAAGCTTGCTTCTATTCTCATCAAGTTTCTGAAACAACTTAATGAAATGACGGTGGCGCAGCTTTTCGTCAATCTTTACGTGCAAAACTTTCTTGCCATTGACTTTTTTCAAAGCCATTGACAAATGCTGCCAATTGTCTTTCTGTTCCAACCTTTTGCGTTGGTCAGACAAATCCTGAACAGGGTAATCCTTTTCAAGATTAATCGAATCAAAATGCCAATTAGCTGTGTAGATTAGTACTTTATTATCCATAACAAAAAACAGGAGCAGCGATTTCTCGCTACTCCTGCTCTTCTCCTTTGCTGTATTGTTCTATTTAAAACCTAAGGTTCCTCTTGTCATTTGCCCTATGGATAAACATAGAACAAAAAGTCGCGGGATACGTAATAGGATTGATTGTTTTGAGGGTATCTTTACCCTCTTTCTTAACAGAAACCACAGTAGGAGGCAAAGCAGTGCACCTGCCATAGTTACTACCTCTGACATTGTGCTTGTACTGGTTCCATGGCTCTTTCATTTTGTCTAAATTCAAATCTGCGTCGTAGTATGCACAATTAGCGCAAACGCTACGGCACTCATCAAAAACAGACTCGAAAAGATCGTCGTCTTCAAGACCGTTCTTTTCAAAGTAATCATTAAGATTCTTTTCAAGAATATCGTCTTGAGTAGCTTGACGATTTACAGGCTTAGCCATGTAGACTAGAGTATGCTTAGAAAAGACATCCTCTTCTTTAACTTCATCATTGTCTTCAACAAAATCTTCGTAGTCTTGAGACACTCTTCCCCCTAAACTAGGTATTAGTTAGCCAGTACTTCTCCAGTATTCTTGTCGATAATCAAAGCTTCTGAAGAAGAAATAGCGTTTAAAATAGAAAGCTCTGCATAGTCATCTTGAACCATCCAATAACTTCCCAGAAAACAAACTGTCAATAACAAAATTGTACCAAGAAAAGTGCCCATCTTTCCAGCAACTGTAAGGAAAAATATTGCATTTAAAAATCCTACAGTTTGCTTAGAAAGCCATTTAGCGTAAAGAGCAGTTCCTCTAAAGCATTCCTTTAAAAACCTTTTCATTATATTCTCCTTATGCTCCTTGAAGAGCTTCAGCTAACTTTTGGTTTCTTTCTTGCTTTTCACGCATCTCAGATGAGATTTGCAAATCAATAAGCAGGGAAGTACCAAGGCCTACAACTGCTGCAGCAATCAAACCAATGATTGTTTGACCAAACAAAAGATAGGTCAACAAAGCAGCACCAATGTCAAATAATGCTGGAAACTTCAAAGCTAATCTCTTTAGTATTCCAAGTCTTTTGTACAAGACAATGAAACCACCAAGAGTAAAACAACCAAGAAGGATACCAGTCGAAATCATGAAAGTGCTCCACAAAAACAGTGCAGCAAGAAACAAAGCAAAAACTATATGCAAATAATATCTTTTAACAAGTTCCATGTACCCTCCAAAAATATGTCGGGCTGCCTGCATTGGGACAAGCAACCCGACAAGTGAGGTGTGTCTAACTATTAACCAATAAGTTCGTCAGCACTATCGATATTCTCGACATCCTGTGAAGGAGCAGACTCGCCAATCTCCTCACGGTAAGCCTGGTATGCCTTCTCGATATGGGCTTTGAAGCTCTTCTTAGCAATTTCCACTTTGCCCAAAGAGATTCTCTCACCATTCTCGAAAGAATTCAACCCAACTTCCTTACGAGTAGTTGCACGACCATTCTCTTCAAAGAGGCTCTCAAGAACTTCACCAGTTCTTTCGTCAACAATTCTCCAATTCAAGCAGAACCTTGCTTCGCTGCAAGCAGCTTCGTAAAGATTCATAGCAAGCTCAGAAATCTCTTCCTTTGCAGCCTTGCTCAAATTAGTACCCTCAATAGCAGTATCCAGAGCATCTTTCTCCGAGTTCAAAGACTCAGGGATCAACACCAGAGGAAACTGAAACTCTTTATCAGAGCTGGAATTGACCGAGCTGCTGATAGACTCACTTGCGACAGTCAACTTCTTACTGTTGAACCGCATATCGCACTTCCTTTCTTTGCCCCATCCATAGGGCGGCATTACAATGTGCACGAACCGTTTGTGCACTTCAATTATTATTTTTTGTTTGTTAGTTTGCCTGATTGGCAACAGACATAAGATCTTGCATAAACTCTAAAGCAGAGCCTTGCTTGGTAATTCTTTCAATTACTCTAGTCTTAGCCTGTTCAAACACTTCTTCAGAAAACCCAAGATAGGCAAGCTGTTCTCTAAGATCAGTAACAGAATTTGCGATATCCTCAACAGATCCCTCAGGGTTCTGCTCAACACATGCACTAATCTGACTAGTAACATAGGCTACTTGCGCAGCCTGGCTGCCATTTGCCATATGTTGTTTTTGTTTGTTTATGACCTCTGGAACAGGAATCATATTAATAGCGCTCTTAGCGCCAATCTTCATAACCTCACTGGTATAACCAATTGCGTAACATACCTTACCAATCACGATGGTCTCCTTCCGGCACACTGTCATTGTGCTGTTCGATTATCTGTTCAAATTCTTTTTGCCAAAGCCCTTTAATATCAATATTTCTATAGCCTGGCATTTCATTAATTTTAGTCAAGATATTATCAGCATGCTTGCTGTAATCAGGCTCAACTGTTTTTACGTTATAGAAGAACATTAGTTGTGAAATTAGATCTTCTTCTGAATACAAGACCTCAAAAATGTCTTTAAACTTATTAAAGTCATATACTTGTTGTAAATGATCTTCTTTAATCAATTTGCTAACACATGCTTCTACAGCGCTAACTCTAATATTCATTCTGACAATGGCATTAGCCACTTCGTTAATGCTATTCTCTTCTTCTTTTTCTTGCACTAATAGTAACCTTTCATTTTAAATTTAACTTTGCAGCAAGGATCAGAGATATACTCTGAAAGCATACTACTCATTGTTTTGTTTGCATTAGAAATGCAACCCATGTAATACCTGTCTCCTCTAGGTAGAGAAGTCTGAACAATAATATTTCTATCTTTACAAACTACAGATTCAATCGCACCATATACGGGAGCAGTTGCCTTATATTTACTTTTATTTTCTGCTTTCAATTCAGAAATCAAAATATAAATCAACTTTTTATCGTATTGTTTATTGAATTTTTCGTTTTTATTTTTAGCTATTTCAAGTGATCTTTGAATTCTTTTAGCAATCTCGCTCTTTTCTTGTTTAGAGAACTCGATTAGGGGTATCCTGTCCCATACATCGTAGCTCTCGCTTTCTACATATATTGAATTATTATTGTTTATGTGTTTGTCATACCAAGCATAAGCAATAGTTTCCCATTCTTTGTGATTAAACTCTCCTTGAGGTACACACAAAGTATAAGAATCAATATATCTTTCTCTATTTGTCATAAGGGTATGGTTATTCTTAGCCATACTCTTCATGTAAAACAGCGTTCTAAGACAATCATTTCTATCGCGGTCAATAATAAACGATTGATTTTGTTTATATCTACCGTTAACTGTCAACACAGCTTCTACATCAATAGGCGAAATATCGCCAAGTTTTATTTCAATATCGTTATCTTGAAGCGTGCTAGAAAGCTTATCAAATGCGTCTTTAAGTTCTTTGTCAGCCTGCTCCTGCTCTAGGTCTTCTTTTGTTTTACCTACAAGCAGCGGCTTCCATTGCTTAACAACGCTTGCAAATCTTTGCACATCGTCAACAACAACAACAAGATTGTATTCTTTTTTAGTATCAGTAATTCTAGATCCGCGTCCAATCATCTGCATAAACAGAGACTCAGACATAGTCGGTCTAGCAACAATAACAGTCTCAATAGTGGGCGAATCAAAGCCTTCAGTAAATACCTGGCAATTAAACAACACATCTATATCGCCTTCATCAAAGGCTTTAACAATAGTATCTCTATTAAACTTATCAGTTTTACCAGTAACTACTGCGGTAGATATATTACTGTCGTGTTGCATGAACTTATCCATAAGATTATGGCAATGCTCAACGGATACACAAAAGACTATAGTTTTACCAAACTTTTCTTTGTTTCTTACCCATTCTTCAGCAATCTTCTCGTTACGTTCATCATCATCAAGGCAACCCAAAGACTTTTGAGTAAAGTCATTCTTGGATCCGCCAGACAACTGAAAATAACGCTCTGTTCTAATCTCATGATAATTAGGCTTAGCAAGGTATCCTTGCTGAACCATGTCATAAAATGTAGTAGAGTAGACTACCTTATCAAAATTAAGAGCTTTGTTATCAAGCCTAGTCGGCGTAGCAGTTAACCCAAGAAGATACTTATGTTCTACTTTTTTGAGGAGTTTAACATACGTATTTTCATAATCCTCTTCTTCCGCAGAGAAATGGTGTGCTTCGTCAACAACCACGAGGTCAAAAGACTTCCTGCTCCTAGTAATGTTCCTAGTAGACTGCAACATGCACACGGTAACATCAGAGGTACTCTTTTCCTTAGCAGTCCATTTGCTTGCAGCAATACCAAACTTACTAAAAGTATCTACAGCTTGATTACACAGTTCTTCTCTGTGTACTACCCAAAGGCAACTGTTTATCTTGCCTGATTTCATAGCATTAGCTATAAAACTAATGGCGGTAACAGTTTTACCACCACCAGTAGGAAGACAAACAATCCCTTTCGGCTGATCTAAATCACGCTCAAAGAAGAAATCATTTACAGCTTTTATTGCCTCAATTTGATGAGGTCTGAGCTGGAACTTGCTTGAGGACAACTGGTTTTCTTCCGTGCATTGTTCCATTATTAGCCTCCATAGTCACAATACGAATTTCATGTTCGTCTGACTTAATAAACGACTCAACTCTTACGAATAAGATTTGACCTTCTTCATTAAACTCAACGGGGTTGCCTTCGGCATCTCTTTCCGTGTAACCAAGGATAGGCATAGCAAAATAGTTAACAATACGGTCTTTCCAAGTAGTCTGTATGTTTTCTTTTTTGCAAAAACCATTAAACTTCTCATTTGGAAAGCTCGAACGAGCAACCTCACGAGGAGTATAGCTTTTCCCATTAAGCAATTTAATTCTAGTACACATAATAGTTTCCTTTTCTAGTTATAAGTTCGATAAAAACTTAAACTTTTCTTTGACCCTTAAAACAAAATTATTTGCGGCTTTATCAATAGCCGATTTAAATAGATAAAAAGTAAAAAGAGCGGATAATAGCCCGCTCATAATAGATATAACAATTGCAAAAACGATACATATAGTAGTCAATCCATCTCCTTAATATGCCTACGCACGTAAGCAACAGGATCTCTGTCCCACTTCTCCTCTCTCCAGTTCATGACCTGATACATCAGTTCAGTGGGATCCATTCTAAGCCTTCTAGCAACCTTACGAATTGTGCTAGCTCTTGGAGCATGTAATGCCCAATTTCTTACACAAATATAGGTGCAGTTAAACTTTTTCTTAAAATCTTTAACAGCACATCTGCGCTTATTAGCAATCTTCATAATAGGATTACGCATCCTATGCATAGACCTTGCTACAATCTGAGCGTCAGACTCTTTACCTTTTTTTCTAACCTTACTTTTCATTATTACTCCAATAAAAAATGCCTGCACGCCAATGGTAGGAGACGTACAGACATTACTCAGAAAGAATGAACTATTAACTATTACCCAATACCGACTTAACCTTTTGCCAGTATTTTTGGGTTGATTGTTTTTTATGGCCTTTCGGGCCACCATTATGAATCCTAGCAATCTTCTCTGCATCAACAGGATCCAATGCATCAGAAGCATATCTATTCATGTACTCAAGTACAATAATATATGCGTACTCATAATTAAAACAATCTTGATATCCACCAGTTGTCACATAAGGGTCATTACTAAACTCAACAGCGTCATACCAGTATGCCTGTTGAATCTGAAATGGACCAATAGAATCTCCTGCATCACCAATAGCATTAGAATCGCAGTTAGACTCTACTTGGCAAATAGCCTCAAGAACTCTGTGAAGTTCCATTGCTTGCTCAAAAGCATTCAAATCGTCTTCACTTTGTTCTTGAATTTCAATTTTGGCGGGCCAACTTAACTGTCCACCAAAATATCCAATAGACAAAGAAGCAATGCAAATAAATGCATATATCATACGGTGCATACACACGCCTTTCTTGCATCATCGTCAATCACAATGTAACGTTTGTGATCAACTTTAATATCTTTCTGCTTGCAACCCATATGGCTTGCAGCATCCTTAACATTGTCACACATAGTAACATCGAACTGAATAGACTTATATAAGTCGTGAGCTCTAGTTACTTCATTAGATTCAAGATTTATAATCCTCAATTACTTTCCCTTTCATCCCTAAATTCCTGGGCTTCTAATCTTCTTTTGTTTATTTTATGGTTTCTCCAAGCACGGTCGCTTGGCTCATCCATAAGAAACCAGTTATGACATCTCCACTTTTTCCATGCTTTTCTAGCATGGTCAAGACTAGGACAATTATTAGGACCTAACCATATGTCAAGAGTATAGAAGTCATCGGTGGGAATATAATCATCTCTTTCCCAACCACATACCTCGCATATGTCATTAGGTCTTTCAAGTTCAGTTTGATAACAAACCGGACATTTTTTAGCAGTCATACTCCCCCTAATAACCAGAAGCAGATAATACTTCTTTCAGATCTTTCTTGTCAACATAGACTTTAGATCTATCTTTAAAACATAAAGTAGATAAAGACTTTCTATTAGTATTTATTTTTATCTCAACAATGTCTGATACGTCAATCTCTCGCTTTATAACGAGACCGTTTTCCATCATGTAAGTACCAGACCTGTCGATAGCCTTTATTTGTAAGTATTTCATGTGGACTCCCTACATATCAAGCATATAGGGGGTCCAAATCAAATACTAGCTATTTGTTTTACGCTGTTTAACTTTAGCCAATCCAGTTGAAATCAAACTCAAAGCAGTTTCTATAATCATTACGGGTAATCTAGAAAACATAGATATACATAAAGTTATACAAGCTGCTACAGAAGATCCTAATACTTTAGCTATTACAGAAAGAATAAAGCCAGGCATTCAAATCCCCTGCATTCATACTTTCTCCCAATAGTCACAGAGAGATTCATAATTCTCTGTCTTACCTATTTGTTTAGATTTAGTACAGCACCACATCATGTAGCGTTTTCCAACAGTCATGCTTTTACGACGTTCCATTTTAGTCTTACATTTAGGACACGGTTTCTCTTTGAGATATGTGTCCTTTGTTCTGTTAGCCGGAGCTCCCATTATCTATCCCCTAATCATCTAAGAAGTTGTATGTTCTTCGTCCAACTTCGACATGTACTTTATTAAGTAAATCAATAGCAGTTCCTGAAACTTCGGCTTCTTGCATTACTTGTTCGTAAACTTTAATAAGCTCATCTCTTGCAGAAACACGACGTTCAAGAAGATCAACTTGCTCTTTCAAAATATCAATGTGCTCTTGCTTAACATCAAGATGCTTTTTCAAAGTGTCAACTAACTCTACGTAAACTTTCTCAATCTCTTTGTTCATTTTTAACCTTTCAAAGTAAAAATGTATATACAAAAAGTAACAAACGCAACAATTGAAGCTATTGCGAAGTACTCAAAAAAATTATCTAAATTATTTCTTTTGTTCATTTCTTTGATTTGTCATTTCCCTCATCTTTTGCAAATGACATAGAACTGACAAGACTTCTAGTTCCACTAAGTCTGCCAATTTCATAAAGTAATTCGCCAGGAAACATTATATCCGACCTCTGAATATGCATAGCAACTTCCATGCTTACAATTGAAACAATAGGTTTACCATGCTTATTTTCAGCAGGGTCAGGGATTTTATTAGTAAATCCCTTAAACTTCCTTTTAACAATAGGAAGCTTGCCAGTCATATTGTCGCCATCAGTAGTAATTACTGAAGCAATTTCCTCATATTCATACTCAACTTCAATCTTGGCGAGAGGAGGATAGTTTGCCTTTGTGTAGTTACCTTTCCAATCTTTAATCCTTTCACCATCTTCGTCCACAAGAATTAAACTAATCCAATGAGGACAAAGGTTTCTAAATGACATATCGTCTAACTCATCATTAATTGGGCAGATTACTACCCCATGTCCACCATACATTTATTCCCTCTCTAAAATATTAAAATAATGGGTCAGCTGGGATTCGAACCCAGGATCTACGCTTTATGAGAGCGGTGCTTTAACCAACTAAGCTACTGACCCTGTTCTTTTTTCAAATACCATATCCCAAAACATGTCAAATTGTTTCGGCACCACGCCGACAAAAGCTTCGTTAAATACGTTACCTAAGGACTTAAGTCCATTTCCGCCAAGCACAAAGTTATTCTTTCTCAAATATACATACTTGGTATTAAACCGATGCTTATCGGTATTAACGTACCATACAGAGAAGGTATAACCACTATTGTTTCTAAAAACAGTAACAGAAGTAAGAACAAATCTCTTAGCTTCAGCATCGATCATGTACTCAGTTCTGTTTACGTCTTTAACATCACGAAGTTTCATATAAAGATATGATTTGTGTTTTTTACCGGACCTTAATTCAAGACCATTCTTGAATGCTAAATTCACATTGTCTTGCATCATTTCTTCCTTATTGAACGTATTCATATTCTATTTTCTCTCCTTTATCAAAGAGTTTTTTTCTTTCCCTATAAATAGGAATTCCTAAATCTGATCTAAGATCTCTAACAAGATCTTTCTGAATATTTGCATTAGAAAATCCAGATACAGCATTTGATTTAGTTAAAATATCAGCAATTTTGTTATCATTTAATGGTTCAAATTCATTATTAATAATATCAATAATATTCTTTTCTAATTTAATAATATTCTTAGATACATTAAATGAACTACAACAAACACTGCACCTAATACCTCTTGCAGTTTTACTTTTATTCCTACTCTTAGAATCATCTAAGTAAGTTAGCAAATTATAAGAATCGTGTTTTGAAGAACATCCATTAGGACATTTCAACCAGATGATTTTATATTTATAATTTTTATCTTTCTTACTATAGTTATGTCTATCTCCATAATAATTAAAATCATGAATAGATTGCTTATTCTTTTTAGTATCCCAAAATTCTGACAATCTTTTTCCATAACGGTCATATAAAGAAAGAAATCTTCTATAAGTAGGAGCTTTTATTCCTGCAGTTTCTCTGCAACCATTTCCAAGCAAATACAATTGGTGATCACTAAGCGAAGACTTTGTTCGTGATCTATATTGAATAGAGTTTAGCGAAAACAAACCTTCTTTATGTAATTTCTTACCCAAATCTAAATCAGAAATAGGTGACGATTTACATTCAGAAGCAACTATCTCTTTAATTCTATTAGATACAATTTTTTCAATTTGCTTTTTAGATATATTCAAAGACTTCTTTGTA
>WLWE01001391.1_pt1 | contig 17951 bp, 15 predicted proteins | sample 6718301 | NCBI WGS metagenome assembly WLWE01 (sample SAMN12718691, study PRJNA515312) | sponge metagenome | isolation source: marine sponge | host: Mycale hentscheli | place: New Zealand: South Island, Marlborough, Capsize Point | collected 2003-05-01 | reverse complement strand
GGCAACTCATCAAATGAATGTAGATGAGGATAATCTTCCATTTACCGTAATGGGTGCCGGCATGCTGTGGGTCGGCTGGTTCGGATTTAACGCCGGCAGTGAACTGGCTGCTGATGGAACTGCCGCAATGGCACTCCTGGTGACTCATATCGCCGCAGCCACTGCCGCAACCGTCTGGATGCTCATTGAACTCTGGGCGCATGGCAAAGCTTCGGCGCTTGGTATAGCAACTGGAGCGGTCGCTGGCCTGGTAGCCATTACTCCAGCCAGTGGTACAGCCGGACCGCTTGGTGCAGTCGCACTTGGGGCAATTTCGTCCTTGTTGTGCTACTACTTCGCAACGACTGTGAAGCACAAATTCGGATACGATGACAGCCTTGATGTCTTTGGTGTTCATGGGATCGGGGGTATTATCGGAGCCATTCTCACAGGAGTTTTTGCAGCTGAGCAATTCGGTGGCGCTGGAATGGACCTTGACATGTTGGATCAGGTCTGGGCTCAAACGAAGAGTGTGCTTGTCACGATCGTCTGGAGCGGTGTTGTCTCAATTGTCGCCTTTATCATTGTCAACAAACTTGTTGGCATGCGGGTATCTCTTGAGACGGAACAGATGGGTCTTGACCTGACCGAACATCAGGAACAGGCATACGACCTCGTCTAAACCGTGTCGCTATTAAAACAGACAGCCCGTCGATTCCAGTAGGGACCGACGGGCTGCTCTTTTTTTCTAATACTAAATATTGAAACTCGCAACGTATGCAACGCTGAATTATTCAGTTTTGAGACGAACATCTCTGAATTCGGTCCACATGGGCTTCCCTCCGTGAAGTTGTAACCCAATGACGCCTTTTTTACGGACCGTTACCGGGTCGTGATTGACGAAATCAATCACCTGACGCCCATTTAAGTAGTGGCGTATGTGATTTCCTTCAGCAACGATGACGACATCATTCCAACCACCCAGATTAAATAGTTTTTGGAATTGGGGTTCGTCGACAAGTATTCCGGTAACTTCTTTCTCACCTTTTGCGTTACGAATGCACTTCTCACCGATGGAACAAAGCCGTTTGCCTTTTCCCTTTTCGTCGTAGATGAATGACGAAACGTTAGGGAATTTGATTTCGTTCCGCACCTCATGCTGATATCCAGCAAGAACCCAATCATTTTTTCGTTCAGACAACCATTCGGACCGATATTGGATACCTGAATTATTTGTCGCATTACACCGAAAGGACAGGCGGAGCTCAAAGTCCTCGAACTCTTTTAGCGTATGACCCGACCCTTTATAAATAAGGAATGTATTGCCACTTGTCGGATTTTTTTCTGTTGTTTCTCCATGAACAACTCCATCTCGAACGCTCCAAAGCCGGGAGTCACCAACCCAGCCCGTCAGGTCTTTCCCATTGAAGAGTGGCTTCATGCCAGATGGTTCAGTTGTTTCAGCTACCACTTCAATTGGCATCTCATTCGCACGACCCTTCTGGAGTCCACAGAGAGACAAGACTATAAGAAAAATACTGCCATATTTTCGCACCATGAGGACCTCCCTAGAACTATCGATTATTTTTGGTTTTCCAAGGTATGCTACATCTCAAAAGAACGTGCAGCACCCAGCAGCAGCGGAGTATACAAACGCCTCTCATGTTTGCTACGAGAAAAGCTCTATTGTGAAAAATTCAGCCTGGGATCTCTCCCAATACAATGCCTTATCATTCTGGGACTTTTGTAGCTTGCAATTTCATGAAGCCATAGTCTCCGCAAAACATCCATTTCATATTGCAACTGTCAGTACCATTGCATCCAATGGAGACCCGCGTTCACGTTCTGTCGTGCTTCGCCATTTTGATTCCAACACACATGAAATTGCCTTTCATACAGACATTCGTTCACCGAAACTGAAGGACCTCCGGAATTGCCGCACGGCGTGCCTGCATTGGTACGATCCAGCATTACGTGTTCAAATACGACTTATCGCATCGGCCACGGCCCACCACCAGGATAGTCGGGCTGAGCAAGCCTGGCATGCATCACGGACGACAAGCCGCGCTTGTTATGGAACACCAAGCCCACCAGGTACGACGATGACTCAATTCCCGGCTGCTCCTACCATCCCCGACTTAGACGATCACAGTGGCTACGCCCACTTCGTGGTTGTGGTCTGTCATTTTGAAGAACTTGACGTTCTTGCACTGCACGCATCCGGCCATCAGCGTGTCCTTCTCTCCCTCAAGCACGACAAAGTATCCTGGTCCATTATTGCGCCTTAAAGAAACGACTACACCTTTCCATGACCAAACTGGCTTTACATTGGCAAATCGCAATTGGCATGGCAATTGGTGCTATAGCCGGAGTCAGCCTCAATATCTACGGGGGAACTCGCTCTACCGTTGTACAGGGTGAACAACTACCCTCAACACTCACCGCCCTCACGATTCAAGATTCACCAAACCATATTGCAATTAACTGGACAACGGTTTCTGGAGAAGAGCGTTCCGCGATTGTTGATGGAACACGAAAGACTCCGGGCGCAGCAGCCACGGTCGATGAACTTCGGCACACCGAGCCAGCTGCTGCTTCATGGTTTCAACAATTCGGTCGTAGTACCGCCAGAACCGTTGGCGAGGCTGCTCAGCACGTGGGTAATCTCTTTCTCAGACTTTTACAGATGGTTGCCGTCCCTCTTATCATCACCTCACTTATTTGCGGGATAACAGGCCTTGGTGACGCTGCAAGCCTTGGCGGCATGTTCCTCCGCACAATTCTGTATTACGTGTGTACCAGCGCAGCCGCAATCACTATCGGATTAGTAGCTGTTAATATTTTCAGGCCAGGCATCACAGAAAATACTGCACCGCCTGTTGCGGCATTAGAAACAGGCAGCCAGTCTCTTGGGGCCCTGCTCTTCGATCAGGTTGAACGAATGATTCCAACAAATCCCATTGCGGCAATTGCGGACTCACATTTCCTTTCAATCATCTCGTTTACACTGGCATTCTCAATCTTTGCCGTCCTCGTAGGAGGAAAAACACTCAAGTCCGTTCGTGCAGCAGCAGAAGCTGGTTTTGAAGTCATGATGGCCATGACGATGGCGATCATTGCTTTAGCTCCTCTTGGGGTGCTATGCCTCATGCTTTTTGTAACCGCAACCCAAGGTCCGGCTGTATTTAAATCACTCTTTTGGTATCTCCTGACCGTCATTGCAGCATTAATGACACATGCACTGATCGTCCTCCCACTCATTCTCAAATTTGTCGCCCGCCGTGATCCAATTGCATATGCAAAGGCACTTTCCCCAGCCCTACTCACAGCCTTTAGTTCAGCGTCGTCAAATGGCACCCTTCCCCTCACCATGGCTTGCGTTGAGAACAGAGCCGGTGTTGATAACCGCGTTTCCTCATTTGTGCTGCCGCTTGGTGCAACCATCAATATGGACGGCACGGCGCTTTACGAAGCCGTTGCAGTGCTTTTTATCGGCCAGCTTTACCACGGGGCCGTTTTGCCACTTGAACAACAATTGATCGTTGCGATTACTGCATTGCTCGCAAGTATTGGCGCGGCAGGCATTCCCCACGCTGGGCTTGTCATGATGATCGTGATACTCCAAGCAGTTGGCCTACCTATCGAAATGCAGGGCATAATTCTTGCTGTTGATCGAGTGCTGGACATGTTCCGTACGAGCGTCAATGTCTGGAGCGATTCCTGTGGTTGTGCCGTTGTTGCAGCACTCGAACAACGCTCAAACAGCACAAAACCCGCAACAACTCCATAACAGTGAAACGAAATCAAGACACAAAGGATGAAAGATATGACACAAATGACACTTGCTCTGCTCCGACGGCTTACTGGTTTTTTTATTGCCGGCGTATTGGCGATTCTGCCGGTGGTTGTCACCGTCGCAGTCGTTGTCTGGGTCGTTGAATATCTCGAATACCTCTGTGGGCCAGAAACGTTTATTGGCAGGCAACTTACTGCCATTGGTATGCAGGTCGGCAAAGACGCGGCAACACCGTATTTCCTTGGGTGGTCGGTCGTCATTGTCGTTGTTTTTGCCGTTGGGCTCCTCGTGGAATTGGGAGCAAAAAAATGGCTCGGTAAAACAGTCGAAAGCGCATTCAAGCGCATCCCAATCGTAGGAAGTATTTACAGCACAAGCCGCCAAATGATCGATATGATTGGCCCGAATGAAAACGATGCCATGGCGGGTATGACGCCAGTTTTTTGTTCTTTTGGAAAAGACTCGCCGTCACGGGTTCTTGCGCTGCTTGTTTCCCCCGAACGATATACCGTGCTCGATCATGATCATCTTATCGTTATTATCCCGACCGCGCCAGTTCCCTTCGGTGGCGCTATGATGTTCATACCCGTTGAAAACGTAGTTCCAGCGGGCATGCCAATTGACGGTCTGATGAGCATGTATCTCTCTATGGGTGCAACCGCTGGTCAGTTTATGGAAAAGCCAACCTCTGCAGATGACGCATCACAATAACAAAGTAATCTGGCTCTCGATCCTGTTGGTATGTGCAACAGGTTGTCACACCAGTGCAGCAAAAGAAGGAAGATCTATGCCGGGAACCGTTGGCACCAAAGCGCCGAATGTAAGTCTTCACCTCCATGATGGAAGCACAGTAAAGCTTTCTGATTTCGAGAAACACCAACCAGTCGTACTTTTCTTTTACCCGAAGGACAATACACCTGTATGCACAAGCGAAGCCTGTTCCTTCAGGGATTCCTACCAGGACTTTGAAAGTCTCAATGCTATGGTCATTGGGATTAGCAGCGACACGCAAGAAAGCCATAAAGGATTTGCTGAGAAATACACTCTCCCCTACCTGCTGGCGAGCGACCCTGACGGAACTTTACGTACCGCTTTCGGTGTTTCCCGAACTCTCGGAATACTCCCGGGCCGAACAACCTATGTCATTGACCAAAACGGAGTTATTCGCCTTGCATTTTCCAGTCAATTTTCTGCAGCCAAGCATGTAGAAAAAGCAAAAGAGACTCTTCGCAAACTCAACCCAGCGAATTAAATATATTATGCCTGTATTTGACTTTGCATTTGAAGTGAGCGCGCCATTACTTGTGGTTCAAGCGTTCCATCACGATACTTCCGCTCTTAAACAGTTAACCCCGCCACCGACCATTGTGCAGATTCAATCAGTTGAACCACTTGCAGAGGGATCTGTATCGCGATTTACGCTATGGGTTGGGCCACTTCCCTTACGCTGGACGGCGATTCATAAAAATGTCTCTTGCAATGGCTTCACCGACATTCAACAAAGTGGTCCCGCAAAAAAGTGGGAGCACACTCACACGTTTACTGAAGTTGACGCAACTCATACACAGGTCAATGAACACATTGAGTACGAACATAAAAGGGGCTTGTGGGGTATAGTGACAAGGCTTCTTTTTTCGTACCCCAACCTATATTTCATGTTTTGCTATCGTCGCTGGATCACCAAAAGAACGTGTCAGAAAATAGCACAGCAATCCCCTAAAAAAAGTGCGTAGTCAAACTAGAACAAGACGCCGATTAGAACGAGCACTATGCAACCCGATTGGGATGAACGGTATCGTCAAGGTGATACACCCTGGGACAAAGGGCGGGCGTCACCGGCATTGATCGCCTGGCTCGAAGACAATCAGGGGCGCATGACAGGGTGCGTTCTCGTCCCGGGATGCGGTACAGGGCATGATGTCCGTGCCATTGCCTCTGCTGAACCCACATCGTTTCCAGTTGGAATTGATATCTCGAAAACAGCGATTGAACAGTGCCGTCACAATAAAGTCCAAGAAAACGAACGATACGAAGAAGAAAATCTTTTCTCACTACCCAAAACTTTTTTGACGACATGTGATTGGCTGTGGGAACATACATGCTTCTGCGCAATCGATCCCAAGGAAAGGCCGGCGTATGTTTCTGCTGTAGCAGCAAGCCTTAAACCAGAAGGATTCCTTCTGGGTATTTTCTATCTGAACCCACAAAGAAACGACACACGAGCAGCCAGTGGTCCACCCCACGGCACGACCATTCAAGAATTAGAATCACTCTTTCTAACTGACGGCGTCTTTTCGTTCATGGAGACGATCATGCCCCGTGACTGTTATCCGGAGAGAGAGGGTCGTGAACAACTTCTCCTGCTCCGAAGAACAAAAAAACTGGTCTAAATTCAGTGGAATTTAACTTTTTGAGTCCTCTTGAGCCCCGACGATTCGCTCGAACCAAATAGCCATATCCACAGGATCAGACAGACTGCTAAAATAGATCAGTTGAGCAGCAATGCTCGACAAACGAGGTTTCTGGCTTCAGTCAGAATGGTTCGCTCGGCGGCAGTCAGTGCAGTGGTTGCGACTGCTGAGAGTCTCGTAGTAAAGGAGGTGATCCAGTGACGTATGGTGACTGTACAGGTGAATGTTTAGGTGGGTTACCCAACTGAACAATCCGCCTGGTTGACGGGTTCGTGCCTTCGGGTGCGTGACTCGCCTCAACGGCATTCATTTTGACGACTGCCGCCCCAATTTGGGGCGGCAGTTTTTTTCTGTGTATAGTCTTAACTATGACACCACAGGTATTCGCCGAAAGCACAGCCAAACGGAACGTCCGCCTCTTCATGGCGTTCCGGATTCTCTTCAACATCCGGTTTTACTATCCCGTCTTTATGGTGATGTTTCTCCGCTATGGGATCACCTTGGAACAGTTTGGCTTACTGAATGCTGTCTGGGCAGTTGTTATCGTTCTGCTCGAGGTGCCTTCTGGAGCACTGGCTGATCTCCTTGGCAGGAAAGCCCTTCTCGTTACAGCTGCGATCATGATGACCCTCGAAATGCTGTTGCTTGCAATTGTCCCTATTGGTTCGTCATGGGTATTCCCAGCTCTCCTTCTCAACCGAATTCTTAGTGGTGCAGCTGAGGCATTCGCTTCAGGCGCCGACGAAGCACTTGCCTTTGACTCTCTTAAGGCATCTGGAAATGATGGTGACTGGCCACGAGTCCTGGAACGGCTGATGCAAGTTGGTGGACTCGCTACTATCTTTGCAATGGTCACAGGGTCACTCGTTTACAGCCCCGACCTTATCCAAGTGCTAATGAATTGGGCTGGCTTCTCTTTGCAACTCACTCTCGACGACACATTTCGTCTTCCTGTCTGGCTGACGTTCTTTTCGGGATGTGGGGCAATCCTTGTCACGCTCTCAATGGTTGAATTACCGCGGGACGACTCTCAAAAAAATATCACGTTGCTTGACCCTTTCAAACAAACGCTCAAGACTGGTCATTGGATCCTTACTAATCCGTTGGTGCTTGTTGTCATTGCTGCCGGTGTTCTTTTCGACCAACCAATCCGTCAACTGCTTGTTGTATCAAGCCAACTCTATGCCCGGATTGACATACCTGTGCTCTACTTCGGCATCATTAGTGCTGGAACGGCTGTGCTCGGGCTCCTCGCCGCAGCACCCATGCGCCGGCTTGCAACAAGCCAATCACCCAGGACGAATTTCCTATTGCTTTTCGGCACAGTCACACTTGGACTTTTTGGTACTGCACTACTTATTCCCTGGTGGGGTGTTGGCTTTTTCATGCTTCTCTCATTATCAATGCGGCTCCTGATGTTCTTGCAGAGCCACTATCTGAACCAATTGGTCGACTCCAAGCATCGAGCAACGGTGCTGAGTTTTCGCGGCCTGGCCGTAAATGTAAGTTACGGCTTCATGAGTATCGCTTTCGCAGCAGCGGTCACAGCAGTCGAGAAAGCCGACCCGACAACCACTCAGACGGCTGCATTTGATTGGGTCATCCGCCTCCTTCCGTGGTATTTCCTTCTCGCGGCACTTGTCTTTGTGGCGTGGGCGCGACGACGCGTCCGCTATGAAACAAGTCTAAAAACACCTGACGGATTCACTCCATCTACTGATTTGTCCAGCGACACTCGTACACCATTCCCTCCTTCGGTGTAATCACTGACCACCCAATGAGTGACCCAAAAGGGTGGTCAATTGAAAAACGAGGGTCCATCGGTATCGGCGGAGACGATTTGTCTGCTGGATATCGGACGAGTCTATAGGTCGAGTAGGGCAAATCTTCCGGGAACAGGAGCCAGGAAGTAAGCAGTTCCGTTCGTTTGTTCACGAAGAATGGCAACTGTCCCGTCATTGAGACAGGCACTGTCGCCGTTGTCATAGCCTGTAGCGTCACCCGTTCACCAATTGGCACATTGGAAAGATCGAAGGTCACCTGATGTTGTGCATGCATTGCAGGGGCATTCTCGTCCTCCGAATTCTCTGACTGAACAATCCGTTTGAATTCTCCCTGCGGCTGACTCGCTGGCTGTCGAATTTCAACGACATTCATGGGGAAAATGCCAGTAAATACGACACGCCGGTCACCAACATATTCTTCGTTAAGCCGCACAACAATTCTGTCCCAGGCAGTTACAGTGCCACGCGATGATTCATCGTTTGCATTTGGATCAAAATTCCGAAGATCAAAAATCCTACTCTGTGAAAGTACTTCGACGCCCTCGAGTTGGGCTGTTGCAGCACCTGTCAGTTCACCTAAATCAGCAACCTTCCAATCTGTAGCTGTAGATCCCTCAACAAGGTCAAGGATCTGCCGGATATCTGGATCACCCAAGGCAATCGAGTCAATCATTGTGGTAAGGAGTTCCGTATGTTTTCGCAAACGATAGACGTAGACGGGACCACACACAAACAACAAGACCGCAATAGCGATGAATACATATGTAGGCCAATCTTTAAAGTCGAAAAGTGTTGACCAAACTTTTCGGCAACTCGAATTGCGAAGTTGTCGCGAGTTTTCGGTTGCGTTGGAAGGACCTCGTTCCGATGCCAGACGTTGCCCGTCGATTACTTTTGGTGACTGTTGTGTTTCGGGACACGGGTCCCAGGGTGCGATTGATTCGTCGTCCTGACTCGTCAGTCCAATTTCATGGCAGATTTTTTTTGTCACCTCATACCCATGACGAACTAGTGCATTCACTTCATAGTCAGAAAACCTATCAAGATCTGTACGAATTGATTGCACCTCTGCCTGAACAACGGGATGCTGTGCTGTTGGATCTTCTTTCCGAGAGACGATCTCCGTGATGGGCAAAAACGAAAATCCTGATTGTTGCCCGAAGTTCTCCCGCTCGAGTTGCCATACTCTGTCCCAGAGAATGTCCGACGCACGTATTGATTGGCCGATGAAACCAAGTGATTGGTCACCAAGAATTTGAAATGGCTTGCCCGCGTCACTTACAAGCACACGATCGAATGTACCAACTTCATCCGCAAGCCATGCAAATGCACGCGTTCCAAGGTTGTCATACACACCACCGTCAGTGAACGATTCAGTTGGAAACTGTCCTTCACGGACGCCGAGGTCTTCTGCCGATATCTCGACAGGCGGGAAGAAACCTGGAAACGCGGAGGAAGCTCCAACCACTCGAGGGAGTGTCGCCATCTGACCTGGAATACGTTCAAACTCAAATTTCCCGGCATTATTCCGTTGCTGAATGTAGAGACCATTTTTATTGAATACAGACAGCACACCATCACTCACATTGGTGGCAAGAACGTGAAGCCGTGGAAGATCAGGGAGTTCATATAAACAGGTATCACCGTACAGGAAATCTCGATAATACCGCTCGAGAACTGCATTTGGCGTGAGATAATTCATCTCGCGACGAGCTAATTTCCCGAACATACGAAGGCTATAGATAAATGGCAGACGCCGGACGATATGGTTGCGAACATCAAATTGAACAAAGTCAATGATCTCAGACGCCGCTGCCGCAAATTCTTCTTCATCACCCGTGTACTTATCCCAATTCAGCACAAGATGGGCACCAACGATCGATCCACCAGAAACCGTGGCAATGTCACTGACTTGCTGCAACGTCCCAGTATCTCTGAGGTAGCGAATCACGCCAAGGTGGTAAAGGGTTGCACGAAAACCGCCACCTGACAGAGCCAGTCCTAGTTTTGGCATGGTGGTGATTTCTCCGTATCGTTTCAGAAACATCCGGTTTTTGCAGGCTGCAGAACTCTCTATCATAGGCCGCGACTTTGCCGGATGGGCAGTCTTTCCGGCCGGTGAGCCTGCTATTCCCTGTCCGTCCGCCTGTCTGTAGGGATCGTGATGATTCTCGGCCTCAAGTCGTTCCTCCTGACAGGATGTCCAGCCACTGGCATACTCTCTTTCGTAACGACACTAATTTGTTCATATCTTTTGAGACCGGAAACATTCAAGCGGTCTACAACACGGAGGCAGGTCCCTATGAAAAAGTTCGACACCAGACCCCACCGCGTGCTAACCCTGGGCAAGCTGTACCTCGTAGTGTGTACCATCAGCATCACAATCTGCCCGGCTCTCAGGGCAACCGCCGCAGAGTACCTTCCTGGCATTGAATGGGAGGAGCCCCGGCAGGTGACACCGGGAAAAAATAATCAGGACCCTCCAAGTGACGCCGTTATTCTTTTTGACGGTGTGGATACAAACGCTTGGAATAACGCTGAAACATGGTCCGTAACAGATGGTTTCCTGATTGTTGGAAAAGGCATGATTAGCACAAAAGAGACTTTTGGTGATTGCCAACTCCATGTGGAATGGTCAAGTCCACTCCCGGCTGAGGGAACCGGTCAGGGGCGCGGTAACAGTGGCGTCTTTTTTGGGCCGTATGAAATTCAGGTTCTCGATTCATTCGAGAACGCAACTTATTTCGATGGACAGGCCGCTGCGATCTACAAACAAACACCACCGTTGGTCAACGTCATGAGAAAACCAGGAGCGTGGAACAGCTACGATATTATCTGGAACACCCCACATTTTGATGCAGAAGGTAACCTTACAGAACCTGCCACTGTGACTGTGCTTCACAACGGCGTGCTTGTACAAAACAACTTCGAGCTGCTTGGAGACACTCCATTTAATCGGCCTCCTCGGTACAGGCCTCATCCGCCAGACCTCCCAATCCGACTGCAGGACCACAGAAATCCCGTACGTTTCCGAAACATCTGGGTTCGGAAAATAGCCCCAATTCAGGGAAAACGAACACAACCACCGACCCTTCGGGACGAAAAAAAAAGTACGAAGCGACCCAAAAAGGGGTGAAAAGAAAAGAAAAGCAGCGCACGGCTGGGAACTATAGGTAAAGATTGCGGGCAGTCGCATTGTGTCCGGAGGTCGTTATGCCCCCTTTTATGAAGCCCCAAGAGCCGCCTACCCGTTCTCGAAATCGGTGGCCTGTACTCGTTGGGTGTGGTCTCGCTTGTTGTCTGGTTATGTGGTTTGGAGCCGGGAAGTTTTTTCTCGCACCCCAACCAATACTCGTTGGTGTTCTTCATTCACAAACCGGTCCCATTGCTGTCAGTGAACAAGCAATGATTGACGCTGAACGACTGGCATTCGAAGAAATCAATGCCGCTGGTGGACTACTTGGCCGACCAATAAAATGGATAGTTGCAGATGGCGCATCAGACTGGCCAACATTTGCTCGGGAAGCTGACAGGTTGATACACGAAGAGGACGTAACCGTTCTTTTCGGTTGCTGGACAAGTGCAAGTCGAAAAAGTGTTCTCCCTGTTCTCGAAAAATCAGATCATCTTCTCATCTATCCGATGGCGTACGAAGGACTCGAGTCTTGCCCTAATGTAATTTATACCGGCGCGGCGCCAAATCAGCAGATAACTCCGGCTGTACAGTGGTGTCAGAGTGCACTGAATGCCCGTCGGTTTTTTCTACTCGGCTCAGACTACATTTGGCCTCACTGTGTCAACGCAATTATTTCAGATCAACTCATGGGACTCGGTGTTGAAAAAGTGGCTGAAAAATATGTTCCCTTCGGTAGCACTGACCTTAATTCCTACGTGCAAGAAATTGTCGACACACAACCTGATGTGATCCTCTGTTCCGTCGTTGGAGATTCTGCAATAGCATTTTTTCGTGAACTTCGTGAAGCTGGAATATCACCTGACGACATTCCTGTCATTTCTTTTGCGATTGCTGAAGATGAACTTCGTTCAACTAATCATACTGATATGGTCGGGCACTATGCAGCATGGAACTACTTCCAATCAATTGACAGTGAAGAAAATAGACAGTTCGTCTCTGCATTCAAAACACGCTACGGAGCAGATCGAGTCACGAGTGACGTCATTGCCGCTGCGTACAACAGTGTTTATCTCTGGGCAAATGCTGTCCGGGAGAGTGGCAATACTGACGTCCAACAGGTCCGCAACGCACTGCGTCAACAGAGCCTCAATGCGCCGGAAGGAATCATCGCAGTAGACCCAAGCACCCAGCATACATGGCGGCCAGTTTATATAGGCAGAATCAAAGAAGACGCACAATTCGACATCGTCTGGAGCAGCAACGTCTCTGTACGCCCTGTACCGTATCCAATCACACGCTCAAAAACTTCTTGGGACACCTTCGTTCGTGAGCTGAATCGTCGCTGGGGCGGCTGGGCTAACACCGGGACAACTCAACCTGAGGAGACTCCCGAAAATGACTGAGCCCAACTCAACACCACGCGTTGGAAAAAAACATCAGCGGCTCGCTCGAAGGCTCTTGTTTTGGTTCCTTCTGATCGCATTGCTACCGTGTGGACTCCTGACAGCGATAACCGCGAGCCTTGCGAATCGTGCGCTTGAAACATCGGTACAAGAAAGACTTGTTCAGATTGCCTCGGCACGTTCCACTCAACTTGAATCATACGCTGCTGAGCGTGTTCGTGATGGAACAACACTGTCCATAGCACCAACGGTTGTGACTGCCATGTCCCAACTTTCTTCTGTCAGACTTTCTGAATCAAACGCCAAAGTACTTGAAGACGAGGCGACGGCCTATGCGCCATATCTTCGAGACGTCGCAACATCTCGTGGCTACCAAAGCCTGCTCCTCATTCACGTCAACGGCACAGTTCTCTACTCATCCACAGATCAACTCATGCCTGGTGCTAGGCTGACCTCTGAGTCACTTGGATCTACAGAATTAGCAAAAAGCTTTGATCGATCACGGACTCTTCTACAGTCAGAACTGTGCCAGTTTAAACCTTTTGGCAAATCTGGACGCCCGACGGCCTTTGTCACATCTCCAATCTTTCAGCAGGAAAAGGTAATTGGAGTGCTTGCTCTCCAATTGCGTATTGATCACGTGTGGCAAATACTGACAGACACAACTGGTCTTGGGTCCACCGGCGAGATTCTTACAGCAGAAAAAATAGACAACACCGCGAGAATCACAACTCCTCTTCGTCATCGCACTGATGCCGCTTATGAACTCACAATACCGCTCACCGTAGAGAAAGCCGTTGCCGCACGACATGCGTCGAGTGGCAATCGGGGGTATGCGGTTTTCCCTGATTACCGACAAGAGGAAGTTGCTGCAGCGTGGTGCTATCTTCCGAGCTACCGCTGGGGCCTCGTTGCCAAGCAGGACACGAGTGAAGCATTTGCACTGGTACGTTTCCAGCAACTGCTAATTGCTGGGCTGCTGTGCGGCACTGTTTTTTTGGTTGTTTTGGTTGCGCTCTTCGTAGCACGAAGTATTAGCACACCCATCCAACGAGCAATCATTCTGTCAAGAAATGTGGCCGCGGGTGACCTTCGAGAAGATGTCTCTATTTTGTCGCGAGACGAAACAGCAATACTCCTTGAGTCACTCCAAACAATGACACGCGATCTCCGTATATTGATAGGGCGGGTTCAAAACTCAAGCGATGCGTTGACAAACACGTCATCGACCCTCCAGGCAACCGGATCTAATCAGCAGCACGTTATCAAACGACTTAGTGATTCTACGACCCAGACGGTCGCCGCAGTTGAAGAAATCAGTGTGACCGGAAAAGAACTCACACACACCATGGTCGCTGTAAATGAGATGGCCGGGAAAACTGGTGCGATGGCGATCGAGGGGAGAGAGAATCTATCGAACATGGACGCCACAATGCGAAAACTTGCGGACAGTACAGAATCATTTGGATCACGCCTCGCCGTAATCAATGAACGCGCCACAACGATTAACCTTGCCGTGACAACAATTGCGAAGGTAGCCGACCAGACCAACCTTCTTTCGATTAATGCTGCAATCGAAGCTGAGAAGGCGGGTGAGTATGGTCTTGGATTCCTCGTGATCGCCCGGGAAATTCGGCGACTCGCAGACCAAACTGCAGTCGCTTCTCTCGAAATTGAACAGGTCGTCAAAGAGATGCAGTTGAGTGTTTCATCCGGCGTAATGGAAATGGATGCCTTCACCAAAAGTGTCGAGACCGGAGCGCAGGAAATTGGTGGAGTTTCTCGGCAACTTGCAGAAATCATCACATCTGTAAAAGGGATATCTGAGCGTTTTGAACAAGTTGCCGAAGGCATGCAAGCCCAGAGCCAAGGTGCCGAGCAGATCCGGATCGCCATGGCTCATCTAGCAGAGAGCGTCTCCGAAAGTGAATCGGCCCTCGACTCCTTCCAAAACGCCACAACCGACGTCCAGCAAGCGGCAAACGATCTCCATGGAGAGATCACGCACTTCAAGCTCTAAGCGATGGGTTTTTACCCACAGCGTCTCTTGGTGTATCGTGTTACTCCCTGAGTATCTTAATCTAACCCTGGAGACACGTTTCCCATGTCACGTACATTGCTTGCTCTCATTGCATCCACTCTTCTCTGCTCTACCGTTTTCGCACACTGTCAGGTCCCGTGTGGGATCTATGGCGATCAGTTACGATTCGAACAATTACTAGAAGACACGAAAACCATTACCAAAGCACAAGGGCAGATCAATGAACTCGCCCCGGCTGCAAAAAGTGGCCAAGACAGTAACCAGCTTGTTCGCTGGGTTGTCACAAAAGAAGCTCATGCAGGGTCAATTCAAAATGTCATCGCTGACTACTTCCTAGCCCAGCGGATCAAATCTGATTCACCGCGCTACACTGATCAACTCAAAGCCGCACATGCCGTGACTGTTGCCGCGATGAAATGCAAACAGTCGACCGATGCAGCGACTGCTTCTGCGCTTGAAAAAGCTATCCATGATCTGTATCGCGCCTATGAAGGAAAAGAGCCTGACTTCCACTAAAACAGACAAGGATTTTCTCCTTTCCGTACCCAAATGCCCGTACCCTCCATTGACCAGGGAGGGTGCGGGCTTTTGGAAATCTTTTTGAGAGAACGCAATGGTCATTGCCCTTACAGCAAAATTTAGTATCACGGCTTTTGTATTCAGCGTCGTCATTCTTATCGTCTTGTTACTCTTCGTGGCCGTGTCCTTCAATAGATTGGTGCGTTCTAACAATCTTGTTGACGAAGCCTTCAGCGGCATTGATGTTCAACTGAAACGTCGACACGAACTCATTCCAAATCTTGTTGAGTGCGTCAAAGGGTACGCTACCTTTGAACGTTCTCTCCTTGAGAATGTCGTCGCTGCTCGCTCATCAACCGCAACTACAAATGACATAGCAAGTCTCAATGCCAACGAAAATGGGCTGACTGACAATCTTGTGAAATTTTTCGCCATCGCAGAGGCTTATCCTGAACTCAAAGCAGACACAAGCTTCCTGCAGCTATCTGCTCAACTTGTAGAAGTTGAGAACGCTATTCAATATTCCCGACGGTATTTCAACGGCGCTGTCCGAAACTTAAATATTTTAGTTGAATCATTCCCTTCAAATCTTGTAGCTACTTTGTTCGATTTCCCAACAAAAGAATTCTTTGAAGTCGAATCTGTCACGGAACGCGCTACTCCATTCATTGATGCTCAGGCTTTATCATGAAAATAATGTTCTGTCGCTTCCTTTTCGTATTCCTAGTTATTTTTCTTCCCGATTCCACCCTACGGGCTCCCAAGTCAATTCTTGCAGCTGAATGCATCACGAATTTCCGAAGCGATATCGCAATAGCTGCTGATGGTTTAATGACAATCACCGAGACCATTTCGGTGATTGCAGAAGGGGAAAAGATCAAGCGAGGAATCTATCGCGACATACCCGTTCGTTATGCCACAGGCTTCTTTGGCCTAAAACAAAACATTCCCTTCGAACTCAGAGCAGTTTCTTGTGACGGAACGGAGTCGCCCTACCGTGAAGAAAACCATGGCATCTTCAGACGTATTTACATTGGATCGGAGAACGTCCAGCTTCCTGTAGGCCCGCACATTTATAAAATTCAATACACGACGCGGCAACTACGGTCTCAAGACAACCATGATGAGGTTTACTGGAATGCTACTGGGAATGCCTGGCAATTCCCAATCGAACAGGCCGTGGCAACGGTCTCATTTCCTGCCGGGATATCCATGGATGACGTGTCGGCTGAAGCATATGTCGGCGTATTGCATTCAACTAACCAAAATGATCTCACTATTCGGGTTGAAAATAAAAAGCAGCGTGTCACCTACTCGACGAAACACCCTCTGAAAGCCCAAGAAGGGCTGACCGTCGTGGCGACGTTCCCCTCGGGACTTATCACCAATCCATCAACGGCACAGCTAATATTAAATGAACCTTTTCTTTTGTGGGGAAGTATTGGATTGCTTGCGGTTATTGGCTACTTTCTTGCCGCCTGGTTCTTCGTGGGGCGAGATCCAGCAACCGGAGTTGTCATTCCCCTTTATGAGCCTCCAGGAAATCTGAGCCCAGCGGCCTGCCGATTCATTTCTCAAATGGGATACGACAAGGAGTGCTTTTCTGTTGCACTTCTGTCATTGGCGACACAACAGGCTCTTGCTATCCGTGAAGACAAAAAGGGTTATACACTCGAAAAAACAGGTTCTCCAAACGACTCATCTTCTGATGGTGAAAAACAAATCTTTGACTACCTTCTTCATGGTCGCAACTCACTAACAATTGATCGCAAACACCACCTGATATTTTCTCCAGCAATTTCTGCACTGAGGAAAAGTCTTGTTCGCGAATTTGAAGGTACTTTGTTTCGGCCGAACCGTTTGTGGTTTTTTGGGGGTGTCCTCCTCTCATTCATTCTTTTGGTTTTGGTAATTTTTATCGCTGGAGGCGTCACAGCAACTGGCATCGCGGCTTTCGTTACCCTATGGCTGTCTTTCTGGTCCTGTGGCGTTGTCGTACTGCTTCATCAAGTGGTCTCTTCGTGGCGTACAGCAGTCGCTGGTGATTCAGCAATGAGCCAAATTGGGAGGTACGGTTCAGCCATTTATTTAACACTGTTTGCAGTTCCATTTATTGCCGGTGAGTTGATAGCCATCGGCATGCTCGCTGAAATCACTTCTTTGTGGATTATTCCAATAATTTTTGGACTCGTGACCACTGTTGCTATCTTCCATGAACTAATCAAAGCACCCACAGCCACAGGCCGTGCCATCATGGATCAGATTGATGGGTTTGCAATGTATCTTTCTACTGCCGAGCAAGACCGGCTCGAGGCTGTTACACGCAAGGCAACAACCCTTCAGCATACGCACGCCGCTCCTCGCACCATTGAATTATTCGAGCGTTTTCTTCCGTATGCCGTGGCACTCAACGTCGCCAATAAATGGGCAGATCAATTTCAAGACCTGATCGCTAACGCGAGTGTTTCCACAGAAACAAATAACGCGTCAGAGTATCACCCTGCCTGGTACCACGGTGAAGCCTGGAGCGCATCGACGATAGGCGTGACTGCTGCCGGTATTGGCGCTGCCATGACTGCCGCGGTTGCTGCCGCCGCAACAAGTCCATCTTCATCGAGTGGCAGTAGCGGTGGGGGTTCCTCTGGTGGAGGCGGCGGTGGCGGTGGCGGAGGTGGCTGGTAAGAGACCTCATCAAGGATACGTATTGAGCACCGCCCCATCCAAAATCTGTCATAGCCAGACCTCATCCACCCGGTCCGCAGGAAACACCTCGATAAGTCTCATTTTCCCCGTTGTTTACTGGCCGGCCGGGGCCAATGAAATAATCACTTGTTTTTTTTGGTAATACGGAATACCTTAAATTCATGATTTCGTTTTTGCAC
>WLWE01001383.1_pt1 | contig 18042 bp, 16 predicted proteins | sample 6718301 | NCBI WGS metagenome assembly WLWE01 (sample SAMN12718691, study PRJNA515312) | sponge metagenome | isolation source: marine sponge | host: Mycale hentscheli | place: New Zealand: South Island, Marlborough, Capsize Point | collected 2003-05-01 | reverse complement strand
GTGTTATCTTAAAAACAGACGGTCTGGTTTCTCCTTTATGTCATCAGCCGAACTTGTTAACCAGGCAACTATATCTTCAGATGCCAGATTCGGAATCTTATCAAAAACTGGAGCAGATGCTAAAAAAATGTTCACAGATAAAGTTGTACCAATATCCGTTAACTATCCGTTTTTTTTCAAGCCAATCCAAGATGGTATGGATCGTCCTAAAACCGAACTCGCATATAGAGTACCAGCTTCTAAACTTACTAGACGTAAACTGGAAACCAACGAACAGCTCAGAGAACTACAAGGACTTGATACAACCATAGATTGGAAAAACACAGGAGATAACTCTTATGATGGTGAAAAGCTAAAACTGTTAGCACATGATGAAAGTGGTAAGTGGGAAAGACCTGACAATATATTAAATAACTGGAGAGTTACAAAAACTACATTAAGACTAGGACGTAGAGTTGTAGGTAAATGTATGATGGGCTCAACTTCAAATGCATTAGACAAAGGTGGAGATAACTTCAAAAAATTATACACTGCTTCAGACGTTACAAAAAGAAATAAAAACGGACAAACGAGTTCTGGACTCTACTCTTTGTTCATACCTATGGAGTGGAACTACGAAGGATTCATGGATACTTTTGGATTTCCTGTATTCCAAACGCCAAAAAATCCAGTCATTGGAATTGATGGTATCCCAATTAAAACAGGAGTTATTGAGCACTGGGAAAATGAAGTCGAAGGACTTAAGCAAGATTCCGATGGTTTAAATGAATATTATAGACAATTTCCAAGAACAGAACATCACGCTTTTAGAGATGAAAATAAAAACACTTTATTTAATCTTACTAAAATTTACGAACAGATAGATTATAACGAAGAATTAAATAATAAAGCTAGTATAACTAGAGGAAGTTTTGCGTGGAATAATGGTATGAAAGATACCTCAGTTACTTTCTATCCTAACAAAGATGGTAGGTTTTTAATATCTTGGGTTCCACCTAAGAATTTACAGAATAATGTAATAGTAAAAAATGGAATCAACTACCCTGGTAACGAACATGTTGGATCGTTCGGTTGTGACAGCTATGATATTTCTGGTACTGTTGACGGTCGCGGCTCTAAAGGAGCACTTCATGGATTAACTAAGTTCTCTATGGAAGATGCACCGCCTAATCATTTTTTTTTAGAATATATAGCTAGGCCTCAAACAGCTGAGTTATTTTTTGAAGATGTTTTAATGGCTTGTCATTTTTACGGTATGCCTATACTTTGCGAAAATAACAAACCAAGATTGTTGTATTATTTTAAAAGAAGAGGTTATAGAGGTTTTAGCATGAACCGCCCTGATAAAGTTTGGAACAAATTATCAATAACTGAAAAAGAAATAGGTGGAATACCTAATTCAAGTGAAGATATAAAGCAAGCTCACGCAGCTGCTATAGAATATTATATAGAAAATCATATTGGAATATTAGATGAAAGCTATGGTGATATGTATTTTCAAGAAACGCTAATAGATTGGGCTAGGTTTAATTTAAACAATAGAACAAAGCATGATGCTTCTATAAGTTCAGGACTAGCAATAATGGCTTGTAATAAAAACAAATATCGCCCAGTAAGAAAGAAATTAAAAAACGAAATCACACTGCAGATGAGTAAATACAATAACACAGGATCTATTTCCCAAATAATATAACACATGAAGCTTTATACTAATAATAATAGTGCTTTTCCAGATCAAGTAGTATCAGACGAAGAAAAACAAAGCTTGGATTATGGACGTCAAGTTGGCTGGGCAATAGAAGGTGATTGGTTTAGTGGAACTAGATCTGGAGTTGAAAACAGGTTTAACACTATGTACAATGACTTTAGAATGAGAAGATTGTACGCTAGAGCTGAACAACCTGTTCAAAAATACAAAGATGAGTTGGCAATTAATGGTGATTTATCATATCTAAACTTAGATTGGAAGCCTGTACCTATCATACCTAAATTTGTAGATATAGTTGTAAATGGTATGACAGACAAAGGGTATGACATAAAAGCTTCATCTCAAGACCCTGCTTCAAGAAGAAAAAAATCAGAGTACATGGCAGCTCTAGAAAGAGATGTAATGATCAAAAGATATTTAGACGAATTAAAAGCTACGCTTGGACTTGATCTTTATAATCATCCAGAACCTGAAGAGTTACCACAAAATCAAGAAGAGTTTGATTTGCACATGCAACTTAGTTATAAGCAAGCTACAGAGATAGCTGCTGAAGAAACAATTAACAACGCATTAGAATTTAATAAGTACAAGTTGACTAAAAAAAGATTACTAGAAGACTTAGTAGTTTGCGGTATAGGTGCAGTTAAAACTAATTGGAATAAGGCTGAGGGAGTAGTTGTAGATTATGTTGATCCTTCTAGACTAGTTTATTCGTATACTGAGGATCCAAACTTTCAAGATATATGGTATGTTGGTGAGGTTAAAGCTTTAACTTTAGCAGATATAAAAAGACAGTTCCCACACATACCTAATGATGAACTAGAGAAATTACAAAAATATCAAGGTAATCAAAATTGGTTATATAATTGGAACGGTAGAAGAGATGGAAATGCTATATACGTTTTATATTATGAATACAAAACTTATAGTGATCAAGTATTTAAAATTAAAAGAACAACTACTGGTTTAGAAAAAGCTTTAGAAAAACCTGATACATTTTCTCCGCCTGAGAACGATAACTTTGATAGAGTATCTAGATCTATTGAAGTATTGTACAGCGGTGTAAAGGTTTTAGGATATGATACTATGCTTGAGTGGAAGCAAGCTACAAATATGACTAGACCAAAGTCTAATTTAGTTAAAGTAAATATGAATTACAATATTTGCGCTCCTAAGTTATACATGGGTAGAATAGAAAGTTTAGTTAGTAGAATGATGGGTTTTGCTGACATGATACAATTGACTCATTTAAAAATACAACAAGTAATATCTAAGTTAATACCTGACGGAGTTTACTTAGATGTAGATGGACTAGCTGAGGTTGACTTAGGAAATGGAACCAAGTATAATCCTCAAGAAGCTTTGAATATGTATTTTCAAACTGGTAGTATATTAGGTAGATCTATGACTACTGAGGGTGATCAAAACATGGGTAAAGTTCCTATTCAAGAATTAGCTTCAAATAGTGGTCAATCTAAAGTAATGTCATTAATACAAACTTACCAGTATTACCTACAAATGATAAGAGATGTAACTGGATTAAACGAGTCTGTAGACGCTAGTACACCACATTCTGACTCACTAGTAGGTTTGCAAAAATTAGCTGCTCAAAACTCTAATACTGCAACAAGGCATATATTAAATGGATCTTTATATTTAACTCAAAAAACTTGTGAAAATATAATACTAAGAATATCCGATAGTATAGATTATGCGTTAACAAATGAAGCATTAAAAAATAGTATATCAGTTTATAATGTAGGTCAATTAGAAGACTTTTGGAATTTAAATTTACATGATTTTGGAATATATCTAAATTTAGAACCAGACGAAGTACAAAAGGAAAGATTAGAAGCTAACATACAAATGGCTTTACAACAAGGGTCTATAAATCTAGAAGATGCTATAGATGTAAGGGAGATAAAGAACATTAAGTTAGCAAACCAAATGCTTAAGCTTAAACGTAAGAAAGCTGCTGAAGCAGCACAAGCCGCTAACTTAGCTAACATAGAAGCACAAGGAGCAGCAAACGCACAAGCTAGTGAAGCTGCCGCTATGGCAGAAGTACAGAAAAAGCAAGCAACAGCAGATATAGAATTAAAATTAGAGCAAGCTAAAAGTCAGTTTGATATTCAAAAACTAGAAAGAGAAAATCAAATGATTAAAGAAAGAATGCAAATGGAGTTTGAATTCAATATGCAGCTAGGTTTACAGAAGGTTCAAAAGGAAGAAGAAAGAGAAAAACTAATTGAAGAAAGAAAAGATAAGAGAGCTAGAATAATAGGCACTCAACAAAGTTCTATGATTGATCAAAAGAAAAATGATCTTATGCCTATAGACTTTGAAACACAACAAGAAAGAGGTAATTTATCTCTTTAATTATTAATTATATAATATCATATCATGGCAGAAGAAATAAAACAAGCAGCTGACGGTACACTTGAACAAGGTGAATTTAAAGCTAAGAAAAAAAGAGGTAGACCTCGAAAGTTAACCCAAAAAGATAATACTACAAAAGTAGATATGTCTGTAAAAAAAGAAGAAAATGCCGTTCAAGAGTCAGAAACAACGAAACCTGTGCTACAGTCTAATGAACAAGCAGAGGAGAAAAGGGAAGAGGTCACAGTGGAACTGCAAGAAGTGGGACAGCCACACGGGGAATCTGAAAAACCTACCGAAGAAGTTAAAGAAGAAAAAGAAGTAGTAGTAATAAATGAAACTGTAAAAGAACCAGCTATTGAAGAAGAGCAACTGGATACTACAGAACAATTACCATCAAACCTACCTGGTAATGTAAATAAGTTAGTGGAATTTATGAACGAAACCGGTGGATCGTTAGAAGATTATGTAGTCTTAAATAAAGATTACGACGGTTATGATGATAGTCTACTAATTAAAGAATATTATAAAAAAACTAAACCTCATTTAGATACTGAGGAAATCAATTTCTTAATGGAAGATAATTTTTCATTTGATGAAGAAGTTGATGAAACAAGATTTGTACGTAAACAAAAGTTAGCGTACAAAGAAGAAGCTGCAAAAGCCCGTAATTTTTTAAAGCAATTGAAAAGTAAATATTACGATGAAATCAAGTTGAGGCCATCCGTTACTAATGAGCAGAAAAAAGCTATGGATTTTTTTGATAGATATAATCGCACGCAAAAGCAAACAGCTATAGTAAGAGACAAATTTTTAAATACAACCAAAGACTATTTTCAAAATGAATTTGAAGGTTTCAATTTCGATGTTGGAGATAAAAGGTTTAAATATAAAGTTTCAAACCCTCAAGATATAGCTGAGTCGCAGAGTGATATTAATAAATTTATAGGCAAGTACACTGATGATTCAGGAGCTGTCTCTGATTTAAATGGGTATCATAAAGCGCTGTATGCAGCTAGAAACGCTGATCGAATAGCAGAACATTTTTACGAACAAGGTAAAGCTGATGCTACCAGGGACATAGTTAACAAATCAAAAAACGTTGACGTTAAACCTAGAGGAGCTGATAACGGTGAGCCTATAGTTGGTGGATTTAAAGTTCGAGCTATTACAGATGGAGACGGTGGAAAGCGATTAAAAATTAAACGAAGAACATAAACTTAAAAACAAACAAAAATGGCGTTAGTACCAGGCGGGAGTTTTCCCGCATCAATCGTGCCTGCACAAAACAAAGTTATTGTGCAAGACAACTACATTGACTTCAACAATATTACTGGAGGACAATGGGCTCAACAATATCTACCTGAGCTTTACGAACAAGAGGTAGAAAGATACGGAAACAGAACATTATCTGGTTTCTTGAGAATGGTAGGAGCTGAAATGCCTATGACATCTGATCAAGTAATTTGGTCTGAACAAAATAGATTACACATTGCTTACAATGAAGTATCTATTAGTGGTGTTGCAGGACAAGCTTTTACTTTAACTATAACTATTCCAACTGGAAATGATTCAGGAGCTGTAAGAATTGGTAATACAATTTTAGTTTCTGATAATGCAACAGGATTGTCTGTAACTAAAGCAATTGTTACTAATGTCGGTAACGGCGGTGGTACAACTGGTGATACACTTACTTGTGTGTCTTATGAAGCTACTTTACCTGCTGCTATTTCTGGAGCTGCTGCAAAAGGATTAAACTTCTTTGTATACGGTTCTGAATTTCCAAAAGGAAGTAACGGTATGACAGGTGGTATTGAACCAGTTGTTACTACTTACAACAACGCACCTATCATTATTAAAGACAACTATGAACTAAGTGGTTCTGATGCTGCTCAAATTGGTTGGATCGAAGTTGCTACTGAAGACGGAACTTCTGGATACCTTTGGTATTTAAAAGCTGAGTCTGAAACTAGACTAAGATACGAAGATTACTTAGAGATGGCAATGGTTGAAGGTGAATTAATGGCTGGAGCTAATAACTTCCCGTCAGCACAATTCCCTCCATCATCAGGTACACCTGCACAAACTATCAATGGTACGCAAGGTTTATTCTCTGCTATCGAAGCTAGAGGTAATGTATTTTCTGGATTTGCTGGAGCTGCTGGACCTGGTTCAGGTGCAATTGCAGATTTCGATGAAATCCTTAAAAACTTAGACAAGCAGGGTGCTATTGAAGAAAACATGCTATTCTTATCTAGAGCTACTGCTCTTGATTTCGATGACATGGTTGCTGCAATGAATGGGGCTTACGCTTCTACTTCTGCTGCTTCTTACGGTTTATTTGACAATGAAGCTGAAATGGCATTAAACTTTGGATTCACTGGTTTTAGAAGAGGTTCTTATGACTTCTATAAGACTGATTGGAAATATCTAAATGATGCTTCTACTCGTGGTTTATCTAAGCAAATTGATGGTGTTATGGTTCCTGCTGGAACTTCAACAGTGTACGATCAAATGCTAGGATCAAACATCAGACGTCCTTTCTTACACGTAAGATATAGAGCATCTGAAACTGAGGATAGAAGGTTTAAAGCTTGGATCACTGGATCTGTTGGTGGTGCTTATACTTCTGACTTAGACACAATGAGAGTTAACTTCTTATCTGAAAGATGTTTAGTTACTCAAGCTGCTAACAATTTCGTATTGTTTACAGGAGCATAAAAAATAATGGAGGGTGAAAACCCTCCTTTTATAAATCTTTAAATAATACAAATTATGGCTAATTTTATAAGAGTACCATTGAGAAATGCTACCGCAGGTAGTTCTCTTCGATATGGTCTTGTAAATGTTACAAACGCATATGATGTAGAAGCTTCTGGAAGTGATGAGCATATAAGAATATATACTACTCTAGCAGCAGATACAACAGATGTACAAGTAAACATTATTGAATACTACGGAGGACCAGGAAATTCTCCAGTTACAGCTCAAGATTTACTTAACTTGAAAGATATGATCCTTCAAGCTAATCAAAATCCTGGGTCTAATCCAATTTTCAACCTAGAAGGTTTAGCTACTGCAGCTGATGCTGACAAGGAAGATTACTATGTGGATGATTTTACTATGTCAAGTATAACCCCTAAATAATAAGTTATGGCTAATTACATTAAAATACCAATGAGCTCTAACCCAGGGAGAGCTATGGTGGTAGGAGCGGATTCGCTACTTACTTCAATTACTCAATCTCAAGCTGGACTTTTAACAAACCAAGGTGCAACTGCAACAGCTTTCACAACTGATGGCGATGGTACTAGTGGTGTTGTTGAAATGACAATAGCTGGTAACTCAGTTACAGTTTTGAGTACTACTACTGGTGGTGGTGGTTATAAGGTAGGTGACACTCTAACTTTTGCTATGGCAGCTACGGCTGGCGGCACATTAGATGTTATCGTAACATTAGTTGCTGGAGATTTAAGTTCTTCTTTTGAAGGAAGTGCAACAAATCCTTATCAAATGGTTCCAGTTGACAACGTTGCTTTTGTTAAACCAGTAAGTGCTACTAAAGCACAAATATGGTTAAACGAATGGGATGCGTCAGGAGGAAAACCTTATCTATTTGATGTAGATATGTCTACAGGACCTGCAAGCACAGAAGCTCAATTAGCTGCTGATCTTGCGGCTCAAGGTTTAACGAATATTACTCCGGGTTCTTTATCCGTTGAGGATCAAGTTGATCAGTACCCGTATGGTCTTACTGCTGATGGGTTGGGAGATACGGGTTATGCAGGGGTTCCAGATATAATAGATGCTACAGGACAGATAGAGGCTGATTTAACTGCGATGGACGCTCTTGAAAGTGGTTTATATGATGATGTGATACTTGATACTGGCGAAGGTGGTTTAACTGGAAAGCCAGTAGACGTTGGGGCCACTGACGATGACCTAGCTACTGACTTTAGTACAGTTTCCACTGACACTGGCAAAGACTTAGCGTTTCAAGATTATCTTGATGGCTTGGTTGATAGGGACTTCACTGACCCTGATCAAACTGGCTTGGAGGCGTTTGAAACGGCTCAGTATGATGCGGGTGATTTCACAGACAACAACACTGTTGATGACTTCATGACTGGAAAGACAACCAGTGAGATTGAGGCTATCGAAGAAGCGGCAGATATTTTCCAGAATGAAGGCGCTGAGGCTCTTGGTGATTTCAGAATGGATTTAGGTATGAGTCCTGTTGAGTCTACAGTGGCTTCTGACGAGGCTTTAGCTCGCGCTGAAGCTGACATGAGTGGCTTGGATATTATATCTGATCAGAACAATGTTGGCACTGGCGCTACTGAGGTTAGCGATATACCTACTGAAGAAGAAATCAGTCAGGTTGCGTCTACCGTTACTGGTCAGACCGCTTCTGGTTTGTATTTGTCGGCTATGGAGAAGGTATCTGATCCTAACTATGATCCCAATAACAGCAACTTAACGACTGAAGAGCAATATGCCCTTTATGGTGCTCGCGGTAGAGCGCCGAATGCGGCTGAAACGGCTTATCTGAATGACTTGTTGAGTGATGCTCGACATAAAGAGGATGTTATTAATCCTGACACTGGAGAAGTTATTGCTAAAGCTGGTGATTATGTAACGGATCAGAGCTTCATGGATCAAGCTGGGGACGTTGTAGTTAATTTAATTGATACGTTCTTGAATCCATTTAGTATTTTTGGCGATCAGTTCACCATTTCTGGCAACAATAAGGCACGCGTTGAAAAGCAACTTGAGGCTTACAAAAACGGTGGCACGTTTATTTACGCAGAAGATGGAAAAACTGTTATTGGCGTTGCCGAGCCTAATTACGATGCGAGTGGTGATGGTCAGAACGACACTGTTGTCTTTAACGACGATGGAACCACAACAGTTGTAAGCAAGTTGAGTGAAACGGACGTTAACATTGTAAACAACGATGATAACGATAATAACGATATTAGCGTTGTTGATTCTGATCGTAACTACACAAACACTGAGGATGGCGTTGTTACTTCTACGCCTACAGTAGAAGTTGATAATGACAACGACGATAACATTCCGATTTGTGAAGAGGGCTTTGAGTTCGATCCGGTAGAGGGCATTTGTATGCCTATTGATGAAATAGGCGATGGTACTCGAAAAATTAAATTCAAGCCAAGACCTCCACGGGATACTACTCCTGCCCCGACACCTACTCCAACGCCTACGCCTGATGTGGGTGGATTAATTATTCGCCAGCCGAGCTTTAATCGCGGTGGTGTTGTAACGCGTAACATTGATAAGTTTGCCAATGGCGGTGTTGTGACTCCGAATATTGATAATTTCTTAGGTGGAATGAGACGATAAAATGAATGACCTTAGCGACTTTTCCAAGTTTCTAACAGACGAGGAGTTAGCTAAGGTTGCTCCGATGCTTGAGCGTTTAAAGACGCTTGATAATCGAACTGAGAAGCAGAATACATTTATGAATTTTGTAAAGCATGTTTGGCCTCAGTTTATTGAGGGCAGGCATCACAAGATTTATGCTGAAAAATTACAAGCTGTAGCGGATGGTAAGTTAAAACGCTTAATTATTAACATGCCCCCGCGTCATACCAAGTCAGAGTTTGCGAGTTATTTATTCCCGACTTGGCTGATGGGCAGGCGACCTGATTTGAAAATTATTCAAGCAACGCACACGGCTGAATTGGCTGTTGGCTTTGGTCGTAAAATTAAAAACTTAATTGAGAGCGAGGATTTTAAAGATGTTTTCCCGAATGTTAGCTTGGCTACGGACGCTAAGGCGAGTGGTCGTTGGAGTACCAATGGCGGTGGTGAATATTATGCGGTGGGTGTGGGCGGCGCTTTGGCGGGTCGCGGCGCGGATTTGGCGATTATTGACGACCCCGTTTCGGAACAAGACGCGTTAAGTGTTACTGCATTAGATAACATTTACGAGTGGTACACATCTGGTCCCAGACAGCGTTTACAGCCCGGTGGTGCGATTATTATCGTTATGACCCGTTGGAGTATTCGTGATCTGACTGCGAAGGTTTTAAGCAAGCAGAGTGAGAAAGGTGCTGATAAGTGGGAGATTGTAGAGTTCCCCGCTATCATGCCGTCTGGCGACCCGTTGTGGCCTGAGTATTGGACGCTTGATGAACTTGAGGGCGTTAAGGCGTCTATTCCTGTTGCCAAGTGGAACGCTCAGTACATGCAGAACCCTACTGCTGAAGAGGGTGCGATTATTAAGCGCGATTGGTGGAACGTGTGGGAAGACGAAGACCCACCCGCTTGCAGCTATATTATCCAGAGTTACGACACTGCGTTTAGTAAGTCTGACAGGGCTGACTACAGTGCGATTACGACTTGGGGTATATTTCATAATGATGAGACGCGAGAGGATCATATTATTCTTTTGGACGCTGAAAGGGGTCGCTGGGAGTTCCCAGAACTCAAGGAAGAGGCGTTAAAGTCTTATAAATTATATGAGCCTGATATGGTTTTGGTGGAGCAAAAAGCGAGTGGAATGCCATTAACTCAAGAGCTTCGCAGGATGGGCATTCCTGTAACACCATTTACTCCGAGCCGTGGTGCTGATAAGTTCACTCGTATGCACGCCTGTGCGCCTGTGTTTGAAAGTGGCATGGTGTGGGCACCTGAGACTAATTTCTCAGATGAAGTTATGGAAGAATGTGCGGCATTTCCCAATGGTGAACATGATGACTTGGCGGATTCGATGACTCAGGCTATACTACGGTTTAGACAGGGTGGTTTTATCACCACTCCGAGTGATTATGACGATGAAGAAGAGGCTGCTTTTATGCGGCGTAAACGAGAATATTATTAGGAGGCTTTTATGGCTGATCAAAAACAAGCAATTATGAAGGCTCTGAAGCAAGCTATGGGCGGTGCGCCGATGAGTTCACCTCGACCAAAGATGCGTCCTGCTGGTCTTGCGAGGGGCATGGATGCCACTCCAGCGGAGATTGCGGCCTTAGAGCGTGGCAATCGTATGCAGATGCTGGAAGGCCGTGAGAACGAAGCAATTCTTAAAGGCGAAAAAGCTATCTCAGATGCTGACAAAGCAAAATTACTTAAAATGATGATGGGGCGCATGAAGAAGTCTCCTGCTGGCATGATGAAGGGCGGCAAGGTCATGAAGTATGAAGACGGCGGCGCTGTAAGAAAGAAAAAGGTTAAGAAACCAAAGATGGGCTGTGTCATGAAGGGGCGCGGCGGCAAATATAAAGGACAAAGCTAATGCCAAATATGTCAAAAAAATATAAAGGATTTTCAAAGTTACCTGAAGCGGTTCAGCAAAAGATGGACCCTGAAGCGGCTATGAAGTACATGGAGGGTGGCGCTGTTAAGAAGTATATGGGCGGCGGTGCTGTTAAGAAATATGGTCATGGTGGCAACGTTGAAAAAGACGGCGTTATGTATGAGCATGATCCAGAGCCTCAAGGGGCTTCTACAAAAGGTGGCACAGGTTCTGGTCACTCTCGTGGTGGTGGTGCAGCAATTAGCGGAACCAGATTTTCTGGAGTAAAATAATGGCTAAAATCGTTATCAACATAGATATGGACGAACTTACGTCTGGCATTAACCAAGTTGTTGATGATGATATGTACGAAGATGACATGTTGGAAGAGGAGTTTACTTGCCCTCTTTCTACAAAAGATTCTGACGTAAATTCTGAAAACAGAGAACATGCCATTCAAGAATATTCTTACGGCGCGGCTGTAAAGAATTGGGAAAAGAAAAAGCAGATTTGCGGAACCTGTGAGTATTATAATATACGAGCGAATATGCTGGACTGCATAGATAGCGGTATTGGCATGGACGATGATGTTCCAGTTGGATATTGCGAAAAGCTAGACTTCACTTGCGCTGCTGAAAATGTTTGCAATGAATGGGAGAAGGGCGGTCCTATAACCGACTTTGACGACATTGACACGCTTGAGCCGATTGAGGGTAATCAGAAGGATATTTTCTAATGGCTATTGAGCAAGGTTTAGGTGCTGGTGGCACTCCAGAAGAACCAGTGGTTGAAGATACAACTCGTATGCAAGAAATACCTGAGCTTCCAGCAACTCCGGGGATTACTGAGTTTGATGATGGAAGCGCGGTTATTGGTGAATATGAAGAGGAAGGTGAGCCTGTAGCTGACGTTCCTTTCGATGGGAACCTTGCAGATGTTATCGCGGAAGATGAGCTTATGGCTATATCTTCTGATATTGTTGGCGCGATTGAAGATGATTTTGCTGCACGACAAGACTGGGAAGATACATACAAAAAGGGGCTAGAGTTCCTTGGTATGAAAACTGAAGAGCGCAGTGAGCCTTTTGAGGGTTCATCTGGTGTTATTCACCCATTGCTTGCCGAAAGTGTTACGCAGTTTCAAGCGCAGGCTTATCGTGAGTTATTACCCGCGACTGGTCCTGTTCGCACGGCTGTTGTGGGCGCACAGAATGAAATGCTTGTTAAGCAGTCTGAGCGCGTCAAAGACTACATGAATTATATGATTACTTACGAAATGGAAGAGTACGATCCTGAGTTGGATCAGATGCTGTTTTATCTCCCTGTAATTGGATCAACATTTAAAAAGGTTTACTTTGACCCGCTCAAAGGGCGTGCGGTCAGTAAGTTTATTCACGCTGAAGATGTGATTGTGCCTTATGGTTCAACTGATTTGATGTCTTCTCCTCGCATTACGCACCGCTTGAATATGGATTCGAATGACATTCGCAAGTTACAGCTTGTGGGCTTTTATAAAGATATTGATCTACCTAGCCCGTCTAATTATGACGATGCGTCTATGGGCGAAGTTGAAGAGTCGATTGATGATATTCAGGGCGTACATCCAAGTGGCCCATCTGAGGACATTACTCTTTATGAGGTTCATACGTCTTTGGACATTGAGGGTTTCGAGGACATGGGCGAGGACGGGGAGCCTACAGGGTTACGTCTTCCTTATATCGTTACAATTATTGCCGACTCTGGCGATGTTTTGTCTGTGCGTAGGAGCTATGACGAAGCAGACCCAATGAAGCGTGCCAAGCAATATTTCGTGCATTACAAGTTTTTGCCCGGATTAGGATTTTATGGTCTTGGCCTCACTCATATGATCGGCGGCTTGGCTCAAGCCTCTACATCTATTTTGCGTCAATTGATTGATGCAGGAACGCTCTCCAATCTGCCAGCAGGCTTTAAAGCCCGTGGCGCTCGTATTCGTGACGAAGATTCTCCCCTTCAACCGGGCGAGTTCCGCGATATTGATGTGGTTGGAGGCACCCTGCAAGGCTCGTTGATGCCACTCCCCTTCAAGGAGCCTTCAGGGACGCTTTATAACCTTCTAGGAACGCTTGTAGACGCTGGACGTAGGTTCGCATCTATGGCTGACATGAAGGTCGGTGAGATGAGCGGTGAGACGCCAGTGGGAACCACAATGGCGATCATGGAGCGTGGGACAAAGGTTATGTCTGCGATCCATAAGCGTTTGCATTATTCTCAAAAGATTGAGTTTAAGCTGCTTTCTAAGATTTTCGCTGAAACTGTTCAGGCTTACCCATATCCTGCCGATATGCAGATGGGTCCAGAAATATTCGTACAGGACTTTGATGCTCGCATTGACGTTCTTCCTGTATCTGATCCAAACATCTTTTCTATGTCTCAACGTATTGCGTTGGCGCAGACAGAGTTGCAAATGGTTCAGTCAAACCCACAGATACACGGCGGTCCACAGGGATTGTATCAAGCGTACCGTAAAATGTACGAGGCTCTTGGTGTGACTAACATTGATGGCATATTGCCACCACCACCTCCACCACCTCCTCCTGTGAATCCATCAAAGGAAAATCAGAACGCTCTTATGGGCGCTCCGTTGCAGGCATTCCCACAGCAAGATCATGAGGCTCACATAGAGGCTCATATGGCTGTTATGTCCACTCCAGCTATGCAACTTAACCCGAATGCTATTATGGCGCTACAAGGCCACATACAGGAGCACATAGGGCTATTAGCGGAAGCACAGGCTCAACAGGAAGTTATGAGCCAGATTCCACCAGAGCAAATGCAGATGATGCAACAGCAAGCGATGATGCAGCCACCTCCACCTCCGGGTCAGCCTCCAATGGACCCACAGCAACAAATGATGCAACAAGTACAGCCTCAAGTTGATGCGATGGCGGCTCAAATCATTGCTGATCTAACCGAAGAACTTGTTCAGGCTATGACGCCAGAAGAGCAAGGCGATCCTTTGGTGGATATAAGAAACCAAGAGCTTCAACTGAAAGCCGCAGATATGCAGCGCAAACAAGAAGAGTTTGACGCGAAACAGGCATTCAATGAAGAGAAAGAGCGCAGTGACGTACTCATAGCACAACAGCGTATTGATGTGTCCGAAGCCGCTCTGGACGACAAAACCAGAATTGCTGAAGAGAGATTGCAAACACAACGTGACATTGCTTCTCTAAACGCGATGAGCAAAGGATAGTATTATGACATCAACTGTTAGAGCAAAAATGGCGCAACAGGAAAAAGAAAAGAAGGTAGCCCAACGGCTATCTGAAACTCCTGTGGAAATGGTAAGGGCGCGTAATGAGGACGGACACTTCATCAAGGATGACCCAAGCACGCCAGAAAACGAAGCGTGGGTTGAAAAGCCAAAAGCCAAGAAAAAGCCAGCCGCAAAGAAAAAAGCCGCCGCAAAAAAGTCTAAGTCGGTTTAGTAAAGCGGCAAGACCCCAGAAGTTCCAAGGAATTTTCTGACTTTCTGGTATTTGTACTTGTGTTTCCCGTACATTAGCATACTATATGTTGTATGGACGCACTTAATCTTGCAGAATATTTATACAAAAGCATACGCGAGCGCGATGTGCGTCTTAAAGATAAGCTCGCGGATGGTTCGATACAGACCTTTGAGGAGTATCGGTACATAGTAGGTGAAATACGCGGCATGGCCTACGTTGAAGATGAACTTAAAGCCGCGATGAAAGGCATAGAGTACGCAGATGACTAGCAAGTTATTTGTGCCTGATCACGTTGCGAAGGCAGCGCAAAAGGCCATAAAAGAAAACCCAGTGATGCCAAAGCCTATCGAAAATGCTTTTGGCAAAAGCTCAGAAAGCAAAAACGAAGATGATCCATCACAGATGGAGTCTTCATCACTTGAAAGATTGCCACAGCCGACAGGCTATCGCGTTCTTATCATACCTTACTATCCTAGCGAGAAAACAAAGGGCGGCATTATTGTGCCAGACGCGGTTCGTGACCGTGAATCCTTTGCTACTGTGGCGGCTTATGTCGTTAAATTAGGTCCTGATGCTTATGCAGACACCCAGAAGTTCCCAAATGGTCCTTGGTGTAATGAGAAAGATTGGGTTCTTATAGGAAGATATAGTGGAAATAGGTTCAAAGTGGAAGGTCTTGAGGTTCGTATCATAAATGACGATAATATTATTGCTACGATTCTTGACCCCAAGGACATTTCGTATGTATAAGGTAAGGGAGAACAAGGAAAATGGCTATGGCTGAAGATATTCGTGAAGACGAAGATTTTGAAAATGGCGCATCTGTTGAAGTTGAAGATGACAGCAGTGACGACGAATATGAGGTTTCCGCATCGGATGGTGATGAGGAAGAAACCCGAACAAATGTTCGTAAAAAATCTAATGGCGACGATGAGCTAGAAAATTACAGTGAATCTGTTCAACGCCGAATTAATCAATTAACCGCAAAACGCAAGCAGGCTTCCGAAGAAGCTCAGGCCGCGGTTCAGTATGCTCAGAACATGCAGCAAGAAAACGCTCAGATGAAACAGCGTTTGCAGCAAATGAGTGTAGGATATAACTCCGAAACTGAAAATCGTTTAAAAGCTCAAGAGGTTCAAGCAACTCGTGCTTATACTGAAGCTAGTGAAGCTGGAGATTATGAAAAAGCTGCGAAAGCACAGCAGGCATTATCTCAAATAGCTGTAGCAAAAGAAAAAGTTAGAGTTCAAAAAATTAACTTGCAACGTCAACAGGAGGCCGCGAAGCAGGCTCCCCGAAGACAGCAACAGCCTCAACAGCAACCACCTCAACAAGTACAGGCACAACAGGCTCCACAGCCTCGTGATCCTAAGCTAGAAGGTTGGTTAGAAAAGAATTCTTGGTTTGGAAATGACCGCATCATGACGCGTGCGGCTCAAGCAATCCATGAGCAACTTGTTTTGGAAGAGGATTTCGATCCTACGTCAGACGATTACTACAAAGAAATCGACTCTCGTATGCGCAGAGAAATGCCCCAAAAATTTAATCGGGAAAGACGGTCCAACGCTCAGACTGTTGCTCCTGCGTCCAATGGACGGTCAGTAAAATCAGGGCGGAAAAAATCGGTTGAATTAACACCGGGTCAAGTGGCGTTTGCGAAAAAGATGAGGATTCCTCTGGATAAGTACGCAAAAGAAGTCGCAAAAATTGGTAATCGGAGGGATTAAAATGGCAGACAGGACACCACGCGAATCAAATACGCGGGAACGCTCAGAGCGTTCAATGGAATGGCGACCCGGCTCTGCCTTGGAAGCTCCCGAACCACCTATCGGTTATAAACACCGTTGGATACGCGAATCTGTAATGGAATTCGATGATAAGACAAACGTTCATAAGAAACGGCAAGAAGGCTGGGACCTCGTTCGCGCTGAGGAATATCCCGAATATGTAGGACCTGTAGTAGATGAGGGACGAAACGCTGGCATCATTGGTGTTGGTGGTCTTGTTCTCGCTCGTATCCCCGTCGAAATGGCAGATCAGCGGAATAAACACTATCAAGGTGTTTCTAAAAATCAACTGGACGCAGTGGATCGTGACTGGATGCGTGAAAACAACCCAGCCATGCCGAAGCTAAGTCCTCAACGTAAATCTTCCGTTTCTTTCGGACAGAAAGGACGCGGAAACTCTGAAGGAGAGTAAAGATGTCTAATCAAGACGCTGCTTTCGGCCTTCGCCCTATCAAAACGAGCACTAGCTCGCAGAGACAGAATCGCTATCGTATTGCCTCCGGGTATAGCACAGGTATTTTCCAAGGTGACTTAGTTCTTGTCGCCACTGACGGAACAATTACTCGTGCTCCTGCTGGTGGTACTGCATTGATTCTGGGCGTATTTAACGGCTGTTCATATGTAGATGCTAGTGGTGATATTATCTATTCAAACTACTGGCCTGCAAGTGCAACTGGGACAGATATTTTCGCAAATGTCATTGATGACCCAAGTGCAACCTTTGAAATCCAAGCTGACGCTGCATTCCCTGTAGCTGATTTGTTTGGCAATTTCGACATTGTTGATGCAACGGCAGGAAGTACCGTAAGTGGTAATTCTCGCACTGAGCTAGATGTCACAACGGGTGCGACGACTGCTGGTCTTCCACTTAAAGCAATCGACATTTCTCAAGACCCTGAGAATAGCGATGTAGCCACCGCGAACACTAATGTGATCGTAAAAATCAACAACCACCTGTTCAGTGCTGGCACTGCGGGTCTAGCATAAGGAGACTGAGTTATGGCTATTTCACGTTCACAACTCGTCAAAGAGCTAGAACCGGGTTTAAACGCTCTGTTCGGTATGGAGTATGATCGCTACGAAGGCGAACATGCTGAAATCTTTGACACAGAAACTTCAGACCGTGCGTTTGAAGAAGAAGTCATGCTCGTCGGATTTGGGAATGCTCCCACAAAATCCGAAGGGTCTGGCGTCGAATTCGACAATGCAAATGAAGCATACACTGCTCGTTATTCACACGAAACAGTCGCGCTTGCATTCGCTTTGACGGAAGAGGCTATCGAAGATAACCTGTATGACCGTCTTGGTGCTCGTTATACGAAGGCGCTTGCGCGTTCTATGGCACACACTAAGCAGGTTAAAGCGGCGTCAGTATTAAACAATGCGTTTAATGCTAACTTCTCTGGTGGTGACG
>WLWE01001381.1_pt1 | contig 18044 bp, 16 predicted proteins | sample 6718301 | NCBI WGS metagenome assembly WLWE01 (sample SAMN12718691, study PRJNA515312) | sponge metagenome | isolation source: marine sponge | host: Mycale hentscheli | place: New Zealand: South Island, Marlborough, Capsize Point | collected 2003-05-01 | reverse complement strand
TGGCAAAGAAAAAAGGAGCAATCGCACGTTGATTTGGCGTCACTTTCTACACCGGAACGACATGATTTCTTTATAGAAATCATAGTTTGGTGGAGCGGTGCGGTTTTATTTTTTCTTGGAGCAGGCATCTGCGCCCTTTTATGTATTCCTCCGATTTTCTTAGGACAAATAAATATGTTCTTCGATGCGTTACCGGAAACAAAGTGGCGTCCTTTCTTAGCTGGCTTAGGTTTTTTTGTTTGCTTATTTGTTGCACGTTGGATGTCTCGTTCTCCATCGCGTAGAGCGAAAGCAAGACAGAATGCAGTAAAGCGGGGCGACGATGCACTAGAAGACGTAATCGAAACGGAGGCTTAGAAAATGTCTGACTGGATGTGGGAAGTGTTCTGGGTTTTGCTTTGTCTGTTACCTTGCGCCCTGTGGCCGAGTTGGGACAATGATCAGTGGTTAAGTGATGATCAGTGCATATGGGGGCGTGATGATGACGATGAGGACGGGCTATTCTCAAGGGGTTCCTAGCCGGGCACTGCACCCATGCAAGACGATCCACCACAAGACGATGATCTGTCCGACATGCTGGACGACGCACCCACCACACCACCAAATATGTACGGGGAGGAATGATGAGATATTTAATTACTGCTGTGCTGGTTCTTAGTTGCAGTCTTTGCATGGCCGAGGACTTTCCAGAAGACCCAGAACAATCACTGAAAGAAAAGCTACAGGGACTGTGGACACGACCAAACTATAACGATAGGGTCGTCATTAAAGGCAACACAATATCCTTGTCTAGTAGGCAAAAGCCACTCAAACCATACCGTACCGGCATATTGCAATTCGACGAACAAAAAGGTGTCGCAGTGGCACGTTGTAACCAAGGGTACACAATGTGGATGTGGTACTGCGGGGAGTCGCCACTTGAGGAGAAGACTGCCTGTTTTAATTTTTTTAGAGCAGACGGACGTCTTGAGGGGACGGGGACGGTGGTTTATCAAGCGGGTGGAAACAATTAAAACGTCACCATGCTGGACAATGAACCCACTACGCCAGATAAAGCATATGGCTAGCACCGTATGAAGAAACCGTTATTCTTCTCTACTGGGTATGTTGGGGTGTGATATTTTTTAAGGTTCACGCCGAATACTGTTTTGAGTTTCTCATAGTTTCATGTCTTTAACTGTGAATAACCCGGTTTATCTATAGCACAAGGAGCAATTACCAATGGTGTATAAGGAATACAAAGTGATTCATATTGTTGAGGGTGGACTAGGCACAATTTTCTTGGGTGCATCTGGCCTACCGCTCAAGAAAATGGAAGCAATGCTTAACAAAGCCGCTGCACAGGGCTGGGTAGTCGTCTTTCAAGTCTTGGAGAACAAGCGTTTCTGGTTGTTTTGGAGACGAGAAGCGGTAATTGTTACTTTAGGCCGATAGCCTTTGGGGGAATAATGGTAGTTTCCGAAGAGGCCGAACTTCTTAGAGAAGAAAAGATAAGGATCCTTGCCGGCCAACTTCCGGGTGACAAGCGACTATTGTTTTGGACTGAGGTTCAAAAAAAGCTCAAAGATCCTGACACATATGCCGCCATGAACTTTGCTTTCATGTTTGGGCTACACCACTTCTACGTTGGGAAGTGGATTAGGGGACTATTAGCAATCAGTCTCTTCGTGTTAGGACTCATAACACTTTTTGTTGTGCCAATGGTTGGAGTACTGCTCATTGCGTGTGTTATTTGTTCCGCTATCCCCGCATTGTTTCGCTCTGACACAATAGTCAGGCAGTACAATAATGAATTGATGGAGCAGATGTACCGGCAGCTTAAGAACGATGCACCCACCTCACTGCCAAATATATACGGGGAGGAATGATGAGGTTTTTAATTGCTGCTGTGGTTCTGCTTGCGTTGAGTGGGTGTTCACAAAAAGTAACCCTTGAAGACTTGGGTAACCTCAAACACGAGACAAGTCTTAGCGACGTCAAAAGGCTTTTGGGGGAACCCGACCGGGAATTAGCATTTGGTACAACTCCTGATTATCGTCTTCATCTAGTGGTATATGTAGTTGGTTGGGAAGAGTTTCTACTGATCTTCGATAGAAGATCAGAACTGCCAGAAGCAGAATTTATTTTGAATGGGAAACAAAGACTCACAGCCAAAAAGAAAAAATTGTTAGCGGATGATTATTTGAACAAGTTTGAAAAACCTATCCCACTGTCTTGGCAATAACAAATAGGCCGCCAACGAATAAACGCTGCCGCCCGCACTACTGTTCGTAGCGGGGCTACTCGTCCAATCCCAATAGGACGGATTAAACCGCTGTAGTCGATTGCTATAGACTTTGTCTGAATGTCCGAAAGCTTCTACTGAAAAGGGGGAAAGTATTATTAAAAAGAGTGAGGCCATAAAAGGTGCGTTTTTTGGCGCTGTAGTCGCGGATGCACTTTGTTTGGGAAGTCATTACGAATATGACGCCCAAAAGATTTATGAGGCCTATGGCAAAAAATCGATTGAGAAATTCATGTCCCCCGGTGAAATGATGGGCGGTCAAACTCATGGCATTGGATGGGGTGAGAGAAACTATCATCCCGGTAAAAAAGCGGGCGGCACAACCGACTACGGCGATTATAATATTTTGGTCTTAGAACATTTGGCGGAAATAGCTGATCCACCCAGACCGTTCAGTGTCGCCGCGCTGATTCCCCACTGGATGAAACGCCTTGAACAGAGTTGGGGTTCATGGATCTGTACCATGACGCAAGAGACATATGCCCAGGTCAAACAAGGCGTTCCGACTGAACATTTGGGCGGCATATCTAATGCCATGGCCATTCGCCATGTCGCAGCCCATGCCTATTATGAATCGGAAGAGGAGCTTGTCGATGTCGCCAGAAAGTCAATGTTTACGCACAGAGACGCTCATGCCCTCGGTGGCGGAGAATTTTTTGCCCGCGTGACGCACCGGGTTATCCATGGCATGAAACCAAGGAAAGCTATTGAGGAGGTTGCCGCGCAGATGGGCGGCTTTATCAAGGACAAAGCACTACAGGCAATCGCCAAGGTAGAAGAAGAAGCGGATCCAAATTCTGCACTTTTTAAAGAAGCGTTTAGCGACGATCTCGCACTTACAAGTATGGCCAGACTCTGGGATGTCGGCCGCTTGGAACCGATCAAGGTAGGGAAAGCAAGCCCAACAGAGGGAACTCTACCGGGTGCCATTTATTTTATCTTAAAATATGCCGAGCAAGAAGAGGGACTAAAAGGGGCGATGCAGGCCAATGCCATGGTAGGAGGCGACAATGCATCACGCAGTATCGCGATCGGCATGGTACTTGGAGCCTATAAGGGGGTTGAGGCAATTCCGCCAGAGTGGAAAGAGACATTCGATCAATGGACGTATTGCGATAATTTATTAAATAAGCTCCCCTTGCTCAGGAAAGTAACAAGCATCGATCAGGACTAAGCCTTCTGCGTCCGCTTCAGCAACAAAAAAGGGCGGCAACGAATAAACGCTGCCGCATTCTTCTGATCAAGGCCGGTGGCGTTTTTAATTAACGTTTCCCCTTCCGCCAATCCCATGGTGCTATAACGTTCTTAGCAGCCCACAGGCCGATCTTGTTTTCCTTGGCGTAACGTTCAGCGTTCTCTAGTTCTTCAGTCTTGTCATACCTGCGATACCACCACGTCATCCCCATGCGTACCATTATGGTTTAAAGTTTGGTCTTCAATGAAGATGTAGCCCGGTGTTCTGCCGTAGCGATCTTTGCACTCCAGGCAGACAGGCCAATATTTTTTTGGCGTGCGTGAATTGAGAGCACTCAAAACTCAGATTAGGATATTTGCTGTGCGAAGAGTAAAAAAAGTGAAATCTTGGGAACAAGGCACGTTTTTAGTCTTTGAGGAACTCCAACAGGCGTTCAAATTCCTCCGGACTACCGAATGGGATGACAATTCTTCCTGCTCCCTTACTGTTTGCGTGAATCACGACTTTTGTGCCAACAGCCCTCCGAAGTTCATTCTCAAGTGAGACAATTTGGCTCGATCGCCGTGAAGCTGGACGCCCGGGCTTTCTTTTCGGCGTTGATGAGCCAATCGGTTGCGTCTCCGTTATAGAAGAAGTTGGAGACGTAGACAGTTCCTCAACTTCATCGGCTCGAAGTATTTCTTGAACTTCACCTTCAACAGCACGAACTGAAAGTCCTTGGGCAACAACTTTTTCAGCAAGTGTTATTTGTTCATGTTCATCGCCCAGTGGTAAAAGAGCCCTGGCGTGCCCCATTGAAATTTTGCTGCCACGAAGTTTTTGCTGAACAACTTCTGGTAATTCGAGTAAACGAATTAAGTTTGCGACAGTTGATCGATCGACCGACAGCCTTTTTGCGAGTTCCTCTTGAGTGCCACCCCATGTCGAGAGGTATTGCTTAAAACTTGTTGCCTTTTCAAGAGGGTCGAGATCACGACGCTGGAGGTTTTCTACGATTGCAATCTCGGACATCTGACGGTCGTCAACTTCGAGCAAACGCACCGGAACTTTTGTCCAACCCAAGCGACGTGCTGCTGCCAAACGACGCTGGCCAGCGATCAGTTGATATCGATCATCTTTTGATCGCACAACAATTGGCTGAACAAGTCCATGCTCTTCAAGGCTATTTGCTAGATCAATGAGATCATCCGCTGACATTTCACTGCGAGGTTGCCAAGGATTCGGATCAATGGAAGCAGTTGAAATTTCACTTGCAGGAAGTTCGGCGGCAGCTTGTTCGAGGTCTTCAGCCTTATGGAGGATGAGCTGTGCAGCTGCTGATTGTGAACGATCAGGGGTTTCTGGCTGACTAGCCAACGCTCCTGTACCGTCAGTTGGTGGTGCCGACTGATCCATTCCAGCTCTGCCCAGAAGTGCTTCCAGACCCCGCCCTAGCCGTCGTTCTCTACTCACAGTCGCGTACCTCCATGCACAATTCTGTATACGCCCGTGCTCCCAAAGAGCGTGGTGCGTAGTCGAGTACGCTTAATGCGTGACTCGGCGCTTCCGACACAGTGACATCCCGTGGGATGACTGTGTCAAAAACAATCTCACCAAAAAAATCTCGAACTTCTCGTTCAACCTCAGTGGTCAGTTCCAGGTTGGCATCATGCATCGTCAGCACAATGCCACTAAAGGAAAGCCGGCCAGGTTGATCGGCCATGACATCTCGAATTACCTCGATCATCTGTGTCAGTCCCTCAAGTGCGAAATACTCACATTGGATGGGCATGAGTACTTCAGTTGAACCGGCAAGTGCTGTACGAGTGAGTTCCCCCAATGAAGGGGGGCAGTCAATGAGACAGTAGTCCCACGCATTGAGTCCGCATGAAAGATGATTTGAGAGAACCATTGAACCAGCGCGTGCGTGTTCCGCAATCCGCTCCACATCACGAACACTCCGACTACCTGGAAGGAGCGACAGGTTTGTGACTGCTGTACTCACAACGTTCTCGCCCAGAGCTGCCTCCGATACCAGCGGATGTGTCTTCGCTGGAACACCACCGAGTCCAGTCGTTGCATTGCATTGGGGATCGAGATCAACCAGCAATGTCTGCATGCCCGCCTTGGCAAGTCCGGCTGCTACGTTCGAAGCAGTCGTTGTCTTCCCGACACCGCCCTTTTGATTTGCTACACACACAATCCGGCTCATCCGCGTATTCCTACAAATGATTTCGCAACGCACAACACGTGCTTTCGGTGTATCGGCACGAACCGGTGGGTTCGTCACCATCGGACTTCCGTGGGCGGTGTTTCACGTGAAACCGACCAACTTTGCGCAGACTACGAGTCTTACCTGTTTCACGTGAAACGACCTGTCTTTACGAAACGAGTCACAGCGTAGAGGCTGAGCCAAGTACCTTGAAAAAGGAATGAAACAATGACAATCGTACTTGGAAGGAGAGTCTAAAAGATCAGACAGCCCGTTGGCAGCTTTTCTCCATTGTGGGCTGACTGGTACCGGATCATGACTCTTCTTGGAAAGAACGCAAGCGGACTGCCCGGTCTTTTGTCATGACTGGAGTGACGTCAGCGCTGAAGCATATACGGCATTAAGGCTTTGCTAGCGAACGCTCTAGTAAGAAACCATCGCCTGTCCGTAGTTCGTTATTCTTTGTAGGAGTGGGTCAGCCTCACACGCCTTGTCCATGCGTACTCCTGCTAGCCAAACGTCAAGAACAGTTTTTGTACCATTCAGTAAGACACTGAACAGCGTGTCGATGAGCATTCATTCTGTCCTATATATCGATGCAGACGAATGGTGTTTCACATGAAACACCATATCGAGGAGCTAACCAGGAAAAGAAAAAGGCTGCAGAATGTCAGAACACTCTGCAGCCTTTTCTGATACTGTTTTCAGGGATTCTTAATAGCGGTAATAGTCCGGCTTAAATGGACCATCCACTGAAACGTTGATGTAGTCAGCTTGCTCACTGGTAAGCCGAGTCAATTTGACGCCGAGCTTTGCCAAGTGAAGGCGAGCCACTTCCTCATCCAACTTCTTGGGTATCATATGCACGTCAACAGAGTAGTGGTCTGTCTCACGGTTCGACCAAAGTTCCATCTGTGCAAGCACCTGATTCGTGAAGGATGTGCTCATCACAAAACTTGGGTGCCCAGTCGCGCAGCCTAGATTTACAAGGCGGCCTTTCGCCAGAATAATGACACTTCGGCCATTCCCATTGAACGTATACCTATCAACCGCACCAATGTCGGCGGCTTTGATTTCGTCCTTCGACACTTTGCCATCAGCAACTTGCTGCTCAAGCCAGGCGACATCTATTTCTGTGTCAAAATGGCCAATATTGCAGAGAATTGCATCGTTCGGCATATGCTCAATGTGCTCACCAAGAATGATGTCTTTGTTGCCAGTGGTGGTCACAAATAAGTTGCCTTCTTTGCAGGCATCTTCCATTGTGACAACTTCAAAGCCTTCCATGGCAGCCTGGAGGGCATTGATTGGATCGATCTCAGTCACGATGACACGGCATCCGTAGCTCTTCAGGCTGGCAGCACATCCTTTACCAACATCACCATAGCCACAGACGACAGCGACTTTGCCGGCAAGCATAATATCCGTTGCCCGCTTAACACCATCAGCCAGAGACTCGCGGCAGCCATAGAGATTGTCAAACTTGCTCTTTGTGGCACTGTCATTCACGTTAATCGCTGGGACTTGGAGAGCACCAGTTTTGTTCAGCACTTCAAGGCGATGAATTCCAGCTGTTGTTTCCTCGCTGACACCGTAGATGTTTGCAAGAAGTTCAGGGAATCGCTCGTGAACCATGGCGGTAAGATCACCACCGTCATCAAGAATCATATTTAGCGGTTGCCCTGAAGGGAACATGAGGGTCTGCTCGATACACCACTCAAATTCTTCATCAGACTCACCCTTCCATGCGTAGACAGGAATGCCTACAGCGGCTATCGCTGCGGCTGCATGATCCTGCGTGCTGAAGATGTTACAGCTGCTCCATGTGACCTCTGCACCTAATTCAACGAGAGTCTCAATAAGCACAGCAGTCTGAATTGTCATGTGGAGACAACCAGCGATCCGAGCGCCAGCGAGTGGCTTTGAATCACCATACTTTTCTCGCAGGGCCATGAGCCCAGGCATTTCATTTTCGGCGAGTGTGATCTCTTTACGGCCCCATTCGGCCAGGGACATGTCAGCAACTTTGTATGGCAGGCGGGTATCAACTTGAGCCACAGGAACCTCCTCGGGCATTGTTAGACGGAATGGCAGGTAACAAAACTGCACTGTATTTAACTCATGTAACCGCACAAATTGTAACGCTTTAACGCAGTGCGCACAGGTCGAATCTCTGTATCTCCTGTGAGATCCCACGAAACGGCCAAATAGGAAGATGTAGGAAAAAAGATGACTAACGGGACTGTAGGGAGACCAGTGCTTAGGTCTTGGTCTGCTCAGAAAATGCCCGTTTGGCCGCTTCAACGAATCGTTTGACTAAATTAGGATTCTTGTGACCTGGTGATGATTCAACACCGCTGGCAGTATCAACGGCGATAGCGTGTGTTGTCTGTATTGCAGCCGTGACGTTGTCAGGCGTGAGTCCGCCGGCAAGTGTTATCGGAACTGGAAGATTTGGTGCATCTGCAACGGCCTCCCAGTCGACGGTCTCCCCGGTCCCACCAAGTGCACCGGGATTGGCCCCACGTGAAACACCGGCATCAAGTAAGGCCATTGCCGGACGACAACCACACGCAGCGGCTGCATCGATCCATTGACGAGCTGTCGCTAAGCGGTCCGGATCTATAGATGGCTTCTCAAGTCGTACCACCCGTATGACTGGGTACGGTTTTAATTCATCACAGCGCCAGGGAGGGTCGCTTTTCTCTGGTGGTCCATCAAAGAGACCATGGAGTTGGATCGCATCAAGACCAATCTGTTTTGCGAACGAAAGCATCTCACTTGAAGGCCGTCCCACAAAAACTCCAATTCGAACGATCCCCTCGGGTAGGTTTTGAGAAATTTCAGTCGCTCGCCTAAGGTCGAGGCAGCGCGGAGAGCCCGTAATGAAATTCAAACCAATAGCATCAGCTCCTGAAGCGGCGATCATCATGGCGTCCTCTACCGATGTAACCCCGCATATTTTGACCTGAAACATAAAATTCCTCGTATTCATCAACAGCGTTGCAGTGCTGTTGAATTGCAATGATCCGCAGATTCCGCGTGGGTCTCCCCAGCCGAGTCGATTCACCCAACCGGAAAAGTCTATGCGTTGAGCCAACGGTACAGGAAGACACCAGATTCGGCCGACAATACTTCAGTGCAATCAGGCCCGTCGTGCTCTCGATAGCTCTTCACCTTATTCGAACGTGTCGAGCCCATCCTCGCAACTATATATATATGTCATCACCGAAAAGTTTTTATCGCCTGGCGAGTCGTCCTTTTATGACTGTTCCTCGCGTGGGCTCCTTTCATCCTTCTCAGGATGCCACCAAGGCGATTGATGGATTACTTCGCGTTGTGAAACGGGCCGAAGGCATTGGCCTTCTTGTTGGCCCAACAGGATGTGGGAAATCTCTTCTTTTGTCGTGTCTTCGTGAACGGCTTGAGGGCGACTATGCTGTGGCGATTCTATCTGGAGCACGGATTTGTACTCGACGCGGATTATGGCAGTCGATTTTGTCTGATCTTGATGAAGCCTATCGTGGCCTCGATGAAGAAGAGTTACGGATTGGACTTGTTGACCGCATTCGTGGGCTTGCTGCGACAGGCTCGGGTCTGGTTGTCCTCGTAGACGAATCACACACTCTTCCGCGTCGACTTTTAGAAGAGTTGCGATTACTCACTGGGGTTGTGACTGCGTACCCTGCGGTCCACCTTGTACTTGCAGGTACAATCCGTCTCGAGGAAATGTTGGGGGAGTCTGATTTAGAGGGAATTGCGCAGCGAATAGCGGTACGCGGGTACTTGGAGGCACTCGACTATGAAGAAACATGTCGATATGTTCGTACGCAGATGTACTGTGCTGGACTCGATTGGGATACAAAGTTTGAGCCAGAGTGTGACGCGGTCGTGTTTTCACTTACAGAAGGTGTTCCACGACTCATCAATCAACTCTGTGATCAGGCCATTCGGTTGGCTGAGCAGAGGAATGCAGATCAAGCCGGCAAACCTGACCTCGCATCTGCGTGGGAGGAAATTCAATGCCTTCCCACACCAGCATCATTGCAAAGTGAAATTTCGGGCACGAGTATATGCTCCGATGCTGATGAGTTGGGGCAATCCGGTGCATCATGTTCTGCTGAAGCTGAATATGCTGAGGAAGAGGTAGTTGAAGAGAGCTGCTTTGGGAATGACACAGATTCAGCAGTCATTGAGTTCGGAACTCTTGAGGAAGATTGCCACGCAGATGACCAGAAAATAGACAGAGATGTATCAGCTGACAGTACAACACTTTCTTTTACAGAGGGATTTTCAGCTGAGAGTCATACGCCCCAAGGAGAAATTGAAGAACAGCAGCGGGAAGAAGACGAGCCGTCTTCCGTTGGCTTTGAGGAATCTCAGCGAGCGACGGAGTTTGCCGTTGAAGCGTTGATCAAAGAGGCGCAGCAGGGGCTCGAAAAGTATTCCTATATGGATGAGGAAAGAAAACAATCATCACCTTTTCCTGAAGATGATTTGTGCCTTGGTTCCGATGTAGAACTTGTGTTTGATCCTCCGTTTGATTCAGACGCTGAAGCAAAACGCCCAGACCCGTTCGCAGAATGTTTCGCAGAAGAAGAGGAGGTTGTTGAGCGTTTCGTTATGGAGGGCCCGGATGATTTTCATCGTCGTCTGCATGTTGCCAGTCGAGAGGGGCAGTCTATCAATCGACGGATTTCAGAATTATCCACGAGCGACCCTCTCGAAAAGAAACAAAATAATGTTATGCCAAAAGAGAAAGAGGCACTGCAATCAGCTTCCCTTGAAACGACTAAGCACGTTGAGGAACAGCATGCCCAAGACGGATTAGATGATTCAGATATGGTTGTCATTGAGGAGGATCGGTATCCCGATCCAAATAGTACGAATTCAACCGTTGCTGCTGTGCGACTTGGAGACTACTCTCGGCTTTTTGCACGCCTTCGCCGAGGCAGACAGCGAGGTGGAAAAATAGAGTCGTCGAGTTAGTAGGATTAATCATTGGGATTACAGCGTCAGATAGACGACGAACGCTAACGCTTAAATCAAGTAGCCCTTTCTGTGTCAGTTCCTTAGCGGAATAGGCCTATTTTCGTCCACAGGGCCATTGTTTCTCGTGAGCCATCCAGCTTGCTGGCATTTGACGTAACATCTTGAATACAACGACAGTGATTATTCTGTCGGCTTGCTACTCTTGTTCTCTGATGAGTGAGGCTCCGACAGGACTTTTTTGCCTGTGTTGATGCTTGTATGTGATGAAGGGGATGTTCGTGAAAAATCAGAAACCATGCATTGGTATTCTCACCAGTGGTGGTGACTGTCCAGGACTCAATGCGGTTATACGAGCGACTGTCCTGTCTTCCGATCGGCTCGGTTATTCATGCATTGGTTTTCTGCGTGGATATGAAGGACTTGTTGATCCGGTTGAATACATGCCACTGACACCGGCGAATACCAGTGGCATCTTGACTCAGGGTGGGACGATCCTTGGATCAACAAATCGTGGGCGATTCGCAGCAACTACTGGTGAAGATAATCGTCTATCTATTGACCCCGATTTGTTGGCTGGTGTTGCCCGGACTGTTCGTCAACTCGATATTTGTGGCTTAATCTGTATCGGAGGAGATGGTTCACTTGCAATTGCAGATCAGTTTCATCAGTTTGGCATACCGGTAGTTGGAGTCCCGAAAACAATTGACAACGACCTTAACGCTACGGCATTTACGTTTGGTTTTGATTCTGCTGTATCAGCGGCGACTGACGCGTTAGACAGGTTACGAACAACTGCAGCGAGTCACGAACGAATTATGGTGCTCGAGGTGATGGGTCGTCATGCCGGGTGGATTGCACTACATGCTGGGCTTGCCGGGGGAGCCGATGTTATTTTAATACCCGAAATTTCATGGTCCTTCGAGAGCGTCTGCCAGAAAATTATCGATCGTGAATCAGTCGGTCGGCGGGACTCGTTACTCGTTGTTGCTGAGGGGGCAACGTTGCCGACCGGTAATATGGTTTGTAGGACATCAATAAACGTGAACGAGCAGGTAAAACTTGGTGGGATCGGTCAGGTTGTTGCAGGGGAAATCGCACAACGATTAGACAGGCAGACACGCACCGTTGTTCTCGGGCATCTTCAGCGCGGTGGAAGCCCGACCACATTCGACAGAGTTCTTGCGACAGAGTTCGGTGTTTTGGCAGTGCAAATGATTCATGAAGGGCATTTTGGCGAGATGGTATGCTACCGGCCACCAGAAATTGAGAGTGTGCCTATTGCTTCGGCGATCAAACGACTCTCCCAAGTCGACCCGAATGGTTCGGCTGTGCGAACTGGTCGTGGGTTGGGAATAAGTTTTGGGGACACATGCTGACGTACAGCGCGAGTTCAACTGAAAATTTTTGGTGAGGAGCAGAACATGTCAGCGAATGATAAGGCGGCAGGGCGAGTTGCAAGTGTGATGCAGGAGCATCGCTCATTTCCACCTTCCAAAGACTTTTCAAGCCGATCTCGTATCGGATCGATGGAAGCGTACCAAGCCCTCTACGATCAGGCTAAAAAAGATCCAAATGGTTTCTGGGCAGAGCGGGCTCAATTATTACCATGGATGAAACCATACGACGAAGTATTGCGATGGAATGCTCCACACGCAGAGTGGTTTGTGGGTGGACAAACAAATGCTTCAGCAGCATGCATCGATCAGCATGTTGAGGCTGGACTCGGTGATAAGACTGCGATCGTATGGGTCGGTGAGCCTACCGGTGAACGACGGACACTCTCGTTCTACGAACTCAAGGAAGAGGTGAGCAAAGCCGCAGCAGGATTATCAAGGCTGGGTGTGAAACAAGGTGACGTTGTTTCCATCTATATGCCAATGACACCAGAGCTTGTCATTGCAATGTTGGCATGCGCGAGAATCGGTGCCGTTCACTCCGTTATTTTTGGTGGCTTTTCAAGTGAAGCAATTGCAGATCGTAATAATGACGCACAGGCTGTAGCAGTCATAACCTCTGATGGGGGGTGGCGTCGAGGCAGCGCTTTAGCGCTCAAGGCAAACGTTGATGAAGCTGTTAAGAAGTCACCCACAGTAAAACATGTTATTGTTCTTAAACGAACTGGCCAAGAAGTCACGATGATCGATGGGCGTGACGTTTGGTGGCACGACATGGTTGCAGGTGAATCTGGTGAATTTGCACCTGTACCAATGAACTCCGAGTCACCACTTTTTATTCTCTATACGAGTGGCTCAACCGGAAAGCCAAAAGGAATTAAGCACACAACGGCCGGTTATTTGTTATGGGCAAAAACAACCGCAGAGTGGGTTTTTGATTTGCGCGACGATGATCTGTTCTGGTGTACGGCTGATTGTGGCTGGATCACAGGGCACAGTTATGTCACGTATGGCCCGTTGGCGGCTGGCGTTGGAATTCTTATCTACGAAGGTGCACCAGACGCGCCTCACCAAGGGCGGTTCTGGGAGATTATCGAAGAAGAAAAGCCAACTATTTTTTACACAGCTCCAACGGCTATTCGGGCATTTATGAAATGGGGCCCGGAACACATCGAGGGCAAAGATCTTTCCAGCCTTCGGCTCCTTGGGACGGTTGGGGAGGGTATTAATCCTGAAGCATGGATATGGTACCACGAGAAAATAGGGGGTGAACGCTGCCCCATTGTCGATACGTGGTGGCAAACTGAGACTGGTGGGATCATGATGAGCCCGCTTCCTGGTTGTATTCCCACGAAGCCGGGTAGCTGCACGTTGCCATTGCCTGGAGTTTGTCCAGAAATTGTTGATGCTTCTGGTGAGCCAGTTGAACCGGGTGAAGGTGGTTGGCTTGTTATGACAAAGCCTTGGCCGGGTATGCTTCGTGGCATCTGGGGCGATGAAGAACGTTTTGTTGAAACCTACTGGGAGCGAGTTCCAGGAAAGTATCTTGCCGGTGATAATGCACGGCAGGATGAAGACGGCTACTACTGGATTATGGGTCGGATTGACGATGTGCTTAATGTTGCCGGTCATCGACTCTCGACGATTGAGATTGAAAGTGCGTTGGTAAGTCATCCATCTGTTGCAGAGGCAGCAGCCGTTGGCCGTCCGCATGACGTCAAAGGCGAGGCTATTTCCGTTTTCGTCACGCTGAAGTCTGGCGAGCCAGATGAAGCATTGAAAAAAGAATTGCGGCAGCATGTTCGTCAGCAAATAGGTGCAATCGCCTCACCTGACGACGTTCACTTTACGGCGACTCTCCCAAAGACACGCAGTGGCAAGATCATGCGACGTCTTCTTCGGGATATAGCTGCTGGTCGTGAAACAGTCGGTGATACGACGACACTCGAAGACTATACGGTCTTAGCCAATCTTCGTAGCAGTGACGAGTAAAAGCTCTTTCCATCGTCTTTGTTTTTGGTCATGCAGGTACGCCTCCGTGTTCTTCGTTGATTTGAAGCGGGGGAGCCTGCGGCGAAAACATCCTGTAATTCAGGGACGTAAGACGTTTTGTGCAACGGACATATTCTTTGAGTGAATATAATAGTTGTGTCAACGTAAAGATAATCACCCACCCATTTGAACGAACAGCATGAAAAACAGGATACGCGTTCCCCCACCATCCTCGATGTGGATTCCACTGATTGCCATACTCTGTGTTGTTGGCGGGTGTCTTTCTGTTCGGGCGGAATCGGAGATCAGTCCCAGATGGAAAAACGTTCCCGATCATATTCAGAGCTTTCTGCAGACCAGTTGTATTGATTGTCACGACGGGCCTGGTGGAGAGGCTGGCTTTGACATAAGAAAAGTTCTGTCAAATGGGATCGATCTTCAAGAAACAAAACTTGATCCTCCGTGGGTCAGAATTATTGATCGAGTCGTGTCAGGTGAAATGCCACCACGTGAAGCAGACCAGCCGAACGTAACAGATCGCAATGAGTTTGTGTCACAAACAAGTCAGTGGTTGCAAAAACATCAGAAGCAGCGGGATCGTACCTATGGTCGTGTACGTGCTCGTCGATTGACGCGAATACAGGTCGAGCGTTCGTTGCATGAAATTTTAGGGATCGATATTCCACTAGCTGAAAAATTGCCTGATGAGGGTCGTCCTCGTGGTTTTACAACGGTTGCTGAATACCAAACAATATCTCACCACCATCTTGCCCGACACCTTGCTGTGGTGGATGAGGCACTTGATGAAGCCTTCCGTCGTGCACTGAATCCAGTCGATGCATGTCATAGAGACCTCGAGCCGCAAGCTATCGCACGCTCAAATCCAAGAAGACGTTGTCGTGAACCTGAGATACTGAAAGGGCAGGCTGTTGTCTGGTCTTCAACAATGGCTTACTACGGTCGAATTCCAGCAACTACTGCACCCGCTGATGGCTGGTATCAATTCCGCCTTTCCTGCTCTGGAATAAATGTCCCTCAAACAGATGGCATCTGGACGGCGATCCACTCCGGACCATGTATTTCTACTGCTCCTATTCTCACGGCAGTAAAAGCCTTTGAGGTCAGCGAAACTCCAACAGTAGTGGAATTAGAAACATGGTTGCCGAAAGGGCATATGCTCGAAATCCGGCCTCAAGATAGTACGATTAAACGCGCTCGTTTTCGTGGCGGTCAGGTTGGCGTTGGTGAAGGAGAACCGCAAAAAGTTCCTGGTATTGGTATCGATGGAATAAGGATGAGGCAGGTCCATCGGTATACGGTGAAAGACGTGCAGCAGAGGCTGTTTGGCTCGGTAAAGCTTGAAGAAACCTCACACAATCGGTTTGAGCCTCTACCGAAGAAACCGCGACAAGTACTTGCCGAGTTGATTCATTCGTTTTCGAAGCGAGCCTTTCGGCGAAACGTGGAGCACAAAAACATTGTAAATGCAGTGAGCCTTGCGTCGAACATGCTTTCTGAAGGGCGATCCTTCGTTGAGTCGCTACGAGCGGGGTATCGCACAATTCTTTGTAGTCCGGAATTTCTCTATCTCAAAGAGAACCCTGGGCGACTTAATAACTATGCGATCGCCAGCCGTCTGAGCTACTTCCTGACTGGGTGTCCGCCCGATGACACGCTTCAAACACTTGCTGAAACAAAACAGTTGAGTGATGTAGACGTACGCCGGCATCAAGTGGATCGTTTGCTAGGTTTAGGCGATAAACGCGAAACATCTCACGTAGGAAGAGACGACCTCACTAGGCAGTTTGTCAAAGACTTTTCAGCAGAATGGCTTGACCTTGATCAACTGGATTTTACTCAGCCGGATCGAAAACTATATCGCAATTATGATCCTATTGTTCGAATGGCAATGCTTAACGAGACACATGAATTTCTTGTTGATATGGTTTTGGAAGATCGTCCAGTCAGGAATCTCGTAGCAGCTGACTACACCTATCTCAACAGCCGACTCTCCCGATACTACAAGATCGAGCAAGACGTAGGTCAAGGAATACAAAAAGTTGTTGGTGCAGAAGGTTCTCATCGTGGTGGCTTATTGACGCAGGGGGCAATCCTCAAGGTAACGGCCAACGGGAGTACAACGTCACCGGTTGTTCGAGGTGCGTGGGTAGCCGAGCGGATCTTAGGTATGAAGATTCCGCCTCCGCCCGATGGCGTGCCTTCCATTGAGCCGGACATTCGCGGAGCGGCGACTATCCGAGAGCAACTTGGGAAGCATAGCAATGATGAGTCATGCGCAAGTTGTCATCGCCAGATGGATCCATTTGGTTTTGCACTTGAATCATTTGATCCAGCAGGACGATGGAGAAGTCACTATTTGGCGGTTAAAAAAGGTAAGACCAAACTTGGATCCAAGATCGAATCAGAAGGTCAGTTGCCGAATGGGCAGCATTTTTCAGATGTCGATGAATTGAAGCAACTGCTTGCGTCACAGCCCGAAAAAATCGCGAAAGGCTTAGTATCGCATCTTCTTGTCTACGGTACGGGTGGGGAATTATCGTTCTCAGATCGCCGGATAGTCGATCAAATCGTTGCCAATGCCCAAAATTCAGAGTACGGATTCCGATCCCTCTTAAAAGCTGTCGTCACAAGCCCTCTTTTTGTTGAAAAATAGGGATAAAAGAACACTCTGGCCGACGGCGTGCATAACATGTCATAAGTTGATGACATTGGATTACACACACTTCATAGGAGTAAAAAGGTGACCTCACGGATTCATTGTGATTTTCAGCAGCGTCTCAACCGACGCACCATCCTTCAAGGCGCTGGCGTCTCAATGGCCATGCCGTGGCTTTCGGCAATGGAGTCAGCATTTGGTGCTTCAAAAAAGACCGTCCCGAAACGGTTCGTTGCAATGACTTTGGGACTGGGTCTTCTTGCTGATAATTTGAATCCAACCAAAGTTGGTAGTGCCTATGCACCCTCGGCATATCTTAAAAATTTCCAGGATTTGAAAGATTCCTTTTCAGTTATCTCTGGCACGTCTCATCCTGGTGTGAATGGTGGTCATCGTGCAGAGTCAAGTCTGTTATCAGCAGCGCCGATGTCAGCAGGGGTGCCCTCCGGGAACACTATTTCAGTTGACCAACTATTGGCCAAACATTTAGGTCACGAGACAAGATTCCCTTCGCTCGTTTTATCATTGTCCGGAAGCAACAGCCCGTCGTATACCGAAAATGGGTCGATGATTCCGGCAGAGTCATCACCTTCAAAGCTGTTTTCCAAACTTTTTATTGCAGATACGCCGGCTGACCGCCGCCGCCAGATGCATCGAGCTCGCGAGGGACGAAGCATTATGGATGTTGTTGCTGACGATACACGGTCATTAAAAAGACGTGTCGGTGCCGGTGACAGAGATCGGCTTGATGCTTACTTTACAAGTGTTCGTAATCTTGAAAAAAGACTCACATCAAACGAAGCATGGGTTCACCGCCCGAAGCCAACGGTGAAAGAATCAAAGCCCATAGACATCAGCAATCCGCATGACTTTGTTGCTCGCCAAAGACTGATGAGCGATATGATCCGATTGGCATTGGCGACAGATTCTTCACGGTATGTTGTATGTCACTTCGGAACTGGATCAGGTGTTGTTCCACTCGATGGTGTTGAAGAGGGGTACCACACGCTGAGTCATCATGGACTCGACGAAGAGAAAATGGCCCAATTGGCGATTGTGGAGAAGGCAATTGTTGACGCTTGGGGAGATTTCCTTCGTTCGTTGCGGGAGACTGACGAACAAGGAGAAAGCATTCTTGATACGACAAGCGTCCTTTTGACTAGCAATCTCGGCAATGCCTCAAGTCACTCCAACAGGAATATGCCGGTACTTTTAGCGGGTGGTGGTTTTCGGCACGGACAACACATTGCTTTTGATCAAAACAAGAACCATCCGCTTCCGAACTTGTACCTTTCTGTCCTTCAGCAGACAGGTCTTTC
>WLWE01001377.1_pt1 | contig 18077 bp, 27 predicted proteins | sample 6718301 | NCBI WGS metagenome assembly WLWE01 (sample SAMN12718691, study PRJNA515312) | sponge metagenome | isolation source: marine sponge | host: Mycale hentscheli | place: New Zealand: South Island, Marlborough, Capsize Point | collected 2003-05-01 | reverse complement strand
AGTGGGCGGGGGTGGGCTGTTCCGTCGCGGTTTGTTGGGGTCCGAACGTAAAAAAGCCCGCCAACGTGTTAGGCTGGCGGGCTGGGGTTTGGTTTTACTTGGTGCGAAGTGGGGGGCCGCTACGGTGTCCCGATGTAGAGGGCGTATAGAATGGCACCCAACGTTATCATAAACAGTGCAGCACCTAGGGTCTCTCGGCAGTCGTCGGCGGTTTTCATGCGGCCACCTTCCCGAATTCTGTAACCATCTCACCCGCTCGGCGGGCTAGGTGGTCGGCTACGCTGTCGCCCGAGTATGCCAGCACTGGAACCTTGTCATGCGCGCGGGTTACCACGTTGATAATATCGGCCATGGTCGGCTCGATGATGGTCCGTTGGCCCGTCTCCGCTGCCGTCTCGGTTACTCCAAGAAGCAACGCCTCAACCAATGAATCACGCTGAATATTGCCGGGTAGATTCTCCATTAGACTGAAGGGCTTCATGGCTGCCTTCGGGCGCTTGGCTGTCAACACGTCGGTTACAATCTCCTCGATGTCGTCCGTCCCGAATAGGTCGGCCACTGTGGTCTGCTTCATCCAGCCGTATCGGGTTCTGAATTCCTGTTCGAAGTCGAACGCCTTCCGCATGGCCGTGATAATCTCGTGGTTGATTTTGAGGCTTGTATTATGGGCGCGTCCGGAATGGCGGCGCTTCATTAGGCTAAGCGCTCCACGGTCTAGGATTAAGAGGTTCAGGCATAGGTTGCGAAGGTATGCCGCGTCAATAATGTGGGTCGTTGACCCGTTATCACCGGTCCTAAACTTCGCGCCGACTTTAAAAACATCACCGGCTGCTAAATTCTCAATGTGTGGCGGCATCGCCCAGAATTCACCCGTTACGCGCGTGGTGGCTTGGTTGTATATCACCTCGCCTTTAAGGTCTGACCCGAACTGGCGCGCAGCCTTGGCGATATTCTGTAGGAACCTATCGCCACCGTAGTATTGATATGTGGGCGATACCACGGCGTATACGCTGCGCTCTTGGCCGTGTACCTCACGGGTCAGCAGTTGGACCCGTTGCGGCCGTCCGGTTTTCTTCTCAGTAAATTTGGCGTGCTCCTTCCGAGCCTCGAACATCTGGCCGATTTCGTCGGCGCTACTGTGTCGCAGGTATGACAGGGGCGGCGATATGCTGACCCTCTCGCCGTCGTGCGCGCGCTCTCCGCTCCTCACGGAGGCCCAACTCCTCAAGGCGTTAGTCTCAAGGCGTAACGGTTGACCACTGGGAAGTCGCAACACGTCCCCGTCAAACGTCAAGTCCTTGAGAACTACCTCGAACCCGCGTCGACGTTCGTCCGCTATGATTTGGCCCTTCCGCGCGCATTCCTCCGCAATGGTTGGCATTGCGTCAAGGTCGCGCTTATGGCTCTGGAAGTTCTCGTGGCCCATGTCAATGACCTGCGAGCCGGGCGGGTATACTGTGTCAGCGGTTGCGAAGCCTAACCCATCAAGGAAGCTACGTTGGTCTTCGACGCGTTTACGGGCTTCGGGGTCAACCTCTCCCGCTTTATATTTTCTGGGGGTTACCTCGATGATAGACGGGGCCGGGGCCGGGGCTGGCGCTGGGTTGGCGTTCATGCGTTCCCATGGTGATGAGGGTGCAAGGACTACAGGCTCGGCGGGTGCGAAGTACCGACCGTCCTCTCGGATACGCTTGTGGATGGTGCACCCGCCCCTGAATCCGGCGCAACCTAACCCTGCTCGTCCTTGGATGATGCGGCCCGTATCACACTCTGGGCAACGGTCGCCAGCGATTAGAACATAGCTCTCTGAAGCTCCGGGTAAGGTTTCCCAGCCGTTAGGTGCTGGGGTTTCTTCTGTGGCTTCTGTGGCTGTCTCCGTGGTTTCTGGTGGTACAATCTCACCCGTGAAGGCTGACAGCGCATAGCGCCTCATGGCCTCCTCTTGGCTAAGGTTGTCGGTGCGGTTTCCTGCTTCGTCGATGAATGCAAACATGGTGCCTCCTTGGGCGTTGGTTGGGTTGGTTGGGTTGTTGGTTGGGTTATTGATTGGCATTTTGTGCTCCTTGTGCCCCCTTACGGGGGCCGTGGTTGGTGGTTAGAATTGGACCGCGTGTTTAAGCACGCTGGCCGTAGACTCCTTACGTCTACGGATAATGCGCTCTCGTCGGTCGCCGTTACGCATCTTGTAGCGCCGTGCCTGCTTACGCTCCACGCTGCTGGGGTATTCCGAAACTGGGTAGAATTCATCAAGCCGATGCACGCGCATAATGCGGCACCTCATGACGTTAAGCGGTGCAAGCTGCGCCCACCGTAGGCGGCGGTCTTCTTCTCGATAGTTTCGCACCGCTGCATAGGGTTTGGTCAATGGCTTGCGACGGTTCGTCGTGTACTCTCCGAACACGTACGGGATGTCCTTGTGGTGTTCAATCTCGCCCACGTTGTCAATGGGTAGGTCGAGCCAGAGTAAGACGTGGCGCGCGTCAATCCATACGTCAGCGCAACCGTCGATGATGTCTTGCATGGACCATTCACGATAGACCGTATAGAAGAAGTCTTCCAGTTCTAACGTCGGGCATTCGTTGGCATGGGTCACGATTGTACCGTCGTCTAGGATGTCGCCTACTTCGTGGTACATAACGATACCAAGTTTGGTTAGGATGTTCATACACCCTTGCCAGTTGACCATTGGGGAGCCGTCGACGTTAAGGACTCGCCGGGCGGGGGTGTAGTTGTGGGGGTTATTTGCTGTCATGGGCTGCTCCTTGTCGGCGGGGTTAACTTGCCAACGCTGTTAAGATAACACCATCCAGCACCAATGCCACTTAACACGCGAAGAAAGTTAACAACTAACACCGCTACCCCACTAAAAACTAGGTTTACCCTCCACTATTGGCCGTGGTGGTCGCGCGGTTTTTTTTGGTGCTAATTCTGGCGCGTGATTAGCTCGCGGGGCGTTAACTTTTTACCCTGTAGTTGGGTTGCGCCATGTGAGTGCGTGCGAGATTTTGTCACGGTCTCTTGCGCGCGCTAGTCCGTTTGGGTTTGCCGGTCAACTTTTTTTGACAAATTTGGTCATCTTTTTTTACCGGCTGAAAAGGTAGCTTCTAAGGGGCATAAATCGATTTAACGTCCTAGAGACTTCCGAGGGCTAGGGTATGGGTACGGGGGTAAAACTTCACCACGGGGCTATTAGGGGCCTTAAAATCTATTTGACATTTACCAGACACAACCAACTAGTACCAACGTGTGGCAAACTGTCACAATACCCGAAAAGTTTTTCCGGTATTACTATTCGCGAATTACAATACACGAATTCTGTTTCGTGAATTCTGATTCACGAATTCTGATTCACGAAATGCAATTCCGGAATTCTGTTTCGCGAATTCCGATTCGCGAATCCCGTGCGCGCGTGTGCGCGCGTGCGCGTGCGCGTGCGCGTGGGCGCGCCTGCGCGTAAAAACTAATAACGTGTCAGGTGCAGTCAATTATTTCGGATCGCATTCTTAAACTATTTTTGTTTATTTGTTGCGCTCTGGTGTCGGATGGTTTAGTCTGTGTGTAGTTGAACAACTCAACAACCTAACAACTTAACAAGGAGAATCCCTTATGGATTTATCAGATTACAATCACGTGCTGATGCGCGTTGATGATAGTGGTCGGCCCCGTTGCATGGACCTATTGAAGCAGAACGAAGGCGGCGGCTTCACCGGTTACTGGACCGAGTTCAGTCCTTTTAATCTATTAGATTGCAAGGTGGTAACCTTAGGTGAATATCATAAAGTCCTTGAAGGTCACTACGTCACAAGCTGGCGCGAGATAACCCGTACCGAGTTTGATGATGCTCTTGAGGTTCTGCCTCCACTATGGCAAAGGTCTTTTGAAGATGGCTTCGCATTTCAGATGAGCGAGATGTTAACCGGTGAGATTACAGGTACTTATGCCACCTGTGCGGGTAAGTATTACACGCGTACGATGGCACGTATCTATACGAAAGCACACTTCCACAAGCATATCTCTCGCCCCATCACCGAGCTTCGTTACGGAGGTGAATAATGGATAAGCCTTATAAAGTTGTGCAAGTGTTAGCCGTTAACACTCCCGGTCCTTGGATTGAGAACGGTTGTGAGATACAAGCTCCTGATGGTACGCCTATCTGTGAGATGCTATTTCGTCCAGAGGATAGCGGCGTTAACTATCCCTTCTCTCCGGTTGCTGATGCCAACAGTCGTTTAATCTGTGCCGCTCCTGCTATGTTGGATGCCCTTCAGGAAGCAAAGCGCTGGTATGACAATCAGAAGAACCTGACCTCTGCTCCTTGGATTTATAGTGTGAACAAAGTTCTTAGCACAGTTTACGGAGGTAAGTGATGGGTAAACGATGGGATGCAGACCTGACCTGCAAAAGAAAAACCTCCCTAAATGGAGATTTCGTTTTACATACCGGGAACCCTGACGACGGGTTTGCTGATGGACACTACTTCGCCAGCAACTTCGCTGGGTGGAGAACCAATGGAGACCTATCCATCCTTATGAAACTCATGGAGAAAGAAAAGTATCCGTACGAAGTCGTGTGGGTGCCTCTTGCCCTGAATACTGCTTACGCGATTGTAAACTACCTCCCCGATGTCGAGGGGCGGCTCCACATTTTTTCAAAGGGAGGTCAATGATGTACAAGACTAACACGGAAACCTTTGTAGACTTGTTGAAGACTAACTACAACACCCGTTATTGTGGCCTAACGTTCGACAAAGAACAGCAACGCGGGACCATTAGTCTATCCGCGTTCGATGTCGAGTTCTACGAGAGCGGGAGTGATCCAGCAGTATGCGTACGCCTGACATCCACACGACGACTCAAGAGTAGCGCCGAACACGTGTTCGAGGTCTTAGAACAACTCACCCAACTGTTTAGCAGTACAGACTAAAGGGGTCGATATGCAGTCACTACGTACGTTTGTCATTAAGCATGAGAAACACAACCGGGAGTATCTAACCCGCTATGAAGGGCGGTCACCCGATACACCTCGAACCCGTATTGTAATCGCCGACCCAACGACAGACGAAGACGCTATCGTGTGCATCGACTGCTATGAGTCCAACTTTGTTGACGTAGCCGTTAAGGTGCTCCACTCGTACGGGTGGAACGTTTTAGGCTATAACGTTGCCGCTCGTACCATCGTCGTCGGTCAAGACTATTCAGTGCGGTTAAGTCGCTCCCCCTTTGCTAAACCAGACCAATGGCGACAACTGCAAGCAATCCCCCAAACCGAACAACCGAACAACCGAACAACACTAGACTAACAAGAAACTTCACTCCGCTTATCCGCCTTGGGTAAGTCGGAAGGTCTAGTCACGTGTAGCGGAAACGCTACAACTTAACCAACAACGAGAGAGTCATGCAAAATTCAAACTTAAATCGCAATACATTTAACTATTCTAATTCACCTTGGGCAGTAGATGAGGAACAGGCTTCAACCCCTGTGACTTTCCGTGTACACCCGGATTATCTGAAGCACCCGCACTGCAATGTCGACCACGCACTAGAGGAGACTACCGACCTAGTCTTGGAGATGGTTGTCGAGGCGTTTTATCATGGTGATTTTAACTATGAGCATACCTTATTCCCTAGCTTGGGGGAGGCCTGCCTGTTCACATTAAAAGTGTGGGAGGACTTTATCAGACACCATCTGCACTGGCCCGTTGTATGTATCGCGTCACTTTTCGAAGTAATTTACTTCGCTGGTGTGGAACAATACGGTGCTAGTTACAACGACGTGTACCTTGACCACGGGGTTCTGGATGAACTTCTCAAGCAGTTAACCCCACTGACATCTAAAGCTGACTTTGATTTTAATCTAATCAAAACGGCGATCCAATCTGTTAACGTACAAACAACCTAACAACCCAGAATGGCGCTACTGGGCCGATGCGCCCGGTGCGCCTTAAGGAGCTTAACTATGCGTGAAGTCTACGAGAATCCCCCTGAACCACCTAAGACAAAGTATCGTCTTACAGTCGTAATTAATTATGAGGATCAGTTTTGTCCCGACGAAGCTGAGATGCTCGACAGGGTACAGACATGGGGTAATGAGCTTACAGATTACGAGTGCGTCCAACTTGTTGAGGCAACTGCTACTGTTGAGGTGGTACGATGAAGCCTAACACCATAGGGGTCGCCGACATGGGCAACCCTAAAATAGAAGTCATACCTAACCTTCTTGATGTGATTAATCTTTTAATTGCCGCTCGTGTTGGTGTCCGTCAATTATCATGGGGAGCGGTGGTATCGTCTAATCCCCGCGACCGCGAGCGTACCACTCAACAACTTAAAGAAGTAGCACAGTTCCTAACCGAACTACTCGAATCCAACGGAGTTCTATAATGGACATGCAACAACTTATCCAAAAGCACTGGCCCACCCGTCACCGCGTTGACTCCATGCGCGCGCTCGCAGACCTCTGCAACAAGCTGCGTTTCGCTCTCGGTTGCTCCTATGGTGTGATCATCGGCATATTTCAAGACAGTATTCCAGACCTTGACGTTGGGGAGTATGAAGCGTTTATGATGACCCTTGACGCTAGGGGCTTGTGATGGGGGTACAGGCTTACCTCAACTTCCCCCTTGATGCGGTTAAGGTTGTCGCAGAGGTGGCATCTAAACCCTGTGAATTACGGTTCTGGCACAAGGCGACACACCGAGTACAACCATGTTCACACGTTAACCCCTGCTTAACCTGCCGCGCGCGTAACGCTCACCGCGAGATACGTATCTTTGAGAAGGACTAACATGCTCGACCAACTAACTAAATTAAATGCTTACGTGCGACCGGTATTCTGCGAGGACGTTAAGAGTCCAACCTCGTTCGCGATCTGCCTAACAAACAACACACTGACAAGTGCAGCGCAATTGGTGGACCTCGTGTCCCCTCACACTGATCACAACATGCTGCATAATCTATACGGACATCGTTATTACTTAAGTTGGGGTGATGCCCTAACGTACCGAGCAGGTGAAGCATGAGACTTCCGAGCAGTTACAGTCGTATTGGTGGAGCTTCAGACGTACCCGGCGTTAGAGGTAAAGGGCAAGAGAGACACAAGGGGCCCCCTTTAAACTGTAGTGAGTTACTCGGGTTAGATTTAATCACACCGAAAACTTATACGCTTCCCTCTAACTCCCCTGATTGGTTGAAAGACTGGTTAACTCCTTACCAACTTAAAGGATTAGGTCACGGTACTTCTCGCGACGGGACTTTATTTTACTGGCCTTGTGGTAGTGGGAAGACAGCGGGAGGAGTACTCTGGAGCTTGTCAGGTGAAGTCGCAAATAAGACCGTCATTGTTACGCGTGCACTTGCGAGACGGCAGTGGCAACGAGAGTTTGAGAAGTTATCTCACGTTCGACCTACGTTACTGATGGGCAAGACACCCAAGCGAATCGACCCGGACACAACGCATGTAATCATCGGGTGGGAGTGTCTACCCGCATGGTTAGGTACGCTCATCGCATGGCGTAGTTATGGGACCATGCAAGTAATCTACGACGAGATACACCGCGCGAAGAATTGGAAGCGTTGGGAAAAAACCATCGGACACAACGGTCGCCCGAAGTGGGGCTATGCCAACAACATTAGCGGGAGTTCAGCTAAGCTTGCAACCTACTGTACGCGGCGATTGGGTTTATCTGCTACGCCAGCACCTAACTCGCTGTCCGACTTATACTCTGCCCTTGACTTACTTGAGCCCGGTTGTTGGGGTACAGGCTTAGAGTGGAAGAAACGTTACTGTAACGCTCGACAAAATAAGTGGGGGGGATGGGAAGCTAACGGACGGAGCAACATCCCAGAGCTACAGGACCGACTTAAGTGGGTAATGCATAAGGTAGCCCCCGAAGAAGTTAAGAAGTCGTTACCCCCTATGCGCCGTCAATTGTGCTACCTGTCAAGTGCAGACCAAAGTCGGGCCACTGGTTTTAAGGATGCGATCAAAAAGGCGACTAAGTTAGGTAAACAAGCTCTCTTCGAGCTTAAGCTAATGGAAGCTGCCGCACGTAAACGTAAGTGGTTGATTGAGATCGTAGAAGAGAACGTTGCCGCTGGGCAAAAGGTAGTGGTGTTTACGGGGCGCAAGAAAGACTGTGAGGAATTATCAGCGGCAATAGGTAAGCGTTGCAACAAGCTAGGTGCCCCCATGTGGTGGGGACATGGCGGGGTGGGGTCAGAGGAGCGTGATGCTATGGTACAAGAGTACTCAAAGTATGACGGGGGCTGTTGCCTCGTGGGGACGACTAACGCGTTTGGTGAGGCGTTTGACGGCCTTCAACGCACGGATCTTGCGATCATGGCGCTTATACCTTGGACCCCCGGCATGATAGAGCAGGCAGAAGGACGGTTCCACCGTAAGGGTAGCGACCGCGCGGTGCTTATTATGTACGCCATCTGCGAGGGTACAGTTGACGAGCACATCGCTGACATGCTCCTTAATAAGTTGGAGAACTTAACGGCTGCATTAGACCACTCCGAGGCGCAAGATATCGCCGATGTTTTGTCAGGTGTAGACGATGAAGAAGCAATCATTAACTCAATCATGGATAAAATATAATGCTTAAACGTGGCCTACTTGAAAGAAAATCTAACCTCGATAAAAAAGGTTCCGCTGACTCGTGGTACTTCTCAATTCTTGTGAAGAACGTGAGCGGTGATTACGAAACATTGCTTTTCACTGAAGAAGACTTGACTCGTTCGAGGGAACGTGTGAGGATGAACCCCGAAGATGAAACAACACCAACACTGTTCGATAAGATAGTAAAAATCTTAGGCAAACAACAACCCATTCAACTACCCGATAACCACAGCGAGAAGTAACCCAATGCCCATATTAATTGATCCCGGCCCGTCAGAGGCTGGGTGGCACCGCCTTCAGACGGTGTTGCAGTGCCCGCGCAAGTACGCGCTAGGGCGAGAGAAGTCCTATACCCTAAGCGATCCCTTGGTGAAGGGTGTGCTGGTCCACCTTGGACTGGCTCAATACTACGCCCGGATGAAGGCCAAGCTTAACGGTCAAGACCCCGACGAGTTCTATGAGCCAATCGCAGGCATAGGAAAGCTTGCCTTGGACAACTACACCGAGGATAAAAACGAGCTATGGATGGAACATGCTGCATTGGCCCAGCACGTCGTAGCTTCTTACATCAACCATTGGAAGTTTGATAAGTGGGAGCCTCTCTATATTGAGGAGCAGTTCAGGAGTCACGTTACTGACGACGAGGGTAACCGGTTCCTTTATACCCAACGCGCTGACCTGATTGTTAAGGACAGTGGTGGGAAGATTTGGATCGTCGACCACAAGACAACATTCCGCATCTCCCCAAAAACTGTTCGCCGGTACACTTTATCGGGGCAGTTCTTAGGTTATCGCGTGCTAGGTAAACGCGCCTTCGGTGCTAACTTCGGGGGGGTTGTGCTGAATATGATTCAACTCCCACGCACCCTGAAGGAGTCGCCTTCTTACAAGCGCCCTACACTTGAACCCGCGCCGTACGCTTTGCGTACATTTAAACAAACCCTCATAGCCGCCGAAGGAACCATTAAACAACATCAACACTTGGATGACCCCATGCTATGGCCCGCCGTCCACCATGAAACCGCGTGCTGGACTCCTTACGGTCCATGCCCTTACCACGAAACCTGTCAATACGGATTCTAACAATGCCCCAACAAGACTTGTTCGCCCTAACTTATGGGCCGTCCGGTTGCGGAAAGACACTCGGAGCTATCCGCGCCTTTCCTGACGGACTTTTTATCGCACCTATCGGTGCAACTAAATGCGCTAACTTCCTCGACGTTACCCCTAAGACCGTCACGCCTAGAAGCGTGGGGGAGATCGTCAACATCCTACGCAGTAAGGACACGAAGAAGTATCCGGCTGTTGTCGTCGATGACTTTAGTATTATTGCCGATGCAGAACTACAACAATGTAAGCAACGGTTCAAGGGTTGGTCTGCCTTTGATGAGTTCAACAAACGCGTTTACGAGCTACGTGACGCGGCTCGTGAAGCGGGTATTCCCGTTGTGTTTACAATGCATCAACAGGCTCCCAAGGAAGTAACTAACGAGCACGGTACACGGCACATCCCCGGTGCCCCACTCATACCCGGTTGGCAACTTCCAGAGAAGCTGCCTGCTATGGCTGACTTCGTGGCTCGTGTAGTCTATAGTGGGGAGTCGCTTGGTAGTTGGCCCTATGTATACCAGACGGGTCCCGACCCTAGTTACGTGACCAAGGATCGTCTTGGCATCTCTCCCCCAACCTTTCCCCTTAACCTCCGCGTACTACTGCTTGAGGCAGGCTACAACTTGCCTCGACCTAAAGCGTTGCAGTGGATGGATAAGATTGTCACGGGACTTGTCCCGAAGCTTCAACCCATACTCCAAGAGAAGAACAAGGAGGAACTTCAACAACTACTCACGAAATGTTTTCAACAACTTAATGGCAAGTATTCTCAACCCCACATCCGTTGGGCGTTGATGGATGCTATCGATACTGCAAACCTTAAACTCCATCGACTGACTTTGGTCGATACTTTTATAACTAACATCTCTAACAACTTAGGAGAACAATCCAATGACTTGGGCATTTAAAGCTAATTTTTCAGACGTTCGACCAGCCGGTTCATCATCTCGCCGTATCAGCGAAGAAGGTTTTTACAAGGTACTCATCCGAGATACAGAAGAAACAACCACGAAGGCGGGTAATCTCCGCGCTCTTTTTCGGTTGTCTGTTGCGGAAGGCGAGCAGTCTGGTGCGACGGAAACCTTTGGTATTAACCTCCCTCAAGACGAGGACTGTTGGACTCTTCCTTACTGGATGGTTCTGTTGCTCTCTATTGGTGTGAGTGAGGACAAGCTCGCTAAGGGTGATGTAAACCTGACCGCTGACTCATTCAAGGGGAAGACAGGGTACTTACATTATACTCCCGCGCCTGAAGGGGGGTACTCTACCTTCAAGTGGATGACAAAAGTGGATTATGAATTCCACATGAAGAGGGCTGCACCCAAAACAGAAGAAGCCCCTGTACAGGCAGCGGCGGAACCTGCGCCAACTCCAGCACCGGCGACGACTGTGATGCCACCTACAACACAAAAAGACAGTGGTGATCCTCTGAGCTTCCTAGAAATCTAATGAAGCCGGATTGCAACAAATGTCCACTGCAAGTCTACTGGGGGGAACGTAACGAGTTTTCCCCGGTGGACTCCACCATCCGTGAGTCTAAGTTGCTCGTGCTTGGGGACGCACCCAGTAAGCAGGCGGTGACATACAACCTACCGTTTGCTGGACCGGACGGTGCTGCACTGGCCAAAGCGTTAGGCGACAAAGCGTGGGAACGTGCTAGCTTCGCCAACGTCATTGCATGTAGGTACCCTAATGATAACCCGAAAGAGTTCTTAGCTAAACTAAAGAAAGAGAACAGGAGCCGATTGAAGCGTGGTCTCCCAACTATGCCCACACCCGCCACCTGCTGTAAACCTAGACTTGACGCGGATTTAGCGTCACACTCGCTGAAGCTGACATTGGGGTCAAGTGCAGCCAAAGCAGTGCTACCCCGAAACCCTAGTTTGGGTGCAATTCGTGGTGGCCCGACAAGGACAAGTGCGGGTAAAGTTCTCCCGACTTTTCATCCTCGGCATATCATCCGGAACCCTCAATGGGCGGAGACATTTAAATCAGATATTGCGAAGGCTTTCCGGTTCTTTTCCGGTACGTTAAACTGGGATGATCCTGAGACAAACTTCCACCCTACTGCGGAGGAGCTACAAGATTTTTTCAGACGTGTCAAGATGCTCCCGAAAGCTGATCGCCGTGTTACCTACGACGTAGAGACAGACGCTTTAGAACCTCTAACAGCCGGACTCAGGTGTATTGGGCTCGGCACAGACAAAGAAGCGTTCATCGTCCCTTTACTTTCCGTGAGCGGGGAGGCAGGTTTCTATACCGCTTCCGAGCTTACCGACATCAAACGTGTCCTAATCAACTTTTTTGAGGACAAAGACATTCTCAAGGTAGGCCATAACGCTGGGTACTACGACCGCATTGTTATCGAACAGCACTTAGGGGTTACCCCAACTCCTTTACTCGATACAATCTTGCTCCATAAGTTGGCGCGTTCAGAGTTTCCGCACGGGTTGGCTTACATCGGATCCGTTGAGACTGACGTTCCAGCTTGGAAGTCAGAGCACACTGCGACTACAGCACAGGACGACTTAGAGTTACATCAGTACTGTGCGACTGACGTGGCTGTAACCCATAGGATTATTGGCCCCCTACTGAAGCAAGCTCGTACGCGTACACAGTTACATCTATATCAGACGGATCAAAGACTCCAATCGCTGTGCACTGGTATGCACCGCATGGGTATCCGTATTGATGATAGTAAGAGGCAGAAGTATGAACGGGAATGCGTGGCAGATGCCCAGAAGTGGTTAATGAAGTTCCACAAAATTGTAGGTAAGATTAACCCTAACTCACACGATCAAGTCCGAGCACTACTCTTTGACAGGTGGGCACTACCCCCACAAGATTTTACCTCGTCAGGTGAACCAAGCACTGACGCGTCTACGTTACGTTTCTTATTGGGCAACCCTTCTTTGGATGCAGACCAGCGTACTGCGGTTGACGCGTTACGGCGGTACCGTAAGTCTAGTAAGTTACTTAACACATACATAAAGAAGCTTGCCCCCGGCATGGGGATCGTGGATAGCGATAGTTTTATTTACCCCAACTACAATGCTCATGGAACAATTAGTGGTAGATTCTCTAGCTCGAACCCTAACTTTCAGAACATCCCGTATTCACTCCGGGATATGTTTGTCCCCGCAAAAGGGATGGTATTCGTAGGGGCTGACTTCGACCAACTAGAGCTTAGGTTCGCTGCCGCGTTAGCGGGTGCGCGTCACTACCTCGACGCGTTCGAGGAGAAGGAGATCGACCCACATAACCTGACCGGAGATATGATGTTCGGTCAACGGTTCTGGACTACTCCGGGCGCACCTAAAAAGAAGATTGAAAAAGGCAAGGGTCAGTTTAAAAAGCTACGCGACTTAGCTAAGACGATCTGCTTCTCGTCTTTGTACGGAGCTTCGCCACCTAAAGTCCATGAGATTCTTATGAAGGCTGAGGATCAAGATGGTAATCTTTTATACGCGAGTCACACTATCCGAGATGTACGTGCATTACACCGCAAGTGGTTGCGCGCTGCACCCGAGTTTAAGCTCTGGTGGGATCGTGAATTAGATAACTACCGTCGCAATGGGTACGTAGAAGAACCCGTTACCGGCAGACGACGCTATTTCTATGAAGAAGATTTTAACGCTATTGTAAACTTCCCAGTTCAAGCGGGAGGCTTTGCGATTGTCGCGCAGGGAATGTTAGACATGATGCAACACCTACCGTTTGATTTTAAACAGAGAGAAGGGCTAGTGAACCAGCTTCACGATGCTGTTCTCGTTCAAGTGAAAGAAGCAAAAGCTGACTACGCTCGCGAAGTCATTACGAAAAGCCTAACCCGTAAAGTTGCTGGTCTACCCGTAACCTTCTCGGCTGAAGCAGACGTGGGGTATTCGTGGGCGGAAGTTTAGTAAAGTGGCTGCACAATCCGCAGTCTACCTCGGAGGGAGGGTTCTCTCTCCCTCTGGGGTCAAGCATAGGAGCAAAACAATGACAACATACATAACCGACATTCAAACCAACATTAAGTTTCCGGGGAGCCTTTGTCTCTCTGGGCTATCTAAGAACTTATTTATCTCTGGCCCAAATGGATCGGGCAAGACTGCGCTCATCAATGCGCTTGAGTTAGCTTTGACAGGTGAAGCGCGCGACCTTGGTGGGCGGGATAAGGCTAAATCCTCAAAGATCCTAGAAGGGTTACTACACCCTCACGAAGACTCTTTGTTCGCTGTTGTAAAACTAAGCGACGGGCGGTCGGCGAGCTGGGTCATGGAAAGAGGCAAGCGCCCTAAGCACCAACCTGTTGACGGTGATGTCCACTTCCTGTTACCTGAATTGTTGGGGGCACTTAAGGGCAGCAAAGCGGTGACTGCCCGCTTCCTTGTTAACTACTTTGGGCGTGATTGGGATTATGGTTCTGTAGACAGTCTATTAGAAAACGGTGTCCTCGCCCCATCCGAAGCAAGCAATCTCCCACCTAACTTAGCCTTACTCAAGGTAGAGGAATCCGCACGCAAGGCTCAACTAGCTCACGCAGCCGAAGCCCGTTCACTCAAGGTAGCCCTAGAACGTCTCGGTGTAATGTCAGAGAAGGGAGCCGAACACGCGGATAAAGCCCTGATCGTCCAGTCAATCATCACTCTACTGGACTTTCAAGTGCAGAACAACCTCGGTAAGTGTGGGGTATGTGCTTCTGAAGTAGACTTGAAGGCTCTAGGGGGCCGTCTAGCGCAAGCGCAAGCGCAACTCGATAGATTAGGTGGAGCACCCTCGTCAGACCGCGTAGCTGCCCTACAGAGGGCGTACAACGATTCCCTTGAGCAGAGCGAAGACTGTAAGGCGATAGCGAAGGCTTGTATGGAAAAGATGTATAAGTTGATTGAGAAGAACGCACGACGGATATCGTCACAAATTACGGAGTCGTTACCGCTCGACTTCCCCTATTACGTTGGACTAGAGGTAACGGGTTCTAGTATCCTCATCGGGTTTTATGCCCCCGAAGATGAGTTCCTACGCTCACACGTCAGTGGTGCTGAACTTGTTACGCTTTGTACCGCACTTGGTGGAGCTATCGCGCAGACTCTTCCTCCTCAAGACTTGATCGTACTAACGACACCCGACAGGGGGGTTGACTTAAACTACTTGCGAAGGCTACTTAACATCATGAAGAGTATACCAGCGGTCACTGTTATCCAGAACCCGTTTCAACCCCGAGGTCGCCCACCTGCGGATTGGACACGTATCGTATTAGATGAAGAAGGTGCGGTCTCGGTACACGGAGGGGATACCACCCTAAGCCAAAGTACGCAAGCAAGTTAAGGGATAGTACCCGTGGGTGGGGGGTTGTCCTGTACGGGCACCCCTGTCGCACTTAGCATATCAATACCCTTGACACCAAACAACCCTGCGAGAATGACCAAGATAATCACAAGTGTTTGAGGTGTAAGGAGGGACTGTATCCATTTTTGTTTGTCGAGGTTGGCTTGAACTTCTTGCTTCTCTCGATCTTCTCGATACTTACGCGCTTCAGCGGCTCTCTTTTCATCTGCAATAGCGCGCGCCTTCATAATATCTTTCATCTCTAACTGCTGTGTGCACAAAGTATTAAATCTTTCCTGCTGTCTTTCGTCTTGATGATCAACGATAAGTTGAAATTTAGACGTTTCTACCTGAAGCTTGCCCACATCTTTTTCCAAAGCAATCACCCTAGCTGTATTTTGACGGACTCTATCTTCAACACCGTTTGAACTAGACATTAGGCACCTTCTTGCAACCAGTCACGTATACTTTCTACCGAGATGTTTAACCGTATCACATGTAACTGCTCCGCCCCACTAAAGCGAGATGACCATGTCTGTGAAACTCGGTTAGCCCAATTAGGTCCGGGGTTATAAACTTCACGAAGTGGCCCTATTTCGTACCACCCTGCCCCGTCAATCGTCGAAGAAGCTTCTAACGTTAATATTTTGTCGGTCTTACGGTCGTGATCAACGACGATTAAAGAGTGTCCCCCGCCATCCGGTCGAAACAACTGGACCAACCACGGGCCCTCACCCGGTGAAGTTACCCCGCAACCCCACTCTTTCGCTACACGTGGGCCGTATCCCGGAACTTTTTTACTAGGTACACCCGATGATACCATCCAATCAGACCACTGTGTCCCCGTAAATTTTACCTTGTAGATGTCATTAAACGCTTTACTAAGTAACCACGCGGTAAACAGTACACAGTTTGTCGTCTCAGTGCCAATCCGTTTAAGACTCATTCCGGGTGGATTCGACGGACATTGAGCACCAGATAACAGATAACGCTGGGTAAACATTTCTGCGAAGTGTGCTACCACAACTGACCATTGAATTGGTATAGACCGGTCAGGGAAGCTTTGTTCAAGTGCAGCCCACGTTCCTGTACCAACAATCCCGTCAGCAGTCAGCCCTTCCGAAGACTGAAAGGCTTTTACTTGTTTGGTTGTACCTGCCCCAAATATGCCGTCGATGTCTGTTGTAAAACTATGCACGCACAACAGTGCTTGGCATTCGCGTACAGCGTTACCCGTATCGCCTTGACGGATTGTAGGGGGCATTTGTTCTCCTAAAGCGTGCGCTTGCTTACGTGCGTACCAATCATCCAATTATGCTTTCCTTGCGCGATTACGGCTTTGTTTTTCAAATCCGCCGATTTCGTTAGGGGCTATTCGTCCGTCGTTGTTTAAGTCTTTATGGGAAGCGTCCTTTTTATCACCATTACCGTAAGTACCTTTGTTACGATTGTATCGGTTCATTGCCACCCGTTTATCTTGGTGCTTTTTTAGCCCCTTAGCTTCGGCTTTATAGTCCCTGTTAGGGTGCTTCAAGGGTTTACCCGCATTTGTACCCGACTTGGCGATACGCCTTACAATGACTTTTTTGCGAGCGTTAGCCCTTTTTGTTCGATGGTCCATTATTCCTCGGAAGCAAATTTACCTTCTGCTTTAAGTTTTTCGTATACCTTTTGTACCATAGGACGCAGAGTCCCTCGGGCGATCGCCCCGATAATGACCCCATCAACTGCCTCTAATGCAATGCTGATAACCATCGGAAGCCCTTTCCACTCAAGGAACTCATCCGCGCGTTCGGCTAATTCGTCAATTACTTCCTGCATTTTTTCTTCGCCGGGTAACAGGTCCCCTGCGATTTCTAAGATGAGGTCTTCAGCTAGCGGCTCCAACTTTTCCCATTTGATTCCGAGGATAGGCCCACGTTCTTCACGTCGGGTTGCGCGTCGTTCCTTACGGATAGCTCGTTTTTCATCTGGGGTAAGCGTTTGACGCTCTTGTTTACTAAGCAATGGCATGGATTAGCTCCTTTTAGGGTAGGTGGGGGCACGGAGACCCAATGATTTACGTCTTTGCGCGGCAGCTTTTTGAGCTACGGTTAACTCTTTCCGGGTCTTAGGTGTTTTTTTAGAGACTTTTTTAGTTGGGCGACAGTAACCTTTGCCTTTTGAATCATCCCCACAGTCTTTTCCCCGTTCATTTTTCCAATCTTCTTTTTCCCACCTCTTTAGATTGGCACCTTTCTCCGTCTTACGTACTTTCCCTTTTGATTTACGGCACTTAGCCATAGCTTGACCTGCACGAGCAGAAGGAAAGTCTTTGTACTGACTTTTTACCTTGGTATAGCAAGCGTCTTTAGGCATGTTACCACTTCGCCTTATCCGCCCAATACGCGGCTGAAGATTTACCTTTTGCTATGTTCTTCCCGTGCCTAGACTTAAAACTCGCACGCTTTTTCTTCATCTTATCCGATTCACCTGACTTCGGTTTACCGGCAGTACTAGCCCCTTGTTCCCCAAACCGTATAGTCCCTTCTTTGTTACCGTCTTTGTAGTAGACGACGTGGGACTTCTTAGGGTGGCTAGGTGTCCGCTTAGGTTTGTTTACGCCGGACAGCCCTAGTCTCTTTAAAACCGCTGCTCGTCGTTTTGCTTTCCTATCTTTCATAGTAGCCCCTGCGTTCTACGACCTTGAAGGCTTCCTCCCTGCGTGGCGTGACCTTGAGGCTCGGAGCCACCTCCACCACCTGCGGCTGCATCATTGTGAACCACGCTCATAAACATACCGTGAAGACGACCATTCTCGGCATTCACTGTATGGACGATGCTGGCAAATTGACCGTGTAACCTAGCATTTTCAGCGGCCACTGTATGTACGACACTGGAAAACATAGCTCTAAGCGTTGACGGCCCAATCAAATTACGAAGAGAGTTGCCGCCATTTCCTTCGTTATAAATTGTCGTGATTTCGCTAGCGTCGAGGGTGCGGTTCCAAATTGCAAAGTCGTCTATTTTGTCAGCCCATCTTTCATTAAAACTACCGT
>WLWE01001371.1_pt1 | contig 18107 bp, 23 predicted proteins | sample 6718301 | NCBI WGS metagenome assembly WLWE01 (sample SAMN12718691, study PRJNA515312) | sponge metagenome | isolation source: marine sponge | host: Mycale hentscheli | place: New Zealand: South Island, Marlborough, Capsize Point | collected 2003-05-01 | reverse complement strand
GGTACTTGATGTTCATGGTAAAGCTAAAGATTGGAGAGGTAATGCTTCAGAAGCGTGGATAAGGCCACTGTTTTGAGATCCATCCGTTAGTTGGTTTGATTGTCTTTTTCCCTCTTCTGCTGAATTTTTTTAGCTCGTTGCTGCACTTCGTAGTTGGAATTTCGTGTAAAAGAGTAAAACAACACGACAACAATTGCTGCAAGTCCTAGCGCCAGGAAAACGATATAGTAGCCGGGTAAAATATCAAGCATTTTGGTATTATTTTCTTAAATGTAGCATGAGAGGTCTTTGGGGTCTGTTGTGCCATCTCTTGATGCTGTGGAATCACTTTTCATCCTTAATCCGCTCAATGCATGCAAACCATGATGGATTGTCAGGGTATTGATTTGTTTGAATATTGTATTGAAACTGAGTTTCTTCGCTTGTTTTGCTTCGTCCCAATGTCTTTTGGCACTCGTTTTGGAGGCCATAGTCTTTGAATGAAAGGCTAAATATCAAGCTTCGATTCATTCGCCCGTTGGATGATGCATCCTTGGCGAGCGTCATTCGGGCAGCACTTGTGGAATTTGGTGCTGACCGCCCAGGTTTTGCTTGGCAAGATCCTGAGTTAGATGCCATGAGCGAGGCCTACGACGGGCCTGGACATCTGTATTTCGTGGCTGTGGAGGGTGAGACGGTCCTCGGAGGAGCTGGATTTGCTCCCTTACGTGGCGTAGCGGAGACTTGCGAATTGCAGAAAATGTACTTAGCGCCGTCAGCTCGCAGGCAGGGTCTGGGTGGACTCCTGATGGGGCGTTTATTGGATGAGGCTCGTCTCAAGGGGTATCGCTGGGCCTATCTCGAAACTCTTTCGGGGATGGTGGAAGCTCAACACCTATACCGGGCCTGGGGGTTTCTCAAGATTGCCCACCCTCTGGGGCAAACAGGGCACGGTGGTTGTGACTGTTGGTTCCTCAAAGAACTCCATGGGCCTGACCTTTTAAGCCCATAGGAGAGTTTCACTTTTGGTTCTTTTTGTCTTCTCTAAGGTCGATGCCAAGATCTTTCATGGATGAAATCGTATCGCTCACGGCTGGGACGTAGGCAATCCTTCGTCTGATTTTGTCGATCAGATTGCTTAGCTTAGGCGGTATTCGTTGTCTTATTTTCATGGGTCTCTCCAATGTGAATAGATTGTGCGTTGAGCTCATAGCAAGTTTAGTGGTCTCAATTGCCTGCTCCTGATGCCCTTTATGGAATTTCATCGCGATGGGCGATGCCGTGCTGGGCGCATCCAACCTTCTGTCTCCCCTGAATAGGTGATTCATTCGATGTCTACGATCACCCATTTGGGGGAGTTCTTTTGAATGTGTGTGGGCGATAGTGATCTCATCACTCGGAACCAACTTTGATGCCTGAATTGCCAGTATTTGCTATGAAGAAAGAGCGGAGAGAGCTTGTTGAATTAATGTCTTCTCCGTTTAAATGTGAACCTAACTATTGTCAGACGAAGATCTCTTTCTCGAAGTTCGTATCTGAGATGCCTGCGCCAACTTTGCTTCACTCCCTTTCGATGATCAGGGGGTAATGGGCATTGGATCAAAAACAACGAGCAGCTGCATATCGACTACTTGCAGCAATAGAGGCCAATGAAATCACGAAGGAGGATGCTGTTGCGTATGGTAACTGGTACTCCTATTTGCTCGAACATTTGAAAGCGGATGAGAAGGAGTGTAGTGAATGAGCAAGCTTTGCCATCAGCTGAAGCCATTCAATAGGCTTCTTCACTTGATGTTTTTATTGTAGGCGAGTGCTTCTTTTTCCCTTTGCATCGTCAGCATTTTATGGATGCGGAGGCGGGCTCACCCTGCTACTGATTGTTCTGGGGATCGATGAGAACTGTGGTTGGCACATCTTTCTCTCCCGCATAAAATACAATCAGATCTACATCGGTTGCTCCTAATGCTTTACCTTCGTGAATCGTGTTCACAACTTCTATGAGAGCATCGCCTTGTTGGTAAGTCTTTCTGGTGCCATCTTTTAATTTGAGTTCAAGTGTTCCCTGGAGAATGACGGCGGCATTGATCACAGGATGGTAGTGCCAGGGTAATGTCACGCCACTTGGCACTTGGATCCGCAGTATTTTGATATTGGGCTGTCCCTTGGGATAGCTGGGTAGCACGCTGCCATTCCACGTTTTAGTGGAGTTTGCTAACACCTCAACCTTGACTCCATGGCTTGCTGAGTGCCCGTCATCGCTATTCGCGAATGATGGCCACAAGATTGATGTTGTAAAGACGAAAGATAAGGAAATGAAAAGATTTTTGATGGCCTTATTTTGTAAGAATGTTGTTGATAGGTTCGCTCTCATCCCTAATCCTTTTTTGCCAATATGTCTCGATAGACTAGAAAATTTTTTTGTACTGGCCCGCATTTGTGGATTGGCTCAGTGGCTGTGCTCTTCTTGATGGATGTGTTCAGAGTTTGTATTGGATAGCATTCCAATCATGCGAACCCTATCAAGAGGTGGTGCTTCGGAAGGAATGGAAGCCACACAGCAAAAATTTTGCTGGTGGCGAGAGTTCCTTCCTCCGGTTGAAATCAGCTGTAAACCTTGGCCATGAAGGGACCTGCCTGATCGTCCGTAAGAACAGGGGTCACTTCCCAATCCAAGCACTCGGCCCATTCGGCAGCGTGTTCGTAGCAAGCATCAGCATTATCCGCTTCCACCAAAATCCAACCTTCTACTGAGCCAGGACCGTGAAACCGCTTCCATGATTTGCATTCAGGGAATGGAGCCCCTGTAGATAAAAACTTTTTAGCGGCAATGGCGTGGTAACCAGTTTTAAATGACCAATGCATTAAAAATGTCATGAACCTTTTGTTAATTGACTACTCTGCACGACTGCTCAAAAAGTCATGTAGCTTTTGATACATAAAGAATTGGCATTTTTGCTGCATTTTGCACCTGATGATCCAGTCTTCTTTCGCTATGTTTTGTTATATGATGCGCTTAATGGCAGCAATCCGGCGCAATTGATGACTTGCTGAAAATGATATGAAGATCGCTATTACTGTCGATCCTAATCCCAGCAACCAGATGTTTCTTACCCCTAGTGAATAGGAGGTAATCATGGTTCCGGCAAGGAGTGGTATGTGGATTAAATAGGCGCCAAAACTATCCTTGCCTGCCTTGACCAGCCAATGCTGTTCTGGCTGTTGGTGGTCTTGACTCCAAGCTAAAATTGCAGCCATATATCCCCAGCCAATGAGTGGTGATAAAAATTCCATGATTGGCGTAACCGTTTGCGAGTCGGTCTCGTTAAGGGGAACTTGAAATGGTGCGTGGTTTGTAGCCACGAGTACCAGTGTGATCAGTGATGAAAGTTGTAGCCATCGCAATGCGTGCCGCTTGTTAATACGTTCTAACCATTGATGCGATGCGGCTTTGCATCCCACAAAGAATAAAAAACAATAGGTCCAAAGGTGCATTCCCTGATAGCCAAGACCATCTAAATGGGAGTTTTTTAAGTTTGACCAGAATCCTGTGAAATGTCCCATTACGATCTCTAGCATCCCAAGAATTGCAGCGCTCATCAGCCAGGAACGCCAGCCTGGCAACGGTTGGGTGTTCTCAACTGAAAATCGGCTTTTTCGAATGAAGGCCCAGCAGCAGTACATTGTATTCAATAAAATGAGTATTACAAGAAACCATTGAGGTCCAATTCTATTCAGTGGAAGAGTGTTGATTTCTTGCGCAAATACGGTGCTGTTGGGGATGGCGAGACCGGCTAAAGGTGTTATGTTGTTAAGGATCAAAATTGCAATGATCAGAGGGATCCCAAGACGAAGAAGGCGGTGCTTGGCAAAGTATCCGACCCCTCGTTTATGCACTGAATTTGGTAATAAGTAGCCTGAGATCAGGAATAGGATGTTCATGTAAAAAGTGTTGCAGATCCATCCAAACCAATTGCTCGCTGCCTCGTAAATAGGTGATGACATGATCATTTGTCTCGTGTCTGTTGTGAACAGTACGCCTACAAATATCGTATGACTGGCGATAACGAGGGCTATCATGATTGCTTTGATTTGATCTAAAAAGATCAGCCGTTCTGGTGCTTTTGAGGGGCTGGAGAGCAAGATTGTCCTTCGCTTTTTTTTGGTTGTCTTGTGAAGAGGTCTTTCTGACTGTTTTCAAGCGTGGCTTGAGCAAGCGACTTGATCTAGCCGAATCCTTTTTCGTGTTCTCTTTTGGCTTGGTTCTTATCTACAACTGTGTATTCAGTATGCGGGATGGATTCGTCTTTTTTCAGGATTTGAGATTGTGCATCTTGAAGTTTTCTTCTCGTTTCAGTTTCTGGAACTCACCTGGCCAATCAGGCATCCTTCCTTTATCCCTCCGTGGATCGCAACGGGTTGATGATGGGTCTGCTCCTTCATGTCTCCTTTCAGTGTTTTTGATTGTGCAAGCCCTGAGTTGATGCTTTGGATGGAGAGCGCTGGCAGTTTGCGCTCGGTACAACCAACAAACACGCTGATTCGGGAAGGTGATTTCAGTGATCGTGTGCTGGTGCTGTTGGAAGGTTCCCTAACCGTGACAACCAGCGACGTGCAGCAGCGTCAAGATCAGTTGGCGACGTTGTCGCCTGGTGGCTTCGTGGGGGAGATGAGTTGGTTGGAGCAACGTCCAGCAGTGGCCACCATCACCGCTAACACTGACGGCAAGATTTTGGAGTTGCGATCTCAAGATCTCGATCAGCTTCAGTTGAAACATCCAGTGATGGCAGCTGAGCTGCATCGCTTAATAGCCCAGAAGCTTGCCCTTCAAATCCAACGGCAGAACGCCTGGGTTCATCGGTTGACGGCAGACCAATCGATGGTGGAAGCGCTTCGCAAAGTGTTGATGTTGTTCGCCAGCTTGGAAGAGCAGGATGTGCATCGCCTGGCGAGCATTGGCAAACTTCTGAGCATTCCTCCTGATTCTGAGCTCCTTCAGCAAGGTGCAGAGGTTCCTGCGCTTTACCTAATTCTGAGTGGGCAGGCTGAGATCCTTCTCACGCAATCCGGAACGACTCAGTTGGTTGGTAGCTCTCGAAGAGGAGAATTGTTGGGAGAGATGACCCTTCTTCTTGATGATCAAAGGGGAGCCTCGGCTTGTGTGAGATCTGAGCAAGGGATGGATCTGTTATCTGTCGACCGTTGCAAACTGCAGGCAGAATTAACGCAAAATCCCGCCTTCGCCTCCCGCTTTTTTCGTGGTGTTGCCTGCATGCTTTCTCAGCGGAGCCGGGATCAATTGCACGCTCAGCAACGGGCTGTTTCCAGCTATGAGACCGAGCAGAACGCTCTGGATTCATTGGATCTCCACCAACTGGAAGCGATCAGTCGGGCAGGACGCCATTTTGATTGGCTTTGCCAGCATTTTCGCTGTGGTGACTCTGTTCAGTCATGAAATGGGTTGCCGGTAGTCAGCACGATTGGCCAGAGGTGGCCTTTCGCCTTGTCGAAGGGGATCTTTTGCTGGTCTCCAGCGGTACGAATGACTTTGGACTCATCCGTTTGGAACCGGGCCGGCTTTATCCCGGAGTGGTGTTGAGCTCAGCGGCGCCGATCTCTTTAAAGCTGCAGGCAATTCATGCCAGCAGGGTGGAGTTGGTCGCTGAGGGAGATGTTCAGGAGGGCGTGCAGTGGCTGGATGAGCAGCTCAGCCAAAAACTTGGACTCACAGCATCTGAAGCCCCCAGCGTGGAGCAGTTGCTGCACAAGCTGACGGAGCAGCATCAGCGTGCAGAGCATCACCACCAATCCCTGCTCACAAGTCATCAATCCTTGAATGAGGTCAGTGAGCAGCAATTGTTTTGGGCCATGGAAATGGGCCATGGCGACGCGGCTGAACCTCCTGCAATCCCTGAATTGCTTTCGCAGGAAGGCGTTAATGATCCAGTGTTTCTCGCTCTGAGTTTGGTTTGTAGGGACCAGAGATCGCTGCTGCCTTCACCAATCCTTCCAACGGACATGGATCCACGCGAGAGGCTCCAGCAGCTGCTTGATCGCACGGAATTGATGTCCCGTGATGTGTTGATTGATCGAGCTGATCTTCAACAAGACTGTGGCGATTTGATCGGCTTCTTGGAGCCGCAGCCTGGGGTTGCTCCCCGCATCGTTGTACTTCAGACCACCGCTAAGGGATACCGCGCCTGGCTTCCGGAGTGCATGGTTGAGCCGCTGCCCCTTCAACAGTGCGACAGCTGGTTGCGTGGGCTTTCGCCTCGCATGTTGAGCATTTGTCCGGCCTTTCAGGCCAAGGATCTCAGCACGCTCGGGTTATTGCGTTTCGCCTATGGCCAACCCACCCATTTCATCAACTTCGTGTTGGGTGGATTGTTGATTGGCGTGAGCGTTGGATTCCTTTTGGCGATCGGCCGTGATGTGGGGGCTGCCCGCTGGATTTTTGGAATGGGGGCAACCGGGGCGATCGCAGGAACGTGCCTCGGAGTTCTGAGCGGAGGTTTTCGTTTGGGAGTGGGCGTGATGCTGCTCTCCACCCTTCTTTCGTTGCTGACTCCAACGTTCAACACGGTGATTACGAATCAGGCGCTACCCGATCGGGATCTTGGGCTGCTTCTGCAAATCAGCGTGATCCTCGCGGCTGCCGGAATCACGCGGGTCTGCTTCGAGTGGGTGCAGAGCCGAGCCGTGCAACTCAGCCAGCAAAGGGGAGCGGCCCGCTCCCAGCTGGCCGGGATGCATCGCTTGCTGCGACTGCCTGCTGAGTTTTTTCGCAAGCGCAATGTCGGTGATCTTCAGCTGCGCTTTGGCGCTTTGGAGGAGCTGCGTTCAGAGATTCAGCAACTTCTCGAGGGTGGCCTGCTGCGACTCGTGTTGACCAGCATTTACATCTTGTTCATGCTGCGCATCAGCGTGAAGCTGACGGCCCTCGCTCTGCTCGTCGCAGCGCTGATTCTCCTGCCAACAGCCTTGATCGGCTTGCAGTCTCGTCCTTTACAACGGCATCAGGAGGAAGCTGAAGGTCAAGCGCAGAGTCGCAATCTCGAATTGATCGGTTCCGTCGCCAAGTTGCGACTGGCCGGGGCGGAAACTGCTGCAGCCCGTTGGTGGGGCCAGGAGTTTCAAAAGATCGTTGACCTTGAGAACGCTCTCGATGCGAAAGAAGCGACCGCCGCTCTGCTGAAAGGGGTGATGCCCAATCTCGGGACTTTGCTCGTTTACATCGTGATCACTCGCTTGATTGCGGAAGCCGCCAGCAGTCCCAACCTCAACGCTCCGAATGTGGGCCAACTGCTGGGCTTTTTCTCAGCCTTCGGCACGTTCATTGGTGCTGCTGCCGGTTTTGCCGGACTGCTCATCGGAGCGTTTGATATGCCAGTGATTTACGAGCGGGCTCGGCCCATTCTTGAGACGGAGCCGGAAACGGCGGAGCTGCGTGATGCCGCTGGTGTCTTGGATGGTGACATCCAGTTCGATCGTGTGAGCTATCGCTATGCCCCAGATTTGCCGTTGGTGCTCGATGCGCTGAGCCTGGAAGCCAAAGCTGGCCAACAGCTCGCCGTTGTTGGTCCTTCCGGGTCCGGAAAATCCACCCTTGTGCGTTTGTTATTGGGCTTTGCAGCCCCTGAGGACGGGGAGATTCGATTTGATGGTCAGCCCCTGAACGGGTTGCGGCTTGACAGTGTGCGCCGTCAAATTGGCACGGTTCTGCAGACCAACACTCTGTTCAGCGGCACGCTGATGGAAGCGATTGCAGGAGGCAGCGTGATCGATGAGGAGGAGGCTTGGCATGCCACTGAACTTGCCGGACTTGCCGATGAGATTCGCGCGATGCCCATGGGGCTGCAGACGATGATTCCTGAGGGGGGCGGAACGCTTTCAGGCGGCCAGCGACAGCGGGTGGCGATCGCCCGTGCCCTGGTGCGCCGACCTCGCATCCTGATTTTTGATGAAGCCACCAGCGCCCTGGACAACCGCACCCAAGCGATTGTGACGAGCAGTCTCGAATCGCTTGCGATTACGCGCATCGTGATCGCCCATCGCCTGAGCACCATCCGTCATGCCGATCGGATTGTGGTGCTGGAACAGGGTCAGGTGCAGGAGCAGGGCAGCTACGAAACCCTGATGCAGAACGATGGCCTTTTCTCCCGAATGATGCAGCGTCAGATCACATGAGCTTGTTCCGTAAGAACGCGCTGGATGCTCTATCCAGTCCAGAACAACTTGATCACCCCATGCGTCTTCTGCGTCCGGGGCAATGGCTGTTGTTGTTGTCGCTGGGTGGGTTTGCTCTCACGATTGCGATTTGGTCTGTGCTCGGACGACTTCCCGTGCGGATTAGTGGTAGAGGGGTTTTGATCCGCTCCAACAGCCTCACGGTGGTGCAAAGCGAAGCTCCAGGGCGAATTCTTGAACTGAAGAACAGGATCGGTGACTGCGTGAAGCGGGGGCAACTAATGGCTCGGATCGATACGGTGAAGCAGGAGGTGGGACAGCAGGAAGCTGAGCTCCAGTTGGAGCAACTCATCCGCCAGGACCGGACCGAAGATCAGCTTGGAAGGATTCGCATTCGTCAGCAGCAAGCAGAGATTGACCGGATTAAGAATCTGGCCCGCTTGGGCGGCCTCTCGCTGGATCAGCTGAGTCAACGTCAGAAAGAGTTGAGCAGCCTTGTGGATTCAGTGGAAGCTCGAGATGGTCAGCGTGAGCAGCAGATCAAGCAACAGCAGACCCGGATCGAGGCGCTTGATGAGGAGATGAGCCGTGTGTCGGCAATCCGCGCTCCGATCGATGGCTGTGTGGTCGATCGCAATGTTCATAGGGGCGAGGTTCTTCAAGCCGGCAGCACCCTGTTCACCTTGGAAGCGGCATCCCCAGAAGATCCCTTAGAAAGTTTGGCCTTTTTTCCGGCAGGCGACGGGAAGCGATTGCGTGTTGGCCAGCGCGTACGGATCAGTCCCTCCAGCACGAAACAACAACGCCATGGGGGGATCGAAGGACAGGTGCTCAGTATTCGGCAACTTCCAGTGAGTGATCAGGCCCTGATCAAACGCCTCGGAATGGAGTCTCTACTAGAGGCGGTGCGAATGGAACCTAAGGGGCCTTTGATTGAGGTGAAAACCTCCCTTAAGAGGGATCCCTCCACGGTCAGTCGTTACGACTGGGGCGGTGGTCCAGGCCCGACGCTTCAACTCACTACCGGTACTCCCACAGAGGTGCGGGTGTTGGTGGAGGAACGCCGCCCGATTAGTTATGTGATTCCGATCCTGCGTGATCTGACGGGGATCTACTGATGGTGCGTACGCCCACGGTGTTGCAGATGGAGAGCACCGAGTGCGGTGCAGCTTCCTTGAGCATCGTCCTGCAGCATTACGGGCGCTACGTGCCGCTCACCCATTTGCGCGAATTGTGCGGAGTGTCGCGTGATGGCAGTGATGCGGCGAATTTGATCCTTGCGGCACGAAACTTCGGCCTAGACGCCAAAGGATTTCAGAAGGGACTAGCCGCGTTGGAACAGTTGACCCCTCCCGCGATCTTGTTTTGGGAGTTCAATCACTTTCTGGTGTTTGAGGGGTTTCGCGGCGATCGCGTGGCTCTCAACGATCCAGCCCTTGGACCGCGCACGGTGAGCCGGGAGGCGTTCGATCGCAGTTACACAGGCATTGTGCTGACGATGGAACCTGGCCCGGAGTTCAAGCGCGGTGGGCAGGCGCCATCGGTTTGGCCGATTGTGCTCAAACGGATGGGCAGCGAATGGAGAGGCGTCCTGTTCATCCTGATCGCTGGGTTGTTGCTGATCTTCCCCCAGCTGGTGATGCCGGTCTTTGCTCAGATCTATCTGGATGAGGTGATTGGCAACAACATGAGCCTCTGGCTGAAACCGATGCTCTGGGCGATGGCTGTGACCATCGGGTTGCAGGTGGCGCTTCAGCATTTGCAGTTGGTGGGAACCCGAAGCCTTGAAAAACGCTTAACCCGTCGCTTTGCCATTGGCTTTGAGCATCAAATCCTCGCCCTGCCTGAGCGCTTTTATAGCCAGCGCCATGCCTCGGATATTGCCGGACGGATGGGAATCAACGCCAGCATTGCCGAGTTCATTGGCGGCCGGTTGGTCCCGATGGCGACGGGGCTGTTGCTGCTTGGTTTTTACCTCGTGCTCACCTTTCTCTACAGCCCCTGGCTTGGACTGCTGATTCTTGGCACGACGTCGATCAATGCCGTGGTGGTGAAGCTCAATCTGCGCATGCAGAAGGATGCCAGCCTCACGTTGGAAAAGGATGCTGCAAAAAGCGGTGCCGTGGTGGTGAGTGCCATGCGCGACATCGAAACGATCAAAGCGGCTGCAATTGAACAAGACGTGTTTCGTCGCTTTGCCGGCTATCAGAGCAGGTTCCTCAACACGCTGCAGGCCTTGCAGCTGCGCAATGCGCGTCTGCGCCTGATCCCCAACGCCCTCACCACGTTCAACGAAGTAGCGGTCCTGCTGTTGGGCTTCCTCCTCGTGATCCGCGGTGAGCTCACCTTGGGCATGTTGCTGGCGGCCCAGACCATTGCTTTCAGCCTGAAGGGACAGATTGAAGGCGTGATCAGCTTTGTTCAGCAGTTGCCTGGCTTTGAGGCAGGCGTCTTGCGTTTGGAAGATGTGCTCGAACAACCGCGTGATCCGCTGCTCGCTAGTCGTGATCAGCGAGAGCAAGACACGGCACCAACCCGACTGAGTGGTCAGATTGAAATCAAGGATTTGCGCTACGGGTTCACAGCAATCAAGCCCCCGTTGATCGATGGCTTGACCCTCACGATTCATGCCGGCATGCGTATTGCCCTGGTGGGCGGCAGCGGCAGCGGCAAAAGCACCCTGGCGAAACTGCTGGCCGGTCTGCATCAGCCCACTGCGGGCACGATTTTGTTTGATGGAAGAACGCTTCTGGAGCTCCCTCGGGCAGTGGTTGTTTCATCCCTCGCCATGGTGCAGCAGGAGATTCAGCTGTTTGGATGCAGCGTGCGTGACAACCTCAGCCTCTGGAATCGCGCCATTCATGAATCAACGCTGCTGGAGGCCTGCAGAGATGCGGAGATGCTCGAGGTTGTTCGCGGTTTGCCTGATGGCATCGACACCTTGCTCTCTGAAGGTGGTCGCAATCTTTCCGGTGGACAACGCCAGCGACTGGAAGTAGCCCGTGCCCTGGTGAGCAACCCGAGCATCTTGATCATGGATGAGGCCACCTCGGCCCTCGATGCCGAAACGGAGCAGAAATTAATCGCCAATCTCAGCCGACGGGGCTGCACCCAGGTGATCGTGGCCCACCGGTTGAGCACGATCCGAGATGCTGACTTAATCCTGGTGATGGATCAGGGCACAGTGATTCAACAGGGCACCCACGAGAGCCTGATGCAGGATTCCAGTGGTGCTTACGTCCAGCTGTTCAGCGAAGGTCTTTGAGATGAGCTCAAAGCTGAGCAGGTGATCGTTGCCTTAGCAACTGTGAGCAACATCACCTCTCGTCATGACTTCTCACATCACTTCAGCCATTTATTCAAGAGATGGTGTGTGCATCGGAGGCAATCAAGCCTTCGCCTTTCACTTCCCTCCTTGAATGTCATGACGAACTCTGAACTCAGCCTCACTCAACTCGCTCAAGTCTCTGGCGGTGTCCACGGCCGTGACGGTTGCGTTGATCCCATGCTGCTGAAACTCATCCTTTCTGGACAGTCTTTACCAGGACCTTTGCGTGAAGAAGGCAAGAAGCTTGAAAAGGACCTTTCAGGAGGCCTTTGAAGCCTGTGTTGCATTTCAGAATGGCCACTTAATTCCTGCTTGCTGAAAACTGTGGTCTCACCTCAAGCAGATGGTGATGAAGGCTGCCATTGTTTTCATCTCGATGGGCTCTGATCGATGTCTGGTGCTGACATGCCCCTGTCCGTTGCGATTGGAGCCGACCACTTGAAACTCAGGGATAAGGCCATGGGGTTGTGAAGGCCCATGGGTTCATTCTTCACTTTGAATGGTTAATGAAATGGCTGTCGCTCTGGGTGATCCTTTCTCCATAACGACAGCAACAGCATGGCGATAAGGATGATCGTCAAAGGTATATTGATGATGGCTCCTGGGGCATCACCCATCGTCTCAATGGGTTTGTAGTGGCCAATATAAAAAGCTCTTACTCCGTATTCAATGCTGCCAAGGGCATATAAAAGAGGTATGAGTGCTTTGTATCTCAAGCATGCCGCAAGATAGATGATTCCTATGACTAATTGCGATAGACCCCAAAGTGCAAATATCCCAATAACGGTTCCTGATGCTTCTGCTGAATAGGTATCAAGCGGGATGGTGGCTATCGATTGTGCCCCTCCATCGGCCGCAAGCAAGTGGTGTTGGCTGCGCCAAAGTGTGATGGCCGTCAACACATAAAAGAACCATAGTGAGGCTTTTCTGCCTGAAAAGGTGTTATCTATGGCTGTGGGTAAAAGTAAGCTTGCGTCAAGCATTGATTTGAGTTTCGTTGTCTGTGTTGCTTCAAATATTAGGCCGCTTGTGCTTTTTTGAGGATTTGTTTGTGGATTCGTCCCGATGTTTGGATTTCGATGTCGCGGCAAGCGGATCGACTGATTGCTTGGCGTGCGAAGGGGGCGATGGAATCGTGCCGCTCAACAGCTTGCTATCACCTCGATGGCTTTAAGATTGTGATTCTTTGTTGAAAGGGGTCGTGGCAAAGCTTGGTGAGATAAAGCTCAAGCAAATTCAGCAGCTGAATACGGCGGATAGTCCCCTTTTGATTCGCAAGCACAAAGAGCTTCTCAATTGGATGATGAGGACATTCCAGATCGACACCTATGGGTTGACGTGGGCTCAGTTCTTTAAGGGTGTAGGAATCGGTGGTCTTGCTGTCTGGCTTTTGATGCGTTGAGGCTTGGATTACGTGCCTGGGTTGTGAATATGTTTTCGTTGCTGGATTTATTTTGGATATTTAAGCTGGAAAAGATTAATGCTTGTTTTATTGGATTCTGCTGATGATGATCGGGTGATTCGCAACTTGTAAGCAGTTTAAGAAATAGGGCTGAAAATACACTTCAGCATTGCTCCATTGGTCTGAACTGCCACTCTTTTTTCAACGGCGTCCGCAGATAAAGCCATTGCGCCGTGCATCGTTGAGATTGGCTTCCCCTAGGACCGGGATCGATTCACCGGTGCGAAAGCTGCGGAAGGGCCAACCCGGTCTGGCGTCGCAACTCGCACGGTCACAGGCGCAGATGTAGGTGTTGGCGTTATTGCCGTTTTGGCGCCACTCACTGAAGATCAAGGAAAGCGGTATGTTCCTTTGCTCAAAGGCTTTTGTGGCAGGTTCCTGTGCCTGGCTAGTTGGCACGATGAGCCATGGCAGTAACAACAACCGTGCAAGGGGCATGAGGCGAAAAGAACGAGGCATGACTCCAGGGCAGGCGAGCGCTGTCTTGCAACATGGCATGGATCAGCGGCCATGGGGAAAGATGGCCTTAGCCATTGATCTCAGGGGAAGAGTCGCTAGCCCAACAGCAATGGACAGAAGAACATCGAAGTTCGACTGTTTGCAGGCTATTCGTAAGCCCTTATCTTGGCTGAAAGCATTGGCTACAACTCATTGCTTCGGTGAAGCGGCAGGCAGGGAACATTGCCTGTCGAGAGGGTCCTGGTAACAAAATTCTGATTGAGTCAACATTCTGCAGGAGGATTCAATCTCTTCTGCAAAAAGTAAGAGAATTTTGCCAACTTCAGTTTTTTAATGGATGGGTTCAATCCTTCGGTGATGATCAGAATCTCAACCTAGATGACGTCAGCGGAATGAGTCTTGTGCAAGATTGGTGATGACAGTGAATGAAACCAGTATTCATGACCTTGCTTTGATTCTTGCCGTTGCCCAACCATCCATATTGAGGAGTTTGAATCGTGACCCCAACAACAGGAACCAGCGCGGATTTACGGGCGTTGTTGTCACAAGACGCTTGTCATGTCATGCCCTGCTGTTTTGATGCCTTATCGGCAAGAATTGTGGAGCAATCGGGCTGTCCGCTCACCTTCATGAGTGGATTCTCGGTGGCTGCAGCGCGTGCGGGGTTGCCTGATACAGGATTGCTTACGGTGACAGAAATGCTGGATCAGGGTCGTGCTCTTTGCGATGCCGTTTCGATTCCAGTGATCGGTGATGGTGATACAGGCCATGGCAATGCGGCCAATGTGCAGCGCACCATGCATCAGTTCAAGCAGGCAGGTTTTGCTGGGATCATGCTTGAAGATCAGGTCTCTCCTAAACGCTGTGGACACACCGGGGTCAAACAGGTTGTGGAGCGTGATGTTGCGATTGAGCGGATCACTGCTGCGGTTGAAGCTCGCCGTCAGGGCGCAGATCTGGTGATCGTGGCGCGAACCGATGCGCGATCGGCATTTGCGGAACGCTATGGGCAGCAGCGTGCACTCGATGAAGCGCTTTGGAGATTAAAAGCGTTTGCCGATCTTGGTGCTGACGTGCTTTTTTTTGAGGCGCCACGTTCAGAAGAAGAGATGCTTCGCTTTTGCAGCGAGGTACCGGGAAAGCGCATGGCGAACATGTTGGAGGGAGGGGTGACTCCCTTGCTATTGCCCGAACAACTCGGTGCCATGGGGTTTCATTTAGTGGCCTATCCCCTCACCCTGCTTGCCTCTGCCGCGTACGCCATGCGCCAAGCGGTGACGGATCTTCAGAACGGAAAAACACCAGACAACATGCTCAGTTTTTCTGAACTGAAGGATTTGGTGAGATTTGATGCCTATGACGAGGCTGTGAGTAAAAAAGACACCTAATGTTTCTTCAATGCTGAGAAATAAGAATGGGCCTATTGGTTAAGGGGCATTGGTCGTTGGGGTAGTGCTGGCTTTTGGAGCTGGCTTTTGGTTGTTGTGAGATCCTGTGACCAAGATCACGGGTCGAGATGATTTAGCTCGTGACCGCAGCCATGGATCGGTGGGATGGTGTGTGCATCGGAGAGGTATCACCCTCTTCGCCTCACTCAACCAATTCAAACCAATGAATAACGCTGAACTGAGCCTCGATCAGCTGCAAATAATGGCAGGTGGAGGTGTTGAAAACAAACTTGCAAAAATTCTCAAGCCGAAACCGAAAGTGAAAGAGATCAAGATCCCTAAGCCTTTTGTCTACGATCTCGATAGTGCTGTGAAATGGGGAGCTTCTTCAGGACCATTTGTGCCTAAGCCAAATTATGTCTCCCAAAATATGTATCGAGGTTTCTGATTAAATCTTGATGGCCCTCATACCCTGCGCTCATGCGTGGGGTTATGGAATTGCCTGGCGCTCATTCATCCATGCTTCTGCAGGGGCTGGAGGCCATCAAAAAACGAAATGACTGTCTTGCTGCGTCAATGTTCAGTGAATTCGGCAGTCCCAAGATTGGTGCTCACGCTGCAGACATCATCCAGGGCCTCCAAGGCTTCTTGTAAACGTTGGCACGTTTCTGCAAGGTGTTGGTCTTGGATCTCCACAAGCGCCAAGGGGTGCCAGCAGTGCTCCCAATCGATCACGGACCAGCCACGATCCTGGAGCCCCTGTTGAAGTTGTTCGAGGGCTTCGAAGCCACCATGAACCATGGTGTTGCCATCGCTTTGCCACACATATCCCTCTGCATCGAGTTCGAGAAGGGCTTCTAGCAGAGGCTCTTCTTCGCAATGTCCCTCCAGTCGCACCTCGCTGCGATGCTGAAAGAGATAACTCACGCATCCGGTCTCTCCGAGTTTTCCGCCGTGTTTGCTGAAGGCCAGACGAACCTCGGCCGCCGTGCGGTTTCGGTTGTCGCTGAGTGCTTCCACAAGGACAGCCATGCCTTCAGGGCCATACCCCTCGTAGCGAATCAATTCCAGGCTGGAACCGGCCTCTCCTTGGCCCGATCCTTTGGCAATCGCGCGTTCAATGTTGCCTGCTGGTAAACCCGCCGAGCGCGCTTTGGTGATCGCCGTGCGCAATTGAAAATTGCCGTTTGGATCGGCTCCGTTACGCGCCGCCACGGTGATCTCGCGTCCAAGCCTGGTGAATAGGGCACCTCGCTTCCCATCCACCACCGCCTTGGTGCGTTTGATCTGGGACCATTTGCTGTGGCCGGCCATACGGAGCAGGGGAGGAATCAGCCGCGCGCTTCAAACACGACCTTGGGTCTGAGCTGGTCTTCGCTGTTGGCGAGTCCGATTCCCAGCATGATGTCGTCTGAACTGAGAACAACGGTGGGCCCGGTTCCATTTTGATGGGGAATCGCGCGTCCGCAGCTCCAGTCGTCCCGCTCGCCTTCGGAGAGCGTTCGTGTGGGTAGGTGCGTTAAGGCGAGTTGGGGAGGAATGAGGGTGAGCGGCTCCATCCCTGAAGTGTTCTGTTCATTGGGATGCACTGGGAGTGCGATGGCATGGGCTTCTACGAATCCCAGGGCTTGGGTGCGCCTCAGCCAGTCGAGGCAGCCGCCACATCCGAGCGACTGGCCGAGATCTCTGGCCAATGAACGGATGTAGGTGCCAGCGGAGCAGTGCACCTCAACAGTGAGCTTTCCTTGCTCTGAATCCCAATGCTCAAGTGAGAGTGTGTGGATGGTCACAGGGCGGGCAGGTAGGTCCATCACCTCACCGCGGCGGGCCCTTGCATGGGCGCGTTCACCGTTCACGTGAACCGCTGAAACCTGGGGAGGGCACTGCTCGATGCTGCCGCGGAATGGATCGAGCGCCTGATCGATGTCCTCCAGGCTCAATTGCGGCCAGTCCTGAACCGCAACGACCTCTCCCTGAAGATCATCGGTGTTCGTGCTGGTCCCCAGCTGGATCACACCCCGATAAGTTTTCTCTCCTGGCAGGTAGGGAAGCAGTCGGGTGGCCTGGCCCACGGCAATCGGCAGCACGCCAGTCACGGCCGGGTCAAGCGTGCCTCCATGCCCCACTCTTTTGGTTTTGAGCACGCGACGCATCCGGCTCACGCAGGCATGGGAGGTGAGACCTGATGGCTTGTCGATCACCACGAAGCCAAGTGGTGCATCCAAGGGGTTTCAACAGCAGTTGTTCTGAATGTGGCATCCGGCCTGCACGTAAATTGACGCTGTCTGACCGGCAGAAGATGCAACGTCTCAGCAATTCTCCCCGCGTGGACATCGAGACCTTCTTGGATAGTGGCTTTTCTGTTCGTGCCCATTTGGCTGAACACCTTCAGCTCACGCTGGAGCAGGTGGATCAGCGCTTACCCGATGGCAAGGATGATTTAGCCGCACTCCATCCGGGCGCTTTTCAAGCGGATCAAGCCACGGAGTTTTATGAAAGCACCGTAGGGACGGGCCATCTCTTTGAGTTGGCGGCTTGGCATCTCAGCAGTTCTGATTACATCGCGGACACGCTGCGTTTGCAGGAGGATTTTGCTCGAGGCACCGTTCTTGATTTTGGAGGAGGGATCGGCACCCACGCTCTGGCTGCAGCGGCATTGGACGCTGTTGATCGAGTTCATTTCGTTGATCTGAATCCACAGAACAGAGCGTTCGTTTGGTCCAGGGCTGTGGCTCTTGGACTGGAACACAAGATGTCGATGCATCGTGATCTATCAGATCTCACTGGCCAACGTTTCGATACGGTCGTTTGTCTTGATGTCTTGGAGCACCTCCCTGATCCGTCGGATCAGCTCATGCAATTTCATGCACTCATGAATGAGGATGGACGAGCTTTATTAAACTGGTACTTCTTTAAAGGTCATAGCGGCGAATATCCTTTTCACTTTGATGCCCCTGATCTTGTTGATTGCTTCTTTCGAACGTTGCAATCGCATTTTCTTGAGGTCTTTCACCCATTATTAATCACCACAAGGGTCTATCGACCACTAGGCATTACCCCTTAGTCGTGAGGACGTTGATCATTGCTTGAATGAAAGCTTTTGAAGATGTCTCTTGAGTGAAGCTTAAGTGGAACGATCAAATGCTTGATCATGGTTGCCTTGAGATGCGTGAATGGATTTTGATGTTAAGGATTGAGTTCAGAGTGATGATCGTTTTTTCTTGCCTATTTGTTGGTAAAGATTCAATTGATGACCAAAAGCTTGATCATTAATTGATAAATCTATTTTCTTGCTGATTTAATCCTG
>WLWE01001367.1_pt1 | contig 18127 bp, 37 predicted proteins | sample 6718301 | NCBI WGS metagenome assembly WLWE01 (sample SAMN12718691, study PRJNA515312) | sponge metagenome | isolation source: marine sponge | host: Mycale hentscheli | place: New Zealand: South Island, Marlborough, Capsize Point | collected 2003-05-01 | reverse complement strand
GAGGCGTTAATTTCTGGCTAAACGTATCTTTAATGATTAATTCATCTATTCTGGCTTTTATGTTAGTAACAGAAGTGATGTATGATGTTGTGTTTGCATACAGCCATTTTGTGATTGTAGTTACAAATTTATGCATGTTATACACAATACGTAAAGTTTTAAGGCGTGTGCAATTACATAAATGCGGTAAAGACTTTCATAAAGACACTTGTAATAAACAAGCCATTGCACATGGCAAGCCAAGTTTGCTTAGATTCTTGCATACATAAAATAAATATTTAAAAGTATTGTAAATCTAAAATATTTATATTATAATAATCTCCAACATCAACATAAAATGGAGAATTATTATGAATGTAAGCTTAACTCAATCTATACACTTGGCAAAAATTGCTACTAATTCTAATAACATTTACGCTTTAGAGCGTGCTTTTAAAGCTGTAGAATATTATTTGTGTAAAATTCAAAGCAATAAATATTTAAATAGTAAATACTCATTAGTTTTGTCCTATTTTGCGAGAAAATTAGAATCAAAATTGATGGGGATTGCAAATGACTAAAACAATAGAAATAGCAACTAAACTAATCAAGGCAAACGAGGGTTGCAAACTAGAAGTGTACACCTGCCCTGCTGGCAAGCCAACCTTTGGATATGGTACGAATTTAGAAGCATCAAATGCATTTATTCGTATAGGTTTAGATAACATAATAGAGGAGATTACTAATTGTACAGATAAAAAAACATTGGCGTTAGACTTATTGCAACGTGAAATTATTAATTGTAAACAAGCGTTAAATTCTCAAAAGTGGTTTACTGACGATTTAACCGAATTTCAACAAGCTATTATTTTAGACTTGGCGTATAACATAGGTGTTGCAGGTGTGTTGAAATTTAAAAAAATGATAAAAGCTATTGAGCAAAGAAATTACGGCATTGCATGTACAGAGATGCTTGATAGTAGATATCATCACCAGATGATATGTTATGGCTATAAAAAAGAGCTAGCAAAGGCTGTAAATGCTGGCTACATCATGGGTATTGATTTTAATAGACAAGTGCATAAATGGTACGCCAATTTGCCAGATGACAGCAAGAAATTACGCAGTATGTCCAACGCTTTAAGCTTGCAGTTTGATAAGCCACTAGGTAAATATAAAGAGCTATTCAGAAATGAAAATTAAATTAAAACAGATTACTCCTAATGCCGAGCAGTTTATTGTAGCTGATGTTGCTAGAATTTCTAGTTCACGTAAAAATAAAAAAGAAGATATCGGTAAGCTGATTAAATATTTAATTCAGAATCAGCATTGGTCGCCTTTTGAACATGCACATGCAAGTTATGAAATTATATGAAGAATTGATTCATAAAGGTGTGGCAAGAGAAATAGCAAGAATGGTATTGCCAATCGCAACACAAACAACATTAATAATGACAGGCAATATCCGCTCTTGGATGCATTTTTTTAATGTAAGAGATGATGAACACGCACAAAAAGAGTGCAGAGTAATAGCAAAAGCAATTAAGCAAGACCTGCAAACGCATTTTAACTATATTAATTTTTAATGGCTATATCAATATACCCTTTTATTAAAAGAGCTTTAAAAAAAGCGCTTAAAAACGCTCCAGAGATTAAGCTAGCAGATAAAGTTATTATTATAAGTGATTTACATCTTGGCTTAAAAAATGGAGCAGACCAGTTCAAACAGTGTGAAGCAACTTTGCTTCATGCTCTCAAAATATACGCAAATAAGGGATATGAGCTTATAATTCTGGGCGACACTTTCGAGCTTTGGGAGCAAAACAGCATATATGAGATAATCAAAGGATATAATCATCTTTTTACTTACATTAAAAATAATTACTTAAATTATTATATTATAGCAGGTAATCACGATAAAAAGATATTACATTGTGATATTGCTAACACTATTTTAACAAAAAATACCTATCAATCCATAAAATGTAAAAATATTTTAATAACGCACGGACACAAAGGAGAAATAGAGATACCGTTTGCAAGGCACTTTGTGAAGTGGTTAGGGTTTTTGCAAAATAAAGATTATTTTAACTCTAGACAGTTGCCCAGACGTGCTAATAGTTTTAGCACAAAGCACTGTGATAATTTATGGCAAGCCCAGCAAGAATTATGCATTAATTTAATCTGTGGGCATACACATAATCCACGCATTGAACGTATTATTAACCACGTAAACACTGCAAATAATACACTAATTGATGGTAGCTATTATGCAAATACAGGCTGTTGCAGCTTCTTAGACGGCTCTATTAGCTTTATAGAGCTAGATGTTAAAAACAACATACCCTCACTGATTAAAGTATCTAAAGATTTACAAATAGAACAAAGCTATGGATAAACTGAAATTGATATGTGGTGTAATAGCCTTAATAGTAATTTATATAATTTTATTGTTTGTTGGTTTGCCAGTTATTGTGGCTGTGTTGGCTTTTATAATTGGCTTTATTATGCTTGCATTAGTTATAGTGTTAATGCTGATAATACTTGCATTAAGTCTTCTGCCTTTTTTTATGTTATGGCACACAATTAAGAGAGTTTGGCGTGGATAAACAACCTTTTTATTATCCAGAGCAAAAAAAAGAATTAAGCACGTTTATAAATGGTCATGTAAAACTTTTAGCAAATGATTTTAAGAAAACTTTTATTATAACTATCCAAGAAAAGAAGCCACCTAAAAGTTTGCAACAATGCAGGGGATGGCATCGGATACTAGGATTAATTCGTGATTTATTGAATGAAAATAAGGTAGATAATAAGATATGGGAGTTAAACCACGTTAAGCATTATGTTAAACATGCTATACAATTTGGTGATTTTATGAATGGAGTTTTTATTCCAAGGAGTTTTGCCAATGCCTCTAAAGACGAAGCAGCAGAGGTTATAGTGCATACGCAAATGTTTGCTATTGAGCAGTTAGGCATGGATGCTAGCGAAGTTGAGCTTTTAAATGAGGATGAACAGGCTTTTGAAAAATACTATGACAAATATAAATAAACTAATAATTACTACATGTGTTATAACATGTGCTATTACATTTAGCACACTATCACACGCTGATAAATTTACAGTAAAATATCGTAGTTGTTACGACGGCGACACATGCAGAATAGATTTTGATAAGAATATTACACAAAACTATTTAGTCCCTGCATTTTTTGCATTAAATGTAAGAATTAGAGTTGTAGGTATAGATACGCCAGAAATTAAAGGCAAATGTGCTAAAGAAAAAAGGTTAGCAATCAAAGCAAGGGATTATTTACACTACACTCTCAAGAAAGCTAACAGCATTATTATAGACATTGATAACAACAATAAGCGAGACAGCTTAGGGCGTTATTTGGCAGTAGTATATGTAGATGATATAAATATTAATAATATAATGCTTACTAGTGGTTATGCACGTGTAGAGCAGAAAGGATATCATGACTGGTGCAAATAATGCACACGGTAAATATAAAGCCTTTATCTGTTAATGAAGCGTGGCAGGGTCGGAGGTTTAAAACGCCAGCGTATAGACGATATGCAAAAGAGCTTGATATACTATTGCCAAAAATAAAGTTCCCAGAGCCTCCATTTACCGTTATATATCATGTTTACTACTCTAGCAAAGCTAGCGACATTGATAACTTTTTAAAAGCGTTTAATGATTGCTTGCAGAAAAAATACAACTTTAATGACAATCAGATTTACCATAGCCGACAAACTAAGCACATTGTAAGCAAAGGCGAAGAAAAGATACAATTTAGCATTAAGCCGTTTGTGCCTGATGAAAATCAACAAATAATTGCAGTGCTTGAAGACAGCATATTTTACACAGAAGAAGTTATAAATGAGATAGAAAACAAGACCATGACTACAGAAAACGAAGATAGACGGAAAAAATTAGCAGAACAACATATTGCTAGATGTGAACAAAAAATAAAAGAATTAAATGCTCTCTAACTTTGAGAAAGCCTATAAAGCTTATTTAGACGATGAAATAGACAAAGGCAATATAATCTCATACATCCAGCAAAAAGCAATTAATTTGGTAGTCTACAATTCCTCACAAGAGCCTCTACACTTTAAAGATTATAAAATAGATTTTGTAGTTGATACTGGAGATAGTATTGATTGGGTAGAGGTTAAAGGATTCCAGACAAACGACTGGCTTAATAAATGGCAATTAGCACAACATCTTTTTTACGATTACATTGATAAAAGCAAGAATGCTAATTTAGTGTTAGTTACTGGCAACGCTACAAAAAAGCATATTAAAATAGTGAAAAGTTATTATTGCTAAGCTGGTAAATCTTGCGTATAATCAATGACGCATAAATAAATTGTTTGTACTTTTCATTTTTGTTTTTCGATTCAATTATCTCCATTTTTGAGCGAAGTAAGCAGGTAGCATTGCTAATCTATTCTAGATAAGAGCAGTGTTACTTGCTTTTTTTACGTCTAAAAAATACTGACAATCTCTGTTAATTATATTATAATACTACTTTAAATAATATAATGGAGAAAATATGACAAATATGAGTTATTGTGCCTTTGAAAACACTGTAGATGACATGAATACATGCATTGAGAAATTAGAAGAGCATGATTACGATTTAAATTCTATTAAAAGCAACTGTAGCAAGCAGGAATATAATGCTGCTTTAAGATTGATAGAGTTATGCAAAGAAGTAGCAGAAAACATTGCTGATAACGAATTATGAGCAGCAAAGAAATGTTATTACGCTACCCAGCGTATTTTGATGAATTTGAAGAGTATATAAAAAATTTCAGTGACGAAGAGCTTGGTGAAATTTTTAGGTTAGCACTGAAAAAAACAAAAAGTGAAATTAAACATAAATCTAACACTGGTTTATGTGCAGCTTTAGCCTTGCATAGAGAAATAGGAATTTGGAGAAAAAACGATTTTTATGCGAAACAGGGAACTGAAAACTTTGTAGACGCTCTTAAATATTTAGCCAAAAGCAAAGCTAGCTAGCAACAAATTATACCAGCATCTTTGGTGCTGGTTTTTTTATGCCTGATAAATAATTCTAGGGGGTAGCCTAGGGGGGTAGGCTAGGGGGGTAGCCTAGGGTTTGGCTTAGTGTTCGGTCTAGGGTCAAATCTACCTTAATTATATTATATTGTATTAAATTACATTATATTGTATTAAATATAGATATATATAGAGCAGAAAAAAATTCTGCTCTACCCCCTCTCTCTTTTTTACAGGTAAAATATTTTATTAAAATAATAGTTGTATTGTGGTTTGGATTGTGTTTTAATTACGTTTATCAGGAATAACTAACAACATAAATAAAAAAATTATAATGGAGATTTTTAAATTAGATGTGTTGAACAAAGAAGAATTTGCAGAACTGTACAAAACAATGCCTGTCAGACAAATTTGCAGCCAATACAATGTAACTACCTACATGTTGTACAAGGTAGTTGATAAGTTAGGTATTCCACGCAAAGAGAAAGCAATTACACATGCAGATGCTTTAACTGGCAAAATTAAGAGCAATTAATTATGGATTTATTACTATCAAACTTTGGCAACTTTGGCATTACCAGACAACAAGCCAAGTTAGGCATGGAGAAACTTATGCAATGCGGTGTTACCTTGCCTCAAAACATACTTGATGCGTATAATTTGAGAGGGCAACGCAAAGAATTAGATTTTTTTATTAATCAAACAAACGGCTCTAAAATTTTAGTAGAGAGTTTGTTTTCAATGATATTTAGCAAAATTAAGAGCAATTAATATGGAAGATAAAATAGTTATACCTGTATCATTGCTTAATACTATAGACGATGAATTTCCTATTGATGAGGATTTTGCAACAGTATTAAGATTAATGTTAAAAAGAATAAGATATGAAAATTCATGTGGCGATATTAAGCATGAAAGCTTTAAGATACGAACCGTTGCAAAAATGTTATATCAGTCAATAATATTTTTAAATCAGAAATAAAAAAAGCTAGTATCTGTGGAAATACTAGCTTGGATAGATGAAAATTAACAAATGAAAGACAATTATCAAACTATAGAGGTATTATACATATGCAAGACAATTATACAAGTTTTAAAATACATAGTAATTACTATGCAGGTATTTTAGATGTAATTGAAGACTTTCCAGAAGCAGAAAGGAATAGTATTTTAGCTGAATACTTTTTAGCATTTCACGAATACGGCAACACACGCAAGATACCAACTTTTAAAAACAAAATAGCACAAGGATTTTTTAATGCCATTTTGTATTCTGTAGACAAATCCTTTGAAAAAAACGATAACTACCAAGCATCACAAGACATAGGTAGCGTTGGTGGCAAACAAAAAGCAATTAATGCAAAGATAAGAACAGCAGAAAAGAAGTTGCAAGAAGCTGAAAAAAAACTAGAGGAGCTAGAAGCAAAGGCAAAGGCAAAGGTACAGCAAGCAGAACAGCTAAACACTGTAAAACCAAAGGCTACAGAGGTAGAAGACAATCAACCTATCACAAATAGTGATAAGTTAAAAGAGCAAACGGTGTCAAGTAGTCACCAGTTGCAAAAAAAGCAACAGTTAGATTGGAAATGCGTTGCAGGTTTAGAGCTTACTGAAAAACAGCAACAAGAAGTTGTGAGGATACGTAAAGCAAATAATACAAGCAAGAAGACTAGAACATTTACGCAAGCAAGCCTCAAGCAGTTTTTAACTCAAGTAAAATATTCACTAGATGCAAACATAAGCATAGATGAAGTTATGGAAGTCTGGGAGGCTAAGCAATGGGTAACATGGACGCATAGTTATTATGCCAAAGAGATTGCAAACGATATTAAAGCACAAAGTCAGACGGCTAAGGATTTAAAGAGGGTGGAAACATCTCAAGAGGATGTAAAGGACAATGATTGGGATAATTTTGTAATTACGCCATTAGTAAAAAGCATGGTAGAAGACACAATTAAGGACAAAATAGAGCAATCAAAGAAAGGAGGGAATTAAGCATGGATAAAAAAGTAAACGATTTAAAAGCATTGCTAAAGATGTTTTGTGAAAGTGAAAGTATTAATTTAAGTATAGAGTTAAAAGGTTTTTGGTTAAGCCAGTTAATGCTAGAAGACTACAATGCTGTTAAAACAGCATGTGAAAACATCATGTTAGGTAAGCATAAAGTTTACGGCAAGATAACGCTTAAAAGTATTACAGAGCAAATTAGAGGTAACACTCAACAAGATGCACAACTTCAAAAAGAGAAATTAGAGAAAAAAGCAGAAGATGCATACATTGAGTTTAGACGTTGTATACGTTCAATAAGTCCATACTCTAATTTTATACATGAAGACAAGGCACTAGTTGCATGTGTTGAGGAGTTAGGCGGCTGGTATCAAATAACCAACAAAACTAGGTCGGATTTGGATTTTATGAAAAACAACTTCTTAGCTAGATACAAGCAGAACGCACAAGCAGATGATGCTAGTTTACCAGATAAAGCATTAGGATATGCAGAGCAACAGAATAACAAAAGAATCAACAATGGAGCTGTAAACATAGGCAGCTTAAAAGTAGTGTAATATGGCTGTAGAACTTACTAAACAAGAGTTGTTAAACACGTTAGCTAGGCAGATTGTAAACTATGCATTCTATATAGTAATAAACGATAAATTTATGCTTAAATGTGCAAACAAGCAATTCAGAAAAAACAATGTGCAGGACTTTCAAGCACAAGTATTAGATTATTTACGTACACCTGAAAAACTAAAAACAAAGTGGGATAAATTAGGAATATCAGTGCCATATTCTGTGGCAATCACACACGATATGAAAGCTAGCTTTATGTGTGATGGTAACAAGGTGTTATTGTGTAATATGAGTGCATACGCTTTAGCTAACTATATAAATAAATTTCATGGCAACTAAAAAACTTACAAAAGAGCAAATACTCAAACGCAGAGCATCACAAAAGATATATTATCTAAAAATCAGAGAGAAAAAATTAGCATACTGGAAACAACGTTATGCAGAAAAATATACAAAAATAATAGCACAACAAGCAATTTATAGAGCAAAAAATAGAGAGGCTATAAATGCCAAACAGCGAGCAAGGTATCACGCAGAAAAGCTAGCAAGTCTACAACAAAATACTTTATAAATGTATTTACAATTAAAAATAATTATATTATAATACACTTATTAATTAACAACAAAATGGAGAAAACATGTACGATAAAAGGTCTATTATGAAACAAGAAAATATGGAGCTTTTACTAAAGAAAAAGGAAGATTTGGAACTTCTATTAAAGAAAAAAGGAAGTTTATTATACTTGCTTAATGATTATATTAATGATTTTAATAACATTAATTCTAAACAACAAGAAATTTCTAATAAATATAAAAAAATATATGAGGATGTTCTGAGGCTTAAAAAAGAAACAGATGAAAAACTTTTAATAGATTTTCAAGACAGAGGTTTGGATAACGCTTGTACATATGCACAAATTACATTAACGAATGCGAGCAAAGGTGTAGCATCAATGCAAAGCATTAGCACTTCTTTAGCAGATGAAATACAGTTGCTTAAGCAAAAAATCGCAGGATGCCATCTTCGCTTAAAAGCAGCAGAAAACGCAAACGCAAAAGCAAAAATAAAAGCAACAGAAAACACAGAAAACACAAAAGCAAAAATCAAAAAAACAAGCGAAATAAATAGTAGTGTCGGACGTAATCTTGCATCTCGTTATCGTGAAACTGTAGGGATTTTGCAAAAATTAAAAAGTGCCAAAGCAATGGATGTATATTCTTTTTTGAGTGATGATGTAGCTAAAACAGTATCATACATCCAATTTAGATCGTGGCTAAATAAGCAAGCACAAAAAGAAAACAATATAATTGTGTATGATGCTAAACGACCATCGGGTACTGGTGCAAAGGCGACAACTTACAAAATTTCACTCTAATTAGAAAAACACATGATGGAATTAATACCGCACATAGCAATGGGAGCAACTGCCCTTTTTGTAGGTGCTTGTCTGGTTTATGCTGGCTGGATAGCAAGCAAATAGATATTATTAAGTATTGTAAATTAAAAATAATTATATTATAATAGGACTTTAAACAACAACAAAATGGAGAACAATAATGAAAGACTATGCAGGTACATTTATAGACATGATGGTAGATACAAACAGACGGTTTGTAGATGAGATTATACAAGAGCAAGAACTAGAAGTAGATTGCGAGTGTAATGGCGGTGGCTTCGCATATTGTGAGATTTGCCATGGAGAATAAGCAAATATTAGAACTGATGCAGCCTCTCAAGGCTGCTGATGTAGAGGTAAGGGTTGGCAATGTAAATAAAAGCGGTGCTAATTTATTGTTGTATAAAACAGCTAGAGTGGATACTAGGAGGCTTAATGAGGTATTTGGTTCTGGCTGGCAATGCAGCTATAAGCGTGATGGTGATAATTTAGTCTGCACAATATCTGTATACGATAAAGAGTTGGGGCAATGGATTAACCGCTCTAACGTAGGCACTAAGAGTTATACGGAAGAAATAAAAGGCGAGTATTCAGATGCTTTAAAACGTGCTGGTACAGTTTGGGGTGTAGGTCTAGAGTTATACAACGCTCCTGCCTTATTCATGTTTTGTCCAACGAAGCAGGAAAAGAACCGTTACAAAATTGCAGATTATGCAAATACAAAACTTAGCATTTCAAAATACAGGTACTCACAAGAATATGGTTTTGAGTATATACAGATTGTAAATAACGATAGTGAGGCTGTTGTTGTTAATTATGCTTTGAAATACAACAAAACCCGAGTGCAACAAACTGTTAACAGCATAGATGATATTTTAAAACTCAAAGATTATTGCAACAATATGGTAATTATGCATAAGCGTTGGAAGAAAGAAATTATAGATATTTGCAAGGCTAGAAATGAAGAATTAAAAAAGGAGGGTAAATAATGGCTAAAAAAGGAATTAATAAATGCATTATTCTAGGGTTTTTAGGACAAGACCCTAAAATGCAACAGATGCCATCAGGCGGTGCAGTAACTAGCATAAGTGTAGCCACTTCTGAAAGCTGGAAAGATAAGAATACTGGAGAGCAAACAAGCAAGACAGATTGGCATAGAATAGTCTTTTTCAACAAACTGGCAGAGATAGCAGGGCAGTACTTAAAAAAAGGGTCAAAGGTTTATATAGAGGGTTCATTGCGTACTAGGTCGTGGGAGAAAGACGGTGAAAAACGTTATGCAACTGAAATAGTAGCCAATGAGATGCAGATGCTAGACAGCAAAGGTGAGGGGGGTAATGCTGGAGGTAATAGCACACAACAAACGCCAGAATTTGACGATGATATACCATTTTAAAGATGGATATTTTAACGCATTTAGCAGGTATCAGTGTGCTTATTTTAGCAAGTTTTGGTAGTTGTGCGGTTATTTTAATGATTTGTCATTATTTTGATATGAAAAAGCACAAAAAATATCTTCAGGAATTTTACAAAAACCATGACATCCCATTTGAGCGAATCGCTGTTGTTAAAGAGATAATGAAACGCTTAAATTTAAATATTGTCAATAAATTATAAATATGTTAGCAATAACTTTACCAAACGATGTAGAAGAAAGATTGACTCATATGGCTAAAGTCACAGGCAGGACAAAGACATACTATGCAAGAGAAGCGATTCTAAATTACCTAGATGATTTAGAGGACACATACTTATCACTATCTATATTGGAAAAATCTAACGAAAGATATTCACAACAAGAAGCGGAGGAAAAACTTGGGTTGGCAGATTGAAAGCGATTTGGAAATAATATGAGCGATATGGAGGTTATTGCATTAATGCTCTTGAAGATATTAATGTGTCTTGGATTTGTCGCTATAGTTGAATGTATTTTTTGGTTTATCTTTAAAGAATGAGGTTGCAATGGCTAAAAGAGAAAAAAAATTGGTATTGTTTATTATTACAATAACTGTTTTAAATGCAGTGATTTTTCCTTTAATCAATTTAAGCACAGTATATCATTGCTTTTAATATTAAAAGTATTGTAAATAAATTATAAATATATTATAATAATACTTTAAATAACAATAAATGGAGATAAATAATGAGCGATAAACAAACATTACACGATATAACAAACGTAGTAAAAGAGCTGCAGTCAATACTTGATAACTTGGAATTTGAAGATTTAACTGACGAAGCAAAAGAGCTGCAAAAACAGGCTATTCTAGACAGTCTAGAAGGGCTAGGGTTAGAGCAAAAACTAGAAGCATATTGTCAAGTAATCGCTGAAAAAAAAGCAAACAACGACTATATTTCTGCTGAAATTGCAAGGTTGCAAAAGCGTAAAAAAAGCAACGACAATAGTATTGAATGGTTACGTGGTAATATGCAGCAAGCATTAATTGCAGTGAATAAACAGAAAGTAGATACAGGGCTTCATAAAATCAGCATAAGCAAGCGTAAAATGCTAGAGATAGACTATGACAAGCTAGCAGAACAAGGCACACCAGAGCTAATATACAAGCCTGCTGTTGTTGACAAAACAGCGACCAAGAAAGCTATACAAGATTTATTAGTCGCTATTAAAGATAAAGGTCAAGATTTAAAGTTCAAGGACAAAACTTACGAAATCTACAAAGTAGAGATTGACGGTGTGCAGGAAGTAGAAAAAACAAGTATAAGGATTACATAAATGAGTGGTAAACAGTACACAGAATTAAAAATCAAACATGCACTGCTAGACGGTGCATTCTACTACTTGCAAGATAAAGAGTATCAAAATAAAACTAGCTTGTTTAGTAAAGTTATTTCTAGCAAAGAAATAGCAGAGCATATGTTGTTTGCACACTTGCAACATGTTGGGATAGACGAGTTCAAACAGCACGCAAGAAGTCTTGGAGACATAGATTTAAACAAATTAGCAAATAATCTACAGCGTGATTATGCGATAGTCTTATACTATTTGTGTAATGACTTGCACGAGTTGACAATCAAAGAATCTAGAGAGCGTTTAATGCACAGGTTTGGTTTGAAAAAACAAGACTTTAGTAATTGCGTGCAACAATTTAAATCACATATTAATAAGAAGTTCAAAAGGGATAATTATCCAATCATGCTCCAAGTTTTTAAAAACTTAGTTACTTGGAACAAAAAAACGTCCGAAAAAATCATTAAATAACAATAAATAATTGTTGACAATCATCCTGCATTTATATATATTATACATCTCAAGAGGCAATAGACCTTTTAATAATAAAATGGAGATAACACATGGCAAAAACAAAACAAGAATATATAAACAAAGTAAACAAGTTTAATTCTGAGACCCCTAATTTAAAGTGCAAACTTGCGATATTGTTTGATGGTGATTTAGCGATTGAAGTGTCAGATGTTAACAAGGCAAGCATTCTAAAAGAAATGCCTAGCTCTCAAGGTTACAAATTCACTATTACTAATATTGGTGGTGGATTAGTAGAAATGAAAAAGACAAAACAGGAATATATACAGCAAGTAAATAAATATAATTTATTATACCCTACAATAAAATGCAAACTCGGCACTTTATCTAATGGGCATTTAGCGATTGAAACAAAAAATGCGGATAAGACAAGCACTTTAAAAGAAATATTTAAAATGCAAGGATTGCACGGTTATAACTTTAATTGATAAAGAAGATGCTGGTAGTTCAGGAAATTATGAGGCGTTTAAATCTAAAACCTTTTTAAAAACTTAAATCAAGAAGCAAATAAATGTTTAAATATTTAGTATTAGCAGTGCTTTTAGTAACTGCATCACACTCAAAAGCATTGAGCATATCTGGTAATTACAAAGAGTTTGAGGACGTGCAAAGCTATAATCTTGCTGTTAACTATAGCATAATAGATTATGAGTATATCCAGTCGTCCAAGTACTGGTACGAAGCTGTAGAAGCTAATCACAAGCATAATAACTGGCTAGGTTATGCACGGCTCGCAGAGCATTCTAAAAGTGCAAATAAGGCAGAACAGACAATTAGTGCAGGGTATCAATTTATAGATGCTTGTAGCGTGTCTGTAGGGCATAGAGAGGACGTTACAGGTAGTAGCTTATTAATACGTCCTGCTTGCAATTACAGCATAGGAAATTTAGGTATCAAAGCAGCATACATATACACTGATAACTCTAATATTTACACTGTAAAAGTTAAGTACGAGCTAACAGATGCAATCTTTATAAAGTATAAATTACTAAAGTTTGATGCAGATAATGCATTTTACAGCTACACAGCTAATGTATTCAGCTTTGGCGTAAATTTTTAAAATGGAATGTGCTGGAGAACATGAAGCGGTTAATACTTTAATTAATGCTGTAGATGCAGAATTAGAAGCGTTCAAAGAACAAAAACTAAAAAATTATCCCAAAGAATATTATGCAAAGCCTACTAACAGGCAACGCAGGAATAACTACAACAAAGAATATTATCAGTTGTTAAAATTAAAACAGTTAAAATAATTAAAATAAAATGTTTACAAGAAGCTCAACTGCAAAAATATATTATAAAAATAACAAGCCGTTTTTAAAAATTAGCCCTTTATTTGATGAATATGTACATGCTATGCGTAAAGCAAAATCTTTAAAAATAGAAACTTTTACATTACGGGAAACTGCTATTATAAATTATTATTTAAAAACTTTTGGTCAGTTATGTTGGCATATGCAAGAAGATAATATGCTTCAATTTAAAGATGTGATAGACCTTTTTTTTTCAAAAAGATATAAAAAAAACATTTAGAGCTACTAAATAAAAGATTAAAATAATTAAAATAAAGTGTTGACAATCTAAACGCACTTATATATATTATACGTATCAAGACGGAGATATTTTTAAACAACAAATGGAGATAAAATGATTCAATTAAACGACTTAAAACAGCATGGTATCGATGCATCATTTATAATTGACATACAAAAGCAGGATGCATCTGGCGGTTTGTTTGGTTTGAGATGCATTTATAGCACAGGCAGTAAACAAACTTTTTATTACAAAGGCAAAGATGCCTTACATTTTGATTATAAGAAATTATTAATAGCTACTAATAGTTAAAAATGATTCAATTAAATGATATTTTTAGCACTGTTATAAACCCATTCCATATAGTTTATTTCAACATAATTGACAATCCTACTATAGTTGGCACGATTAAATGCATGTTTAATCATAATTGCCATCTAACATTGAAATATGATTCTCCAGAGGCTTTAAAGTTGGATTACAATAAATTATTAAATGCTAAAAACGCCTGATGCAAGATAGAGTTATACATTCTAAGAAAATAGACTGGAAGCAAATACAGACTTTGCAACCTGATAACTTCAAACTTCCAGAGCAGCAAGAAGTATTAAAAAAATCACTACTTGCTAATGGCTTTGTATCTCCTTTTTGTGTTTGGCAAGACCCAGAGGGTGTAATATGGAGCATAGATGGAGTACACCGTATAAAAGCACTCACAGAGCTACAAGAACAAGGGCAGGATATACCAGAGCTATTAACAGCTAATTTTATAGAGGCAAAGGATAGGAAAGAAGCAGGGATAATATTATTAGAAGTTTTTAACACTAAGCAAAATAAGGCAACAGAACAAGGGCTAGAGCTTTTAAAAATAGATTTAGATATAAGCAATAATGATTTGCATGTAGATTTTGAAGACTTAGATATAAAGATAGATTTTGAAGAGCCAGAAGTAACAGAGCTAGAAACAGCAGAAGCACCAGACGAAGCACCAGAACCACCTACTATACCTATTACTGCTAAGGGTGATTTATACGAGCTTAATGGGCATAGAGTGCTGTGCGGTGATTCATTGCTTATTGATGATATAGACCGCCTAATGCAAGGAGAAAAAGCAGACCTTGCGAGCAATGATCCACCTTATGGTATGAAAAAAGAAAACGAGGGGGTAGCTAACGACAATCTAAACTTTGACGACCTTTTACAATTCAATCACGACTGGATAACTTTGCAATTTAGCAGTGTATTGAAAGACAATGGTAGTTGGTATTGTTGGGGCATAGATGAACCATTAATGGATATCTACAGCAATATAATTAAACCGCTGATAAAGACACAGAAAGCGACTTTTAGAAACTTGATTACATGGCACAAAGACCCTAGCGGTTTGGGTGATGGGCAAAACAATTCACAGTTGCGACAATATGGCAGCATTGACGAAAAATGCCTATTTGTAATGTGTGGAGTACAAGGCTTTAATAACAACGCAGATAATTACTTTGAGGGCTTTGAGCCTATTAGAAAATATTTAGATGATGAGCGGATTAAGTTAGGCTGGACTAAAGGAGATTATAACAAAATATTAAATGCTACTAATAAATCACAACACCACCTTAGTCAAAGCTATTTTGGTTTGATTACAAAGCAAGATTATCAAAAGCTACAAGACTATTGCAAAGCAAACAATATAGACGCATTCAAAAAAGAATACGAAGAAATAAAAAAAGAATACGAAGAAATCAAAAAAGAATATTACAGCACTAGAGCTTACTTTGACAATACCCACGACAACATGACCAATGTATGGGATATTGGCAGAACAAAAGGAGCAGAAAGAGAGCAAACAGGAGGACACGCAACGCCTAAACCTTTGGAGCTATGCCAAAGAGTAATAAAGTCTAGCTGTCCACAAAATGGACTAGTAGTAGATGCTTTTCTAGGCTCTGGTAGCACACTAATAGCAGCAGAACAAACTAACAGACGTTGTTATGGCATAGAGCTAGAAGAGAAGTATTGTGATGTAATAGTCACTAGATGGGTAAAGATGATGCAAAATAACGACAAAGAGTACACGGTTAAAAGAAATGGAGAAGTAATAAACTGGGAGATTTAATATGAGAAAAATAGAAAAGGCGTTAGATAAATTATTAGAATTAGAAGAAGTACTGCCACATTTTGAAGTTAGAGACCCTTCATTGTGGATTAATATTGCTATTAAATACTTAAAAGAAGCTGACAGTGCAGAAGAAATTTATAATGAAGAAGTGTGGGATGCTCACTATATTGTAGATAAAAAACATAACTATAATGGTGCATTTTTACACATTAACCCGCATCTGATGATAGATACGCATCATTTTTGTATGCATGCTGTTGTTGGTGATAATAGACAAGAAGTCAAACGCAAGATACCAGATAGCTTAAAAGAAACAGTAATTGCTTTAGATAAAATTGCACAAAATGCTTACAACGAGAGCAAAAACAAGGTATAATTGTATGGCGTCCTACCTTTAGCGGGGGAACACTAGAATCGTTGGCTAGCTGGGCGTACTTTTAAACCAACGCATACTACAACGAGGTATATATGAACGACACACAAATAGAAATAGCCAAGCCAGACACTCAAAAAGAAATAGTAATACGTTCACAAGAAAAATTAGATAAACTGCTTGATGATAATTATAATGCTTTTGATAAAGTAGCTTTTATTGATAAAAATATAAGACTTGATTCATCCAGAACAACCTCTTGGAAAAAAGGTAAAGCATCTTTTAAATATGCTATAGAATGTAAAAATATAGATGCTGGATTAATGAATATAGAGTCAAGCTCAGAAATTACAGCACACGACATTAGAGCTTGGAGAATTAATTGCACAAATATCCGTGCACATGATATTGATTGTAAATATCTGAAAGCTAGGACTGTATACGCACATACAATCAAAGCACAACATATTTACTCTGATAGCGTGTGGATACGCAACATGCCAACTCTTTTTTACAGCTATAATTATTGGGATACAAATATGTTTTACGCATGACAAATAAACGACATAATAATTTAATACCTAACTCGCAAAGAACTCCTGAAGAACTCCGAAAACAAACTATTAAAGGTGGCATTGCAAGTGGCAAGGCTAGGCGTGAAAAAAAGCAACGCAAACTTATATTACAAGAAATATTAGAATTAAAAGCTAATAATAAAGTTGCTAATAAATTAGCAGAAGTGTATGGAGTAGATGTTGAAGACATAAGCTTAGAGGCTGCAATGGACTTCATGCAGGTAACTAAGGCTATACAATCAAAAGATACACAAGCATACAATGCTGTCAAAGATAGAGTTTATGGGAAGCCTAAGCAGGAGATACAGCAACATAACACCCACGAACAAGGTTCTGTATTAACTCTCAACATGGTAAAATCTAAAGATGTTACGAAAACAGAGGATAAAGAAAGCTAAGTATATCAATGCATTAGTTTAAATGCTCCCAGTGGTGTATAAAATAGCTTTTTTGTAATTGTTGCAATATGGACTTTATAGAAGACTATCAATTTCTAATAGACACGCCTTGCAGGTATAAAGTTTTATATGGCGGTCGTGGTTCAGGTAAAAGCCACCAAGTTGCAAGGGCATTAATTGTTATGGCAACACAAAAGCCATTACGTATACTTTGTACACGTGAGCTACAAAAATCTATCAAAGATTCAGTGCTAAAGTTATTAGCTGATATTATTATAGAGCATAACCTAGAGCATTTATTTCAGATACAGACTACAACCATACGTTGCATGAATGGTAGCGAGTTTATATTTGCAGGTTTACGCAACAATCCTACAGAAATTAAAAGTATGGAGGGTGTAGACATTGTATGGTGTGAAGAGGCTGCAAACATTACAAAAGAATCTTGGGATTTGCTTATACCTACAATCAGAAAAGACAACTCGGAAATATGGGTAACATTTAACCCACGCTTTGAAACTGACGCTACATTTCAAAGATTTATATTAAACACGCCTGATAACTGCATACTCAAGAAATTTAATTACACAGATAATCCATTTTTTAACAACACATTGCGTGAAGAAATGGAGTTATGCAAAAAGCTATTATATGAGGACTACCTCCATATTTGGGAGGGTGAATTAATGAGTATGGGCGGTAAAGTAATCAAACGCCAATACTTTAATTATTATGAAGAATATCCTGTAAAGATTAAGAGGCTATTTGTAACAGCAGATACAGCTATGAAAGTAAAAGAACACAATGATTATAGCGTGTTTAGTGTATGGGGTGTAACAGATACAGACTTATTATGGTTAGATATGGTGC
>WLWE01001361.1_pt1 | contig 18206 bp, 24 predicted proteins | sample 6718301 | NCBI WGS metagenome assembly WLWE01 (sample SAMN12718691, study PRJNA515312) | sponge metagenome | isolation source: marine sponge | host: Mycale hentscheli | place: New Zealand: South Island, Marlborough, Capsize Point | collected 2003-05-01 | reverse complement strand
GTGAATTTTGTGAGCAATTAAGAATAATTTTTCCATCAGCACTTGAACCATCACCTTTAATAGTTAGTCCAGGTGTAAATTCTGTTTTAGCATTTGTTATTGCATCTGCATTTACTTTAACTTCAGTAACAGCATTAGTAGCTAGTTTGTCTGCTGAGACAATACCATTATCTAAATCTGCTGCTGTTAAAGCTGCGTTTGCAGGAGTTCTTCCAACATATGCCATAGTATATTATTTCCTTATTATGCTGAGATAGTATCTACAACACTTGTAATTATATCAACAGATGAAGCTGCCGAAGCATAAGCTTCAATCGAATCACCAGTTTGTAATACAACTTTAGAGCCACCATCAATTAATTCTAAAGAACCACCAGTAGGGATAGGTGCATCTTTAATAATAAAAAATGTATCACTTCCATTTTTAACATAAACAGAAACATTAACTGCAGTACCAGAAGTATTTGCACATCTAACACCAATGATTGCATCATCAGAATTAGCTGCTGTTCTTAATACTGTTGGAGACCCAACGAGAGTTATATCTTGTTTTAAAGTTCTTTCAAAATCTTGTGCCATAGAATTATCCTAATTATACCTTTTTTTTATCTTATTGTCAACACAAATTATAAAGCAATTGCCATTGCTACAGCAAATCCTGCTGAAGCTTTAGTAGCTATATCAGTAGTTGCTGTATTGATTTGTGTTTGTATTGCTGAAGTTACACCATTAATGTAACCAAATTCAGTATTATCTACTGAACCATCTCCTACTAAATTAGCATTTAATCTAGCACTTGAATCTATTGTTGCTTGTTTACTATTTATCTGTGTCTGAGCATTAGAAGATAAACTATTAATAAACTGAAATTCTGAATTTGTAACTGAACCATCTGCAATTTTAGTTGCATCAATAGCTGCTGCTGCTTTAATATTAGCATTAGCTACATTAGTAAGTGAGTTACCTGTTGCATCTACATCAATAGTTTTATTAGTAAATGTAGTTGTACTTGAAGCTGTAACATTTGATACACTACCATCTATATAAGATTTAATAGCTTTAGCTGAAGCAAGAGTATCATCATTTGCTGAAACACTTGATAAGTTAGTATCAACAACACCAGTTTTAAAATTATCTACTTCAATGTTAGATACTGTATTATTATCTACATCAATAGTTTTACCAGTTAAAATTTGTGAACCTGTTAATGTTGCAACTGTAGCATCAATAGCTATATCATTTGCATTAGCTGTAATACCTGTACCACCTACAACATCTAAAGTTACAGCACCAGATGTTCCACCACCTGTCATACCAGCACCAGCTACTACTGAAGTAATATCTCCAGTTGGTATAGTTGCTACTTGAGTATCTACATATGCTTTAATAGATTGTTGTGAAGCAACTGATGTAGCAGAATCAGATGACATATTATCTTCATCTTTAAATGCTGTACCACTAATTGCTGTATTAATAACTGGACTTGTTAAAGTTGGAGCTGATAAAATTTTATTTGTAAGAGTATCTGAAGATGTTCTTGAAACTAAAGTATCTGTTCCAGAAGGGATTGTAACTGTTCCACCATTTGTAATTGAAGCAATTGTTGGAGTAGTTAAAGTTTTGTTTGTTAAAGTTTGTGCTGTAGTTTTATCAACAACGACTGCTGTATCAATTGCAAAAGTCATTGTTTGTGCAGAGCCAGTAGTATCAATACCAGTTCCACCAGTAAGAGTAAGTTCTTGTGTAGTTAAATCAACTGATTGATTACCACCAGTATCACCTTCAAAGTCTAAATCTGAACCACCAACTTGTGCATCAACATAAGTTTTAATTGCTTTAGCTGAAGCTACTGTATCATCACTTGTTGAAACAGCATTTAAATCTGTATCTACATCTGTTATTGCTGTAGAACTTCCTATTACTAAACCATCTAAAGTTACATTACCATCAAAGTAACCATCTTTAAATTGTAAAGTTGAAGTACCTAAATCAATATCATTAGTAGTAATTGGAACAATTGCACCATCTTGTAATCTAAATTGTTCTACTGAACTTCCACTAACATTAACATTAAATTCTAAATGATTATTTGAAGAATCTATAATAATTTTATTTAAAGGAGTACCTACACCTGAATCACCAAGTATACTAATAACTGGACCATTAGCTGCAGTACCATCATGTTTATGTCCTGCTGTATTTCCTGAACCATTATTAAATGCTGATACAAGAGCATTAAATTCATTATTTAAATCTGCTGCATCAATTGTTAAAGTATCTTGAATTTCTGCTGCACTCTGTCTTACATAACCTGCCATATTATCTTCTTCCTCCTGCTATAAAAGATACGAATAAACCATTAACTGCATATGCAGCATTCGTATCATTACTAAAAAATCTAAAGTTATTAGAAAAACCACTTCCTGTTACAATCATTCTTTTACTTGGTAATGTTACTGCACCATAAGTAGATGTTCCATAAACTGCATTTCCAAAATTTGAAGTAGCAGCTAAAGAACCTACATTAACTGAACCTGGTTGAGGTACATCTGTAGATTCAAAATCATATCTAATTCTCATCTTTAAATCTGGTTGAGTTCCTTCTGGTTTAATATTTGCTTTAACTGCGTAAAGACTTTTTCTTAAACCATTATCACCATAATCCATATCTGGTGTTTGAAACCTAGCATTAATATTTGCTCCATCAAAATTGTTACCTTTATCTATTTCATAGATGTAACCATTTTCATTTGCACCAAACTTAACTTCTTGGTTCTGAGGATTTAACTCTGAAGCACAGAATTTTAAATCCATTCCTTTTGCTTCACTCCACTCAAAAGCAGGAACTCCATTTGAATCAAATTTAAAAGTTCCTATAATTCCTAATTGTCCAGATTGTCCTTGACCACTTTTATGATAGAATAATCTGTACTGACTTCTTTCTCTAATAACCATACTAGAGATAGTAAACTGTTGAATATTTGTTAATAGATTATTTATTAAAGGTAAAATTTTTCTACTAATAGAACCAATTTCAACATCATCAATTCTAGCTGTACCAGCAACTGTTCTTAATCCATCAGGTGCTAAGAATATTAAATCTCCACCTATCTCCTGAATTGAGTTACCATTTACACAACCTATATTTTTGGTTATAGATTTAATTATAGGGGTAGAATCAAGACTTGTCAACTCAAATATACTATTTTTACAGAATATAATTAAACTGTTTCTAAAAACTTTAATACCTACAATAATATCTCCAACATCTATTTCACCTGCTGAAGAACCTTCAAAGTCATATGGCTTTAATCTAGCACTATAAACTACTGTACTTGTTGAAGCTGTTTGTCCTGCTACTACTAATCTTTCTGAAAATATTTCACATATCTTAGGATTAGAAGGAGCTGGAGATGCTAATTCTTCAAAGTAATAATTATTAACACCACCTTCAATTCTTACTTGAAACTCTGCAATTTTATTTGTACCATCAACAATATATAAACTACCATAAGCACCATCTGATTCAAATGTAGCAAATTTATTATTAGTTTGATTGTTTCTTGTTATAGTAGTTGCACCAGCTAAAGCAGAACCTATAACTCCACTTCTTTTTACAACTTGACTTGAAGCTGTTGTTTGTACATTACTATCTAATGTTAATACTGTATCACTTGTAATTGATAATACTCTATAATTAATAGAGTTAATTTGAATTCTATCATTAACAGCAAACTCAGTTGTAAATGATGTACCAGTTCCTGTAACTGTTGCTGAACCAGCACTAACTGCTACTGTTCCTGTTTTAGCTACATAAGTATCTTTATTAATTTGAAGCCAAGTAATACCATCATCTGACCAAAAGATTCCTGAACCTTGACAAGCTACAACACCACCTGCATAAGGTGTTAGTCCTGTAATAATATCTGTAAGAGTTCCTGAAGGAGCTGCTGAATTTGAACCACCCCATTTAGTGTAACCATTAATTCTTCTATAACCACCTGTTGTAGATGATTCAAAATTTTCTAATATAGTTGCAGCACCTGGAGTTCGGAATAAAGCATGAGAGCTTGATACTAAATCCAAACCTCCTGCAACAGTAATTGAAGCTCCTTGTGTTGGCATAATTTATTATCCTATGGTAGTAAGTAAGTAAACCTTACATCTGACATATATTGTGGCTGTGGTGAATTTAAATTATCAGCCATATTTTGTAATCCTTTTTTATATTCATCTAAAGCTAATTGTGATTGTGCAATGTTATCTTTAAACTGATATAAATAATATCTAGCTCTTGCTAGTAAAACTGGTTTGTATTGTTCTGGAAATAAAACTGTATCTGTATCTGCTGATAAAGCAGTAGGTCTATTATATGCAAAGAAATGAATATTATAAACTTTATCTGGTATAGGAGATAATCCAAATCTTCTACCATCTGAACTTCTTATAACTCTTAATGGTGTTGCATAATTACTTGTTCTTGCAGAAGCTTCTTCAGCTTTTGCATAATTACTTCTCCAAGTAGTTAAAGTTGTAAAAGGTAATTTATTAATTGTAAAAGGAGAAGTTGTATCTACTAAAGTAAACATATCCCAATTTACTGAATCAAAATCTGCATCAATATTAGCTGACCCAGCTTTTAATAAATAAAATCTTTGACCTGCAACTGTTGGTACTATTGTATTTCCATAATAAGGGTCATCAGGTGCATCTGAACTTAACCATGACCAATCATCAACAGCATCAACAATATCAAAGTAAGCTCTATTAACTACATTAGCTACTTGTTTTTGTATTCCAACTGCTGAAGCTACTGTTGTAACTTCTGGTTCATTTAACTCTACTAATAATTCATTTACGAATGTTTTATAATTTTTTGCCATTTAACAGTTCCATGCCCTTAATGATTTGTTAATTCTTGAGTTAGGGTCTCTAGCAGTTTTCTTGGAAGTCAATTTCTTTTTCATTCCTTTCATTCTTGCACAAAAGCTTTTTCTTCTTTTGTTTCCCTTAACTTTACTAGGTGCTTTAAGATTTCTTTTCTTACCTGTTTTGGTTTTACCTTTATTGTAAGATGCTCTACCTTTAGCATTTAAACCACCTTTAGGGTTTTTGCCTTCTTTCCTTGTCCATGCAGGAGATGACATTAATCCCATAATTCTTACTTCTTCTTATAATTCTTTTTATCTTTATTTTTTACTTTACTAATAGTGATAACCATAGCACCACCACCATGTCCATAATTTTTTCTTTTAACTTTTCCACCATGTTTCATCATTGGCTTCTTCTTCATTCCATATCCTGGCATAATGTTTCCTTATATAATTATTGCAACAATTAATATTACAACAGCTACTGCTATTGCTTTTTTATGTTCTGCTATAATGTGGGGTATATGTTCTTTTAATTTCATTATATTATTCCTTTATATTTAATAGATGAAAGGGGGATTGCTCCCCCTAACATTTAATTATTGATTAGTCTATTTTGATGATACCTGCACCAATAGATAGTCTTTCAAGAACTTTTCTTCCATATACATGAAGACCTCTTACTTGGTCAGCGAATGTAGTTGGGCTTCTGAAAGATTCAACTGTGTTCATCGCATTCGCACAAGAAGTACTTCTCATGTGACCGAACTGAACTACTGCTTCAGTAGGTCCAGAACCACCACCAACTTGTTGTGTTTTCAAGTTGTTTGATTTGTACATAGCGAAACCTCTAATTAAACCAGATGCAACAAGTCCATTTCTTAATGAACCTTTACCTGCATTAAAGTCAATTGATAGAAGTTTAGATGAAGTATCTGCTAGTTCATTGTAGAACTTAGGAGCTGCTACGAACCATCTATTTTCTTCAGGGTTAGCTTTCTCATCCATAACTTGAGCTGCTGAACTCATAAAGTTAAGAGGGTCAACTTCACCAGTACCATGTCCTATATCAATAGGAGCTGCTACTGAACCGAAGATAGCTTGAGATGCTGCTACACCACCTGATGTCGCAATAGGAGTAAGAGAGTCTGCTTGTGAACCTGAACCGATTGAATCAGTATACATATGTTCTAAGACTTCTGCATCCATTGTATCTTTTAGTTTGTAAGCTGCATTGTTTGAAGCAATATCAGCGAAGTTAATGTGACTAAATCTTTTCTCTAAAGAATCGATTGCAAAACTAAAGTAATTAGCTTTGTCAATAGTCAACACTAATTCATGGTCAGTAATAGCAGTATCAGAAGTAGCTGTACCTCTAGTGTAAGCTGCCACAGACATTTGTGGTTCTTTCACGATATTTACTGTATCACCGAATGATTTGATTTCGCCCATGTAATCTGTGTTACATACTGCTTCTACTGTAGATGCTCTTCTTAAAGCAATCCATACTTTTTTACTATATATTTCTGGAACAAAAAACGAATTTGCCTGTGTTCCTGATGGAGTTTGTCCACCAAAGTTCGTTGTACTCGAACCTGCAAAGTGTGCCATAATTATTTCCTTATTTGTTTACTTGTTGATAAAAATGAAAATAAAGTTAATCTTTTATAACTCTACCTTCTGCTTGAGCTGTTAAAATATCTTTCTCATATTTTTCAAACTCATCGACAGACATCTTTTGAATATCTGAAGTTTTGAAAATTGGCTTCTGTCCAGTAGGTTGTCCAACTTGTTCTCTAGTTTTAACTAGCAAATCAGCACCTTCTTTTGGTTGCCTATTCTCAGTAGTAGTTTTTTTATCTAATCCAAGTCCTCGGTCTTTCTTGTACAGGTCGACTGCTCTTGCTGCAAGTTTACCATTGTTGTTGTTCTCATAAATCCAAGATTTAATTTCCATTGGCTGTTCATCTGCCCAGTTATGAAAGTCATCCGATTCTTTAATATCATTAAAGTCTGGATGGTATTTCGATAACTCTAATTGAGCTTCACGAGCTGCCAAAGAATCATTCTTTTTCTTAAGAGCTTCAACTTCCTCTTGTAAGCTTGTCATCTCATTACGAGATTGCAAGTGAGATACAGTTTCCACAACTCCATATATGTCAGGATATTCTTCTTTGAAGACTTTTAATTCTTCTTCAGATTTTGGTGGAGTATACTTTGGTCGGTTCGCTTGAAGCTGTGCTTTAAGGTCTCCTTCTTTAGCATTCCAATCACCTAATTTCCTATCATAATACTTCTTTAGGTCATCGTATCTTTTTTTGTAGTCAACTTTTGTATAAGCTTTAGTCTCAGCAGTATTAAGTGCTGATTCTTGTAAAGACTTATCCGAAGTAGCCGAATCTATTTGTTTGTTAGTATCAGGGTTGACATTGCTGTCAGTAGCATCTCTAACTAAACCTCTAGGGTCGGTGTTGGCATCTGCTGGTCCATTATCGGCAGAAACAAAATTCGTAGGCATAATATCTTCTGTATGCCATGACTTATTTCTGTTATAAGGATTCGCTTCGACTTCCTTAGTTTGTCCTTCGTCTTCTTTCATGTGTCCTCCTTTAGGGCTTCTTTAACTGTGAAGGTAGCTAAATTTTGGTTATTGATTGAAAACAAAGCTACAAGGGCTTATATAAATATAAGGTAGCTTGTTTATCTTTAGAGTACCACTCTAAAAATTCTGTTATGCCAATAAAGAATCATCTGCTGACATTGCAGCATTTTCTTCTTGACTTACTTGTCCAGCATCATAACTTTCTTCTGCTGATTTCATCATCTTTCTTAATCTGTCTACACCAATATTTTTAACTGCTTTGGCTGTAAATACAAATTCTCCATCTGATAAAAGTGCTGGGATTGAATCTGAAGTTCCATCTCCTGGTCCTTCTACTAATTCATCTTCTGTAAATTCTGTTGCAACTAACTTAGGTAAAATTGCTTCTAACTCTGGATGCATTTCTATAGCTTCATCTAATACTGTTTCTTCTTCTTCTGATAATGCTGATGTATCTAATATTGAATCATAATCCATATCATCTTCCATCTCATCTTCAGCTTCCATTTCCATATTAGTTTCTGCCATCATAGCATTATCTTCCATACCTGGAGGAGCTAGTAAAGATTCATCTTCAACTATATCACCTTCAGCATATGCTTGGTAATCTTTTCGTTCTTTTTCAACAGCACCACCAATACTTAAAGCTAATGGTGTTTCTTCTGCTATTTGATTTTCATCCATATAACCACCTGCTGCTGCTGTAATTCTTGTACTCATCATTGATTCTAATTTTTTAATTTCATTATCAATACTACTATGATTAGCAGGTTCTATTAATTCTTTTTTTGCCTCAAGTTGATTAATTTTTTCTAAAAGTAATTTATCTTTTGCTGATTTTCCACCTGCATATTTTTCTCCAGGAATATCTCCTTCTGCTGGTGCTTCTTCTAAAGGTTCATCTGGTAAATCAATATTTCTTAAAAGTTTAAAAGCTTCATCACCTTTATTATATTTTTGTCTATCCATGATTCCACCTTTAGCTTTTTTAATAACACCTCTGCCAATTAAAATATCTTTCATAGTAGTATCTCCACTACCATCTAAATCTGGAAAACCACCTTTATTAAATCTTGTTCTTTTCTTAGATAAAAGTCTAGAAGGTAAACCTTGTCTTGCTGATTCAGGAGTATTTACATCATATGGATTAATACCATTATCTTCTTCATCCTGTTTAGCAATAAATGGAGGTTGAGACATAAGTCCACCTGTTGCCATATTTTTAGGTTTTTTCTTCTTATAGTACATAATTTTTATCCTTGTTTGTTTATTATAACAATAGAAAAGTGTTTAGTCAACACTATCTTTTAGTATTTCTCTAACTTGGTTCGGAAGGTTCTTCAACCTGTCCAGAAAAACCCATCTCCCCTGGCATTGATGGATTGTTTGTTGGGTCAATCCCCTCGCCATTTCCTGAGTTGTTTGGTTCTGCACCTTGTCCAGGTACTCCTCCAGGTGTTTCCATTCCTGGCTGTTGACCAGGGATAGGAGCTTCTTGGCTAGTTCCTTGTTGAGCATTTTGATATCCTATAATTTTAGCATAAATTTCTGCTTCATCTTTAGAATTAATTATTTCATCAGGGTCTAAATCTAGAGAGTATGCTAACTCTTTTATAACTTCTGATATTCTAACGAATGGAGCAATAGATGGATTTTGAATTGTTTGTAAGAACATAGTAAGTCTTTGAGACCTAACTTCTTTTCTCATTAAAGAAGAACTACCTGTTGCTTTAATTTCAAAGTCACCCATGATTGGTAAATCACCTTCATAGAATTGCATATTCCATTGGAACATAGATTCTCCTAAAGGTTTAATTAAGCTGTCATCAATATTTTTAATGACTGTTTTAATATTTAAAGATGCAGCACCCATAAGCATTGACATACCTGATGCTGTTCTAGTCATACCTGTTACTCCTGTTTGACCATGTGAGTAAGAAGGTATACCTGTTGATTCATCTGCAAGTTGTCTAAACTTATCAAACATCTGCATATTTTCATTTGCAGTATTAGGAAACTTAATTCCATAAATTGCTTGACCTGGAACTCCAGCTTGTCTTTTAAAAATCTTTCCTGGATAAACTTCCATGTTTTGATTTTGAACCAATGCTGATTCATCAATATCAAAAACTAAGTTACCTGCTAATGCTAAATTATCAATTGCCATTCTTGCATGACCATTCATAATAGATTGTGCATCATCCATATTTTCTGGAACACCTATACCAAAGAATTGATAAGGATTTGTTTCATAAGAAAAAGATTGATAAGGTATTCTAAATGGAGTAAAAGGATTTTCTACTATTCTAATTATCTTTCCATTAGTCATCCAAATATTAACTTGAACTTCTTCAAAATCTTCTATTTCTTCAGCAATATCTAAACCTTGTTCTCTAGCAGACATTGCATCTATAGTTCCCCAATATTCTAATACTTCATATCTATTAGATTCTAAATCTCCATATGAATTATTTTCTGCATCAATAGATGTTTCCCAACTTTTCTTATCATATTTTGGACCCATTTCTAAACATTTATAAATAGCTTCTTTATTAAAGTAAGGTCTATTTAATAAATCTTTAAACTGATGTCTATTTAATCTATGTCTTTGAATAACATATTCTGCTTCTTCCATAGTTCTAGCATTAGGGTCTGGGTAAAAATCCCATATGCTAACAAATTCTACTTTAGGAACTTTAACTTGTTCAGCTTGATATTCTCTACCATTACCAGCATTAGAATATTTATGTAAAGTTTTGTTATAAGTAAAAGGTCCTTTTATAATTCCTGTACCTAATAAACAAGATTCAAATATTGCACTTCGTAATGCAACATTAGCATCTGATTCATCTAGTTGGTCTTCAATTAATTTATGTAATCTTCTTGCTGCAATTTGTGCAGGTTTGATTTGTGGCATCTCAGGAACTGGAGATGGTCCTGAAGATAAATTTGCTTCTTCAAATTCTTCTTGTAATCCACCTAAGTTAACTGCACCTAAATTATTAAATGTAGCTCCTGGTGGTAAATCATTTCCATCACCTGGAAACCCTAATCCACCATTCATCTCTTGCATTTCTTCTTGTGGACTATAATCTAAGTTACCTTCTATTTGAGGTTCTATTTGGTCAACACCCATTTCCTCCTTCATAGGATTCATGTGTGCATATTCATCTATACCTTCAGGTACAGCAGTCTCTTCAATTGTTAATGGAAATTTTCCTGTACCAAATAGTACATCTATGATTTGTCCATAAGCTGCTAGAACTTTTGTTTTAGTAACTTTAACAAATACTCTTGACTTTTCATGTTCAGTAAAATGAATATTTTTATAATACTTGCCACGATAATTATGATAAGCTTGTAACCATCTATCTTCATCATCACCTCTCTTATCAGTACAAGATTGAAATTTAGAATTAATGTCAATTACTAAAGATTCTAATTCTTCTAAATTTTCTTCTTCATCCATTGCTGGATTCATAGTCTCATCAACTGCCATACAATTCCTATTAATTACTTAAATTTTATTAGTAAGTATAATAATACACTTATTTCTTCGACTTGTCAACTATTTTCTTGATTTCTATGATAACACTATTAGGTATGATTGTAGTATTTCCTATCTCTTCAATCTTGCCATCTTCAGAATCTGATAATGAATAATCTCCAAATACTCTAGTAACTCCTTTAGCTTGTGTAAGTAAATGACCATGAGTTACACAAGTTGGTAGCTTTGCTTTCTTACATCCATCCATCGATTGCCACGAGCTGTCCGAGCAAATATCAAGCCAGTATACAGCAACCATAGGGTATTTATCTATTTCTCTAGTAGCTCTAGTATTTAATTGTATCTTTTTCTTTGTCATATTTTTTCCCCAAAGTGTTTCTTTTGTTTTAAAACTTTATGATTATGATTGTCATCTGCTGTTTTAACCTTGCCATAAGGTTCAAATCTTCCATTACCTTCTACTTTAGGGTCTTTTAACCATGCGTGTTGCTGGTCTTTAATTCCATTATTATCTGAGTATCTAAAAATATTCATTTTAAATACTTGTTCTATATCTTCTTGTTTTAAATATTCTTGTAATTCTTCATATGACATTACTTCATCATATTGTTCATCTGTTTTTTTATTTCTAAAAGTATATAAAGGCATATTAATATCCAAAGGTTGGGTCTGAAGGTGTCCATCTTTTATGGTGTTGCATATCTTCATATGCAGTAATACTTCTAGGTCTAGACATAATTAAATATCTAAGTGCATCATAAGCATGGTCGGATGCTTTAGTATCTACATCTTCTGGTTTAGTTTTATCAATAGGTATTGATTGTAGTTCTCTAATAATGTTTGGGCAAGTACGAAATATCTGAAGCTTTGGTCGACCTTTGTCGTTGATTTTTAATCTTTCGTGTATTTGTATCTTGCCCTGAATTCTATTCTTATCTGCTCTTCTAAGCTTGTGTCCTGCTTGTGTTAGTACTTCTCCGACAGTTGGACCAGTAGTTCCAGTCCTTGCCCATGCTGCTGTATCTAAAACCCCAGGAATCGATAATCTATCTTCTCTTTCAAACTCAAATATTCTTTTAGCTAACTCTTCTCCTGTTAATCCTTTTTGATATAGTTCTCTATAAATAATTAATGTTTCATCTGTTGGGTCTATACAACCCCAGATAACTGCTGACTCTGCTGCATAACCATAGTCAATACCTTTTACTCTGCTCCAATGATTAGGTAATTGATATGGAGCTATTGTATGTTTATCATATTCAAATTCTGTAAATGCAGCTCCTTCGGAAACATCCCAGTTACCTTCTAATAGTTGTCTTCTTTGTGTTGGTGGTAATGATTCAAGCATCTGTTCATATTTACCATCATCATTTAAATAAGGGTTATCACTTAGACTAGCAGGTATAAATTTTCTAGTTATTTTATCCTGACCAGTAAAAGATTCGTTTGGTGGTGCTGGGTCTAGATACCTTTTTTTGACCCAGTTACCTCCCACTCCTCCTGGGTTTGCAGTACACCGAATGTAGCATTGTATTGCATTATTAGTTGTTCTCAATCGTGATTGCAAATATTGAAGTGGGAATTCTGTAGGATACTGTGTTAGCTCGTCAATCCCTATCCAGGTGTACGATTGACCTTGGTATCTATATACATCAGCATCTCTATCAAGGTAACCAAACTCCAATGAAGCCCCTGAAGGAAATTTCCAAATCTTTTCAACTTCTCTAAACTTTGCACCTTGGAATGCTTTAGGGTACAACTCTCTAGACTTGTCTATTAATTCTCTAAGTTCTGGCATTGACTTTCTTAATAGTAATGCTCTATGTTCTTTGATGTGCATAAATCGTAGAGGGTCAACTAACATTGCGTATGACTTACCTCCACCTGCTGCACCACCATACAATACATCTTGTTCTGGTGCTGCTAAAAATTGTGTTTGTGGACCTGTATTAGGTTTAAATGCTATTCGTTCTTTTTCTTCTTGAAGGAGTTCTTTAACAGGGTTAGGAAGGTTATCAAGCTTGTCTTCTTCGATGACCATACCTTTCTTCGTTTCTTTATTCGTCTCGCCATTCTGTACTACCTTTAATGCTTCCTTTTTATCTCGGAGTCTTCTGGTCTTATTCTCCAAGTTCTTTTTTAATTTTGCTATTTCTTTTTCTTTTTCTTTGACTAACTTTCTAGAAGCTATCTTAGCTTTATGTTCAAAGCTATAATTATATTGTCTCTTTGTCATCTCTAGCTAATAAACCTTTTGATTGTTCTTTAATTGGTTCTGGAGTATCTTTATCCATTATCTTCTTTAACCCCATGGCTGATAGCTTACGACCTGTTTGATGTTCTAATATATCTACTGCTCCTCTTAAACTAAAAGCACCTGACTTAACACCATCTTTCATTTCATTTAATGATTCTATTTCTTTAGCTACTGGAACTAAAGTCTTATCATCACTTGCTAACTTATAACCAAAAGGGATTGTCGAACTATTCCTTCTCATCGATTACCTCTTCTGCTGTTACATCTATTAATTCTTCTTTTTGTGGTATAATAAATATACCTGATGATACTGTATGACTAACATCCACCTTATCTCTTTTGGCAACACCCACTCTGTCTAATAAGGTTTGGGCTGCTTGGAGTTTAGCATTCACTTGTGGTATGGGGTCATCACTCTCCAATATCTCTACAAGCTTCTGACTGGCTCGTGGTGCAGACTTAGCTAGAATCTTTGTGGCGACATCTACAATCTCATCCTTTAAGGAATCTATTACTTTAGATTTAGATGTTGGAGAATAACCTGCTTCTTGTAATGCTAGGTTTATATCTCCTTTGGCTGTTGTTGATAACGATGCTAAGAATGTTTCTTGTTGCTCTGTTAATTTTCTTTTCTTATCTTGATTAGTCGGTAGAAAGTTACTATTCATATTATTCATTATAACAAGTTTACAGCTAGTTGACAACACAAATTAAATATATTTCTAATTAGAGTTGACAAATGCAGAAGGCATTGTATAATATATATATCAACTCTCCAGGGGGTGAAGCATATAAGTCTCTCTGGGGCAGTCCAGCTATATAGCAACCCCCTAGCTAATCTTTATAGCAGGGCGAGTCTATCTAGTTTACACTCAAAAGCTACACAAAATGTATAAGCAGTATATACATACCCCCACACCCCCCCATGGCACATTGGCTACCCCTTGCGAATTAGAATCAATCTAAACTACAAATATAGGTAAGCAATACTGACATATCTTTTACAATCTATAGGTGTATCTTAAGGTGTTGCTAGTTTACAACAGTATGAGATATATTTACCACATATAAGATAAGATTTAAACCCTCAAGCAATCTCAAGAAATCTCAATAAAAATAACACTAATTAAGCTATTTCAAATATACTTTTTTCTGCCATATTCCTAGCATAATTTAGCTAGATTTTTGTAGTAGGCGACCCCTCACATTATTCGTTCTCGGTTTGTTCTCTAATCGTATAGGTTGCATTTATTTTTAATTATTTTTATATATGCCATGAAATTGCCACAATCTTATTTTATTGTGTTTTCATGAGCAAAAAACAAATAACATTTGAAATAACAAAGCATAATTATAAAGCTTTCGGAATTCAAAATAATAGAGAATTTAGAAAGTATAAATCTCGAGCCTTAAAAGATTTAAATAATAATTCTTTGATATTTCAAAAATATTACAAGCCAGTCAAGTCGAGCATTTGGAATTCGATTAACCAATCAATTCAAGGTGGTAAATCTAAAAATGCTAGATATAACCATAGTTTGTAATAAATAAACAATAAAAGATTTTTAATTAAATCTTACAACTGGAGGTAGAATGATACTATTATTAATATGGTTAAGTTTAATAACTGGATGTTTAATAGCAATGTTAACTGGAAATATATTTCTAAGCTTGATTTTATTTCTTGCATTTTCTTTAAATGTAGCATATAACTTTACAAGATAAATAATAACAATACAACTGGAGGTTGAATGACTAGAAAAAATAAAACAACTAAGAATTTTATAAATTTTAAAATGACTGATAAAGTTTATAAGCTAAGAAAAAAAGTAATAAATGTTTTATATGATTTAAAAAATAATGGTTTTAATATACCTAGAATAGATGTGAGAATTGGACAGCATAAAGATTGTCAAGTCTTAGGTGTTGCAAGATTGAATAATAATATAATATGGATAACTGAAAATGCTATAGATAAAAAAGAAAATGAATTTTATCATACAGTATTACATGAATTATTACATACAATCTATGGTTGTGAGCATGATAACAAATGCCATATAATGACACCATATCAACCAAAGGTTGTATTTAGTAAAAATAAACTATTGACAATATTTAAGAATTATTATAACAAATATAATAATATAACAACTAAACAACTGGAGGTTGCATGAATGTAAGTCAAGTTGCTCAAGCTATAGAATATAAAAAAGGACATTATAATCTAGTACTATGGGCTTTAAGTAATGGATATAATATAACATTATGGAATGAGAATAACGAAAAAATAATTACAAATTCTCATGACTACCCAAAAATTTCTAAGCTTATGAATGAAAGTTATAAATTAGAAATAGCAATAGTTGACCCAACAGAAAAAAGAACTAAGGGTTGGGCTATAGCTTATACTGATAATGAAGATGAAGATATTATTAGTGACTATTCAGCTAATAAATTCATGGACAAGTGGGCTAATCAATTCACAAAATTTCATGAAGAGTTAAGTCAAATATTAAACAACGAAAATTGGAGGTAGTATGGTAAAATTAAATTTAGAATATAAAAAACCAGTCAAGCTAACATTTAAGACTGGCAATCCTAAGACTGATAAAAACTTAAAGCAAGAATATAATAAATACTGGATACTAAGATTTAATGGAATGCCCTATAATTTAAGTGGATATCAAATGTGTCCGAGTGCAAGTAAGGGTTGTGCTGAAAGTTGTTTGCATACTGCAGGAAATCCAGTATTTCAAAAGCAAAAAGACTTAGGCAGGATTAATAGAACTAGATATTATATGCAATCAAGGGTTGAATTTCTTAAGCAACTTATAAAAGAAATAAGAAACCATGAAATCTATTGCAATAAAAATGGATTTAAACCAGTAGTTAGATTGAATACAACTACTGATATACCATGGGAAATCCATAATATATTTGAGTTGTTTCCTAATGTACAATTCTATGACTATACTAAAATAAAAAAACGAATACTAAAATATTTAAATAATATGTATCCAAAAAATTATCACTTGACTTTTTCAATGCATGAAACTAATTATGATGATTGTATGGAGGTATTAAATAAAGGTGGCAATGTTGCAATGGTATTCAGAAAAGATTTACCAGAAACTTATAAAGGTTTTAAAGTGGTGAATGGTGATGAAAGTGACTTGAGATTTTTAGACCCTCGAAATTCAATCGTAGGTTTAAAAGCTAAAGGCAAGGCAAAAAAAGATACTACTGGATTTGTAGTAAATAGTTAAACAATAAACAACTGGAGGTTGAATGATACAACTACTATACGAAACAAAAAAACAACTAAAAGAAAATGTTGGAAGTGAATTAGAATATATTGAAACATCTTTTTTTGGTGAGGAATATAAATCAACTGGTACAATTACAGGTTGCAATAAAAAAAGAAGTTGGTTTGCTAATGTAGTTATGCAAGATGATAAAATAATAAAAGTAAAATAACAATAGGAGTAAGTATGTATAAAAAAGATAGAGAAAATTTAATTAAAAGATTAAGCAATCTAGATTTAAAAACATTAATTGAACCTACTTATACATACAAAGAGCATAAGAAAAAAACTTTTATAAAAGTATTGGAAACAATAATTGAAAAAGAAAATGATTATGCTTATGACAATGCGTGTGATAGATGTGGTGTATCAGAAAATGATTTAATTTTAGCTGACGCATTAAAACATATAGTTGAGGGAATAAAAAACAATCACTATGGAGAGGATTTATTTAGAAGTAAAAATCCAAATAAAGTAGAGGTTGTATAAATAAAATTATGGTTGACATAATCTTGCCACAATTGTATGGTAAGCAATAACAATGAGAACAAAGAGTGAACAAAATAATTTTTTAATTGCCATAATCTTGACACAATCTTGTGGTAGTTAGATAATATGATTTTAAATTTTAATGTATCGGATTTAAAAACAAAATTAATAGATACAAATTATATAGGAATAGATATGAAAACTTATAATCTAAAAGAACACTATGGATATCCAACAGAATTTGCTTTGACTGTAGCAATGGAGGGTATTAAAAAAGAACTAATAAGAATTCAAGATGAGATTGAGAATGGTGAAGTTGTAGGTGATAAGAAAAAATATCTACAAGCTTTATTCAACTTGAATAATAAGTTAGTAGAGAAGTATAATTCTAAAGGTGGTGACGCAACTGGATATTATTTAGAGTGGGCAGATAATAAACCAGATAGTGTAGCAATCGCAGGACTTATATAATTAATAATAAACATGGCTCACTTTTAATTAGGTGAGCCACAACAATAGGAGTTAAGATGTTTAAAAAAGAAATGAGTATAAAAGAATTTATTGAACAACCAGAAATTCAAATCCTAATTGATAAAGGTATGATGACTGTTAATGCAATAGATGAGCAAGAAGAAATCTACGATGAGAATATAGATGAGTTTGTAGATGAGATAAATAAAACAGGTAAACTAACATAGGAGTAAACATGAAAAAATATAATCAATACACTTTAGAAAATCATTTTAAAATTCTAGAGATACAAACTGGCAGAAAAAATCCATGTGATATAATGGAATTTTTAGAGGAGGAGTATTACTCTCAATCTAAAAAAGGATATATCAAATATAAAAACATGGACATCACACACTTGATAAGAGTTATGTTGAATGCAAGTGAAGATGTTGAAGACAACAGACTAGAAGTAATAAGACTAAGAAAAAAAATAAGTAAACTAACTAAAGCATTGGAGGATTAATGAAACTGTTTACTAAAGCACAAAGAGATAAGTTGATTAAGAACCATGGAGAAAATGAGAATGCAGAAACAACTACCAAACATAAGGTAGTAGTAAAACTTTTTAATCCAGTTGGTATTGGTACATGGTATCTAACAGAATTAAATCCATATACTAATGTTGCATTTGGGTTAGCTGAATTGCATGAAAAAGAAA
>WLWE01001354.1_pt1 | contig 18310 bp, 17 predicted proteins | sample 6718301 | NCBI WGS metagenome assembly WLWE01 (sample SAMN12718691, study PRJNA515312) | sponge metagenome | isolation source: marine sponge | host: Mycale hentscheli | place: New Zealand: South Island, Marlborough, Capsize Point | collected 2003-05-01 | reverse complement strand
TTGCTTCTTAAATATTTTGAATCAGTTTGTGTTGTAATATCAAATGATGTTAAATAACCAGCTGCTCCATGATCACCCCATCCATACGCTGTGTTCCAGTTTGCATCATTATATCCAGATGCTGTTATTGTTCCTGCTGCTGTAATATTACCTTCATCAAGAGATACAGTAAATCTATCTGATCCACCTCCAACAAAAACTACATCATTAGGGGTTCCCGACCATTGTATACCCCAAGCATCTCCTGCAGTAGAATTACTAGGATAATATTTTTCAGATATCCCCCATATATCATGCCTACCTGAAGTGTCTGTTAAGTCATCTCTAGAAATAAACCCATTTGGTAAAACAGGCCTGGTCGTTGCTGCGGAAGGAAATATAACTTGTCCTGAAAAAGTTCCACCTGCTAATGGCATTTTAGTTCCAATACTAGTTGTAATTGTTGTACTAAAGTTTGCATCATCACCTAAGGCCGCTGCTAATTCATTTAATGTATCTAATGTGCTTGGTGCACTATCAACTATTAAAGCAACTCTTGCGTCAGCTCTTGCGTCAGTATAATATAAGTTCGTTGAACCTTCTGATAATGAATCTGTATCCGCAGCGGTTATTCTTGCGTCAGCTCTTGCGTCAGTATAATAAAGATTTGTACCTTCACTTAAATCACTAGTTGATTTGGCTGTGAAAGCGGTATTAAATCTTGCTTGTGTATAATATAAATTAGTGCCCTCAGATAAATCTCCTGTATCCGCGGCAGCTATTCTAGCATCAGCCCTAGCATCTGTATAATACAAGTTAGTGCCTTCTGATAAATCAGATGTACTTAAACTCCCTACCCGAGAATCTACCCTAGCATTTGTAAAAAACAATTTATTGCCTTCAGCTATGTGAGTTGTAGTTATACCGTGACTTGTATGTAGATGTGCTTGGGTTATTGAACCCGCATCCAAAAAATCACCTGATACTTTAGTTAATGCCATATTTAATTATTTTCTAATTCTTTTACTCTTGCTTCTAATTCTTGTATTGCTTTAGTTAAAATAGGAATCATTTTTTCATAAGTTATTCCAAAATGGTCTTGCTCAACATCTCTATCTACAACTAAATTTGTTTTATTTGCTACATCATAACCGTAAGATTTTTCTACCTCCTCAACCTCTTGCGCTAAAAATCCTAATGTTAACTCTTCTAATTTGTTTTCACCCGTTGGAGTTCTATCCTCATAATCAGATCTTTTATCCCATCTAAATGTTACTGGATTTAAATCTTTAACAAAATCTAAACCTACATTTATTGGCGTTACGTCTGTCTTGTCTCTTGCATCCGAATTTACAGTCCAACTTATCTGTATCCTTGCTGTACTATGGGATTCATTACCCATGTGTATTTGATTACTAGCAGTACTAACCCCAGCTATAGACTGATAAGGCGACTGAAAACCAGTTCTACCGGCATTTTGACCAAACAATAAATTATTGCTTCCGCTAGAAACATTGTAACCCGTTGCGTCACCCATAGCAATATTACTTCCACCACTTGTTAAATTCTGTAAAGCAGCATAACCAGTAGCAAAATTTCTACTACCACTGCTGCAAGCTCCTAATGCTTCAACACCAAGCGCTACGTTGTTGGTACCAGATGAAATAGCATTCATAGTCGTGGAATTACCCATTCTTATGTTATTAGCAGAGCCGTGTTGTGTAAAACTAAATTCTAGCCCAGCTAATTTACTTGTTCCATTAGGATTTATGTAATAACCAGAATTGTCGTAGTCATACCAAATTCTACCATAATTATTACCAAAAGTAAGTACATCACCATCACCTCTAATGATCATATTAACATTACCACTAACTCCACCATCTCTGAATGAGATATCTTCACCGCCAGATGTAGCTATAATAAAATGCGCGTCATTTGTATCTGTAGCTTGTATATATCCCCTTGGATTTCCTGCTGCGGTATGGAAATTTAAAATACCTTTAAAAAGTGCTGAATTAGCTCCAGCAGGGTTGATATAATAAGTAGAGTCATTCGCATCATAAAAAGTTTGAGCGTAAATATACTGCTGAGCAGAACTAGCGGAGGCCGCACTCCAAACATCATTTACAATACTAGTTGTTGGTGTAACAGTTTGGCTGTTTGCAGTGTATGCACTTGTTTGAACTTGTACCGTGTTGTTGAAACTTGTTTTAATTAAATATTTTCCACCACCTCTTAACCAAACAATTTCAGCACTTGAATGACTCATTTGAGTTATACCACCACAAATAGTAACGTTAGTCCAAGCTTCATTCCACTGCCTTATTGTTCTTGTAACACCAACTGTACCCCATCCACTTCCATTAGTATACCAATCCATAAGCAAAGAAAATCCACTACCGTGAGTTGCCCAACCTGGATGTGTACCTCCAGCATTTAATCTATTTTCAATTCTAATTCTAGTAATATCACTTACGTATATTCTTACGGGATAATATGTGCTTTGGTTATAACCAGATCCAGTCATGTCTACCGTATGAGCATAACGTAAGTCTATATTACCATACTCTATATTTAATCCGCTTAAATTACTTACATCACCAGGATGTATGTAATGAGCTGTACTATCTTTATCATAATATATTGGAGCAGCCACATTTAAGTTACTTGTAAATTGACTAGTAGTAGCTATAAGTCTATCGCCACCCCCAACGTGTAGCTTCCAAGAATTAGAACCATTGAACCCCATATAAGTATCTAAATCTCCTTTGTGTCTTATATAATCATCAATATGAATTTGGTTCATTACAGAATCACCAGCTGGATTAGTATAATAATCTGTGTTGTCTGTATCGTAAAATATAGGCGCTCTAAGCGAGGCTGTAGCAATTACATTACCATTTGTAGATATATTTAACATAGCTTGTGCTGGATAAGAAGACTGGGATCCAGAAGCAGAATAACCAATGTTAAAATTAGAAGTGTTATAACCACTACCTACAAACCATTCTCTATCATTACTACCACTAGCGCTGTGAACATTGTCCTTCATTTTTATACCAATACCACGACCTTCATAACCTTTCATTGTAAATTGAGAAGTCATAGCCGGTGCACCACCTTCGTCAAGTGCATTGATTTCTAGATTTCCATTACTAGTTGAAATTTTTGATGAAAATTCAAACGTATCACCAATGCATCTAATACTTTGATAACTGTTGCCGTCATACCAGTACTCTCTGTAATAACCATACCCAGTAGAAGTGCTTCTTGTATATTTATATAATGCAGCAACTGAGCCTTCATCTCGAGCATCACAGTGCACCCATGCATCATTATCTGTAACATACAAATCAAGATCTCCTGCAGCTTTCAATTTTAAATGCCTTAATTCACTTATATTATTAGGATTTAAAAAATAATTTGTATCATCTATATCATAAAATATAGGTGTTCGCATATCTATACTAGATTCAACTCTAGTTACAAATCTCGCTTTAGTTGTATTCCAAACGTGCGTATGAGAATTTGAGCTACCTGTATATAATCTCCAGTTTACATCTACACCACTTGCATTTGACCCATCTAAAAAATGTGGATAATGCGCCCCGCTTACGTTGTATGGAGTCCAATAAAAATGCCCGCTGTATGTGTTATCAAGACTTGTAAAAGTTTTATCCCCAGATATTGTTTGGGTGGTAGCTAACTTAACAACAGCATTATCTGCCGCATATCCACCACTAGCGTGATCACCCCAGCCATAAGCTGTGTTCCAGTTTGCAGAGTTATTAGTAAATACTCCTGAATCGTATATTTGATGCCATGAGTACCAAGTTCCATTATAGTATTTTCTTTCCCAAGTGTGATTTACACCATAACCTTGATATGTTTGATATACCATAACGCCATCAGCAGTTACAGTAAGCATACCCGCTAAATTAGCTGGATAGTTTGTTCCACTAGTTGCGTTTGAGTTACCATTTTGATGATAATATCCTGGGCTTGTATAACTATTTAAATTTGCGCTTCCTGGTATATCTGTTCCTTTAGGGAAACCTGTTGATGAAGTTAAATAACCTTCCGTACTATGATCGCCCCAGCTATAAGCTGTGTTCCAATTTGTATCATTGTATCCTGATGCTGTAATTGTCCCTGTGAAAGTTGCGTTACCACCTTGTGCGAATGAAAGTCTGAGATCTGAATTCTCATAAAAGTTTAATATACCATGAGTGCCATTAAAAATTTCCCAGGTTTCATCACTTGAATTTTTTAAAATTAATCTTGGTGACGCACCAGCTCCATCATCTAAAGTTAAATCACCTGTTAAAGTTCCACCGGCTAGTGGAAGTTTTGTAGCTATAGAATTAGTAACTGTTGTGCTAAAATTCGCGTCGTCGCCAAGCGCATCAGCAAGTTCGTTTAACGTGTTTAACGTCGCAGGTGAGCTGTCAACTAAATTACTAACTGCAGTATCTACGTATGTTTCTGTAGCTAAATCAGATATTGTTACAGCTTTAACACCAGCTAGATCTGTTAATTCAGAATCCATTAAAGCACCAGCAGCGGTAACGTTTGTTGTATCTGTTACATCCGCGCTAGCCTCAATACCATCTAATTTAGTTTTATCACCATTTGCAAAAGCTCCTTCTGAAGGCGGTTGTTGTGCACTATCTGCTAAAGCGCCTTGTGCTGCAGTTGCGTAGTCTGTAGTATCAAATGCTTTTACGTCCGCTAAGTTAGTAACTTCTGAATCCATTAAAGCACCAGCCGCAGTTACATTCGTTACGTCTGTTACATCAGCACTTGTTTCAATACCGTCTAGCTTTGTTTTTAAAGCGTTTGTAAAATTATTTTGAGTTAAACCACCATCACCAACTGTATAAGTTGTATTAATATAGTTACCGGAATGTATTTCAGTTGATCCTTGATCCGCTGTCCAATCTATAATCTGGTTACCGCTTGGAATCGTAGGTTTGTTTTGAATGAAAGAATCGCCTGATGTAGCTGTCCAATCGGACTGTACATTTTGTTCTGCGTTTGCAGGAGCGTGAGCAGCTTGAGAATGTGTGTAAGCTGTATTCCAGTTTGAAGAGTTGTTTGTTGTAATGCTATACACACCCGATCCGTTGGTTGTCATTAAACCAGCAGAACCAAATTCGCTATCTGTTAATATATCACCATCCGCAGTTATACTGTTAAATGATATTACTTCTATGTCTGTGCTATTGGGAGGAGCAGCACTAAAGGTAAGAGTTGTGCCGCTTATTGAGTATGTATTCTTGAATTGATACACACCATCTATATATACTTGTGTTTTGTTTTCGTTATCAACACTATTAGCTAAAGTAAAAGCTGTTGCACTACCGTTGCCCGAAAAAGCATCTTGGTATATCACACTGGAGTTTGCTGTACTATCAATCCAATTTAAACCAGAACCAGTAGACGATAATACTTGTCCACTGTTTCCAATATCTCCACTGGAATCATATATACCTCCGGCTATGTCTATGTCGGTTAAAAACTTTTTAGCCATGTATTATATTTAATATTATCCTATTTTAGTAATAAGAACTTTAATGTCATTTGTTGCAGGTGCTGCCGCAAAACCAATTGTTACTGTGTTTGCATCTGTTCTAACCACATCAGCCATAACTGTATCGTAAGAGCTGGCATCATATAATTGAACAATTACATCCCTTGTTCCTAAATTGTGAGATACTGCTATCGAAGTTGCTGATCCATCACCAATAGATGCGGTATGTAATCTACCTGTTATATCAGTTGTTAAAGCAACTGTACCTGTAGCATCTGGTAAAGTCACTGTTCTATCAGCTGTTACCGCGCCTGCTAATAAAGTAAGTTCATTTGCATCAGCGGCGTTACCTTCAAAAATTACACCATTTGATGTACTTACTGTTTCAACATTGTTTGTTGTGGTTGTTCCTGTAACTTGTAAATCACCAGAAACGATAACATCGTTAGTTACTGTTAAATTATTTCCGATTGTAACATCATCTGGTAAACCAATTTGTAATGTTACATCTGTACCTGATTTAGAAGCCGCGGTTTCAATTTCATTAGATGTACCTATTATTTTTAAATCATCAGTTGCTAAAGCAACGTCTGAAGTTGTGCTGTCACCGTCTACTGTTAATGTAGTTGTTATAGAGGCTGTACTTACAGCTGTTAATCTACCTTGTCTATCTACTGTTATAACTGGTATCGCCGATGATGATCCATATTGACCACTATTTGTTGAAGTTAAATCTGTTGATGTATCTTCTAAATTAATAGTTTGAGTATGCTGGCCACCTGTTGTACTTACTGAACCAGTTAAGCCAGTACCAGCTGTTATGTTAACTCCAGTTATATCTCCACCAACTGAAACCCAAGACGAGCCGTTATATACGTGAATTGATTTATCACCTACCGTACTGTCATAATATATTTGTCCCTCTGCGGGTGTTGAAGGTGCGGTAGCAAGTTTCTGAACTACTGCATTCTGTAATTCGTTTTTGTTTAAATTAATGTCTGTTAAATATGAAAGTGCCATAGTTTATTAGTTTGCGTATACTTTTCCTTGAAAAGAAGCTTTGAAAGTTATTTTGAATGAGTTTAAATCTATATGTTGAATATCACCCACAACTTGTGATCCACCTGAATCTACAGTTGTAACTGATGGAAATTTATTTAAATTATGATCTATTGTAGTTTCCACCCCTGAAGAAAAATTTATATTATTAGATACAAAATTTTTATCAGTTTGACCTTTTGGTGAATAAGATAAAGCATAATACTTACCTTCTATTAAAGAACCATTGCCTTCTCTAAAAGCTAAGAAAAAATCCGATTGGTTTGCGGTATTTGAAGATACAGTTGCAGAATATTGCGCAAAAGTATTAGGATCATCTGTTTGAGTTAACATAACAAATAATCCATTAAAGTAATTTAAATATTGTGCAATATCGTCTTGATTACTATTTAAATGATGAAATTTTAATTGAGTGATCGTACTAAAAGCAGGACCGCCTGAAACAATGCTGAAAACACCCGCACCGAATGTAGTTGAATATTTATATACTACCTGGCCGTTTACATTTATAAGACTAGACGTATTTAAAAAATTAGCAATACTTTGTATTTGAAAATTCTTAGTGCCCGAAGAAGAATCTGTTCCTATTAACAAATCTGTTTTTGAAACGTCTGTATCTACATTGTAAGTGCTAAGTCTAGCCATTTATTTTTTCTTTATCTTTTCAACACTTCGTCCACCGAAATATGCACCAATTACTGTAATTAAAACTAACTGCAAAAGATCCGTCCATTTTTCTTCAACTTGAAAACTTATTGATCCAGAATCAACAAAAACCATTATAACTGTAGTTACTATTAGAAACACTAAAACAAGTGGTCTAACGGAGCGTGTGAGCCAATTACCATGTTCCAAATCTGCTTTCCACCTATCTGTAACGTTCTTTTGCATTTCAGCTTCAGCTTGTATAAATATTTGTGTCATTTCTTTTTCAAACGCAGCTTTTTCATCTTTTGTTTGAATAAATTTATCCGCAATGCCGGTAAGTTTTTGAACTACACCGCCTGCGGCTCCACCGAATAATTTAGCTAATAATTTACTCATTATCCTCTTGTTCTTCTAATTTTTCTAGAACATCCTATACAACCTCTTCCTGAACCAGGCCTTCTTTTAGAAAGCTTTGGCAATCTTATACTAGGTAAATTTATTTGTATATTTCCTAATGTTCTTCCGGCTTTTTTAACAAATTTACCAACTTTAGTTCTTTTAAATGGTTTTTTAGGTCTACGAGTTTTAGGTGGAGGTGTTGGTGTTGATTTTTTAGTTAATGGAACTTTTTTATTTAAAGTTGGCGCTTTTATAGATGTATTTGGAGTTTTTATACCTTCAGTTGATGAAGTTAAAGTTTGTGTAGATTTTTTTGGCGAGCTAGCCGACTTTGTATTATAAGATTTGCCTTTAAATTTAAAATTAGAAGCTCCACTGGATTTAGCTGATTTGTAGGCTGATTTAAATTCTGCACTTCCTCCGTTACTGTTGCTACTTTTACCAGCAGTACTATAAGTTGATTTTCTAACTGTTTTTGTCCCAGCCGTTGAGTATCCTTTTTTAATAGGTTGTTTTGTTGTTGTTGAAGAATATGAAACTAATTTAGATTGAGTTGATTTTCCAATTGTCTTAGTGTCTTTTTCACTAAAACTTCCGGGAGTATCTTTTTCCTTAGACCCCATGCTCATTTTGTGACCTGGTTCGTGTGCCATAATTTTTATTTTTTTACAATTTTAACTCGTCTTCTAACTACAGTCCCATCTGCTTTTTGATAATCTTTTCCTTCCTTTCTTCTTTGCAACTGCCTTTTTTGGTTTAAAAGCTTATCTTTATTAACTTGCCTCATATTAGCTCTTTCATTTTTAGCCTCCGCAACTTGTGCCGCTCTAATTTTTTTCTTCTCTAAAAGGTTAGCTTTTGCTTTGGCTCTTTTTTCAGCCGCAGTAGGAACATTAACTTTATTGTTAACTTTAGATTTGTCGCCTGAGACTACAACCCCATCACTCATTTTTCCTACCGTAGATTTACCAATTGTTCTAGTATCTTTTTCACTAAATGTGCCGGGGGTGTTTTTTTCTTTAGAACCCATATTCATTTTGTGCCCTGCTTTGTGTGCCATAATTTTTATTTTTTTAGTTTAAATTTTTTATAAGGTACCATATTATTAAGAGCTTTTTGTCGAGCTTCACAGCCGCAAGGTATGTTTAAACCAGACGATACTTTATCAACTACACGTTTTATACCTGTAGCCTTAGTAAATTTTGCTATTGAATCTCCTAAACCTCTACTTTCCATATTAACAATTCCATTTTCTTCTAGCAGCTCTACCTCTTTCAGATGTCCAACTTTTTGATCTTGCACAAAATGATTTACGTCTTTTTGCGGCCTTACTACCCTTCTTTAATTTAGAAGGTGAAGTTGTTACAGCTGTTTTAAGCTTACTACCTGGATTATCTCTTCTGTATTTAGCTACGCCTTTGGCTGTCATTCCGCCCCCGGCTTTTTTGCCAGTCCCGCCTTTTTTGTTTACTTTTTTATAGTAACCTAAAGATTTTTTTCTTGATGGTGCATTTTTACGAGGCATAATTATCTTCTCATTTTTTTAAAATCAGCTCCTGTTATTTTATTATAAGGAGAGGCTTTTTTAGCTATTTTTTTTTGTTTTGGAGAAAGTTTTTTTTTACTTTTTGCTTTTCCTTTAGTTTTTTTTGGTCTTCCGACTTTTGAACCGTATGTTCCTTTTCCGTAGGGCATAACTATCTGTTTTTATCTTTGATCATATCGTCTATAGCTTTATTATAAACTTTATCTGTATACGATCGGTTATTAAAAAATTTACTTCTTTCACTTGTTGGTAAGTCTTCTTCTGCAAGCATTATACGATACACTCGTTTAATTAATTGCTTACATTTAAAACTTGTCTTATATATTGTGTATTTTTGTAATTTACCATTACGGGCTCTCCAAACATCAATCCAACCTTCTCTTCTTAATCTTTCCCACCTGTCTTTGTCCCAACTGTAGGTATACACGCCATCAATAAATTCATTACGTGTAAATCGATTTTTGCAATCTAAATAGATCAGTAACTCTAAATCAGCGTCCTTTATATTATAAGTTTTACAGGCCCATTTACGAATGAGCCTGTAATATTTTAATAAATTTAAATCTTTTATGTCATCTGTACTTATTCTCATTCTACAAGCACTATGTCACCAAGTTTCAATACGTAATACAGTTTATCTTTCCATTCAATACCGTGACCGGCTACTTTGTCATAATGAACTATATCATCTTTATTAAGGCCCTCTACTAAATTACCAGCAGATATTACTTTGCCTTTTAAATACCTAACATCTTTGTTTTGATCTTCAGTTAGTTCTAAACCACCAACTTTCTTTGGTGCTTCTTTTATTTTCTCTATGACTACGTAGTAATTAATTGCTTTCATCTAAACGAATATTATTAATTACACAATCTGCAGAAAAAATAGTATTAACAACACTAACTGCATTTTTTAAAGCTGTTTTAGTTACGAGCACTGGATCTATAACACCTTCTTTAATCATATCAACAGTTTTGCCGTTGATTACATTTATTCCTTGCCCAGCTTCTCCAGACTCTTTATATTCTAAATTTGCATTTTCAAGTATCGTAGCGTAAGGAGATTTAATTGCATCAAGAAGAATTGATTCGCCGTCATCTGCAGGAATTATGCTATACGATGCATCCAACAAAGCTACTCCACCACCTGGAACAATACCTTCTTGTAATGCTGCTTTAGTTGCATATATTGCATCTTCAACCCTGTCTTTCTTTTCTTTTAATTCAACTTTTGAATTAGCACCAACTTTTATAACGGCTACATATCCGTTTAACATTGCAAGTCTTTGTTGAAGTCTTTTCTTAAAGTAAGGATTTTTTTCGTCCTTAATTTTCAACTCCACAGCTTCAATTCTTTCGTTTAATACAGGACCTTGATCTTTAATTGTCAATACAGTGTTTTTATCATCTGTAACTGACTTTATAGCTTCACCTAGTATATCAGGGTCAATTAAATCTAAATCATCTCCCAGCTCTTCGTTTATAACTTTAGCACCGGTAAGAATCGCAAGGTCTTCAGTTGTGTCTTGCTTAGTAGGTCCGAATCCAGGTAGATCAATAACATTGACCTTAATATTACCCTTAACTTTGTTTGCTAGCAACGCTGCTAATGGCTGCTGTTCTACGGTCGCTACGATAAGCAAACTTCTTTTTTCTTTAATAACAAATTCTAGTACATTCTGAATTTTACGAATGTTGGGAATTGGAGAAGAAACTATCATTACATATGGATTATCTAGTTCAGCTTTTCCTTTGTCCTTATCTGTTATAAAGTATGGCGATTTGAGTCCGCTTTCTATTTGAGTGCCTTCAACAAATTCAACATTTGTTTTTTCGGTCTCAGACTCTTCCATTAAGACGACGCCGTCTTTACCCACTTTCGAATAGGCTTGCGATATTATCTTGCCGAGTTCTTTATCGTTGTTACAGCTAATACTACTTACATTTTCTAACATATCACCCTTAACTTCCACCGCAGCTTCATCTAAGTAATGATTTACTTTTTGTAAACCATTCTCAATACCTTGTTTTATGCCTCTTATATTATTTGTAAAATCTTTTTTATTTGCTAAATTTAATAATGAATGAGCAAGGACGGTTGCCGTAGTGGTACCGTCACCTGCTTCTTTCACTGTATTTTTGGCAGCTTCTTTTATAAGGGTTGCTCCCATATTTTCGACCGGGTCAATTAAGACTACGCTTTCCGCAACGGTTACTCCGTCTTTTGTTATCACCGGTCTTCCGAGAGCGTCCTCGTAAATTACACATTTACCAGAAGCGCCAAGGGTTGATTTAACTGCTTGAGTTAATTTTTCAACACCTGTCATTATTTTTGTTCGAGCATCTACCCCGAAGGATAAATTCTTTACTATCTCACTTGGGTTATTATATTCCATTTAATTAAATTTATTGTAAGTGGTTATTTGAATGTTTTCACAACTTTAGGTCCTTTTAAAAACTCAAGCTTTTTAGAGTAATGATCAATGCTTCCATCAATCGCTGCCTCACAGCTTTCTAAAGTTTCACGTCTGGTTACATCGATCCATTTTTCTTCATCGTTTTGATCTTTGTATTCAGCTTGGAAAAATCCATTAGGTAGTTGAACAATACGCCAGTTTTCTTTCTTAGCGATGTGCTCCCAAAGAGTTCTGGTTTCTTCGGATATTCCTTGAGTACTGTTATTCCCCCAGGAATAGGTTTTGTAAAAATAAGTCATTGGTTTTGGTCTTATGATAATATAATCACGTGATTGTTAGGTATTTTAAGGATCACCCAAACCTCCACCACCGCCAGGTCCGCCACCACCGCTAGGTCCACCGCCTGCTCCGCCGCCACCGCTAACGTGTGTATATCCATAGAATTCACTAATTTTATGTGGAGCTGTTTTATTAACCGCAGAACTTGCTGTACCAAAAAAGCTGGAGCCTACTGGAAATGCTGAACCTGCCATTATAAGTGTTCCTGTTAACGATAGCTCAGAGGCTATATCAGAAAAAGAAATTTGTCCGCTACTTTGTAGTGCCATCTTTTAATTCTTTTACTTGGTTAGATAAATCTTTTACAGCTTCTATAAGTAATGCTGTTAGTTTTGGATAATCAACAGCTTTATAACCGTTTGATCTGTTGTCAACAAGCTCTGGCAATATGGCTTCTATTTCTTGTGCTATTACGCCTACATCTTTTTTGCCAGTTTCTTTATGTGATTGTTCATTCCACTCAAATGTAACACCTGATATTTTATTAACTTTATCTAAAGCGTTTTCAATAGGTTTAATATTATCTTTTAATCTTTTATCTGAAGAAGCATAGGCAACAATATCACCAGCAACGTTTATCGAAGTACTAGTGTTGCCTGGGTCTAAATAATGCGCTGTACTATCTATGTCTACTATTTTAGCAACATGCAATACTTCAGACGTATCCACTTTCATTATAGCAGAGGAATAATAAGTGCCACTACTTATTTTTCTTTTCCTCATAACCCAACTCATATTATCATAAGTTGTACTCCCTGAACTGTGGCTTGCTCCACCTGGAACATCCATAAAGAATGTGTTATAATATTCATTAAGGTGCATTCTACCATAATTATAATTACTAGTAGAAGCATTATTACTATTAAAAAATATATTTGTTCCGTACTGGAAATCCGCTCCTGAAACCGTTGGATCATAATTTGATGGGGCGTTTTCTGCTACATCAGGAATTATAAGCCCACCACCATTAAGCATCATTTTAACTGTAGAATAATTATCGTTTTGTCCTGAAGCGTCTACTGACTTACCTAATCTATATTCTGCACTTAAATCAAAAGCGTTTGTATTAGGATTAGTATATCCGTTCATTTGTATAACATGATGCCACCTAGCTGCTGATCTCATTTCTATACATACAGATCCATCGTCACCTGTTACAGCACCTAGATTTTTTAATAGTAAAGCTGTTGGTCTTCCGTTTGCATCTAATGTTGTTGCAGTACCGCCAATTACAGCAGCGCCGTTAACCTCTAGGTTACCCGTGAAAGTTCCGCCCGCAGATTGTAAATCACCTTTAAAAAATGCGTTACCACCTGTATCTATATAAAATTCCTTAGCGTGTATCGAACCATTTTTATTTAAAGTCATACCGCCTGTAGTATAACCTGAAGCATCAGGGGCAGAACCGCTGTATATATTATTAGCATCTAATTTCCATCCAGCTACAGTACCGGATGTTGCTGCACCTACAGATCTTATAGTTGCTGTAGAATTATTGTCTACATTTCCTAAACCTACATTCCCCTTGGTTGTTCCAGCTTGTATAGTCGCTGCTGATTGATTATCCACATTTCCCAAACCAACATCACTCGCTGTGGCTGCCGCTAGAGTTGAGGATTGTATGTCTGCATCGGATGTATTATCTACGTTCCCAAGCCCAACGTTTGCTTTTGTAGTACCGGCTTGAATATCTGCCGCCGATGTATTGTCCACATTCGCTAAACCGACTTGTGCTTTAGTAGTATTCGTGTTTAATGTGTTTGTAGCAGTAAGATCAGTATTCCCTAAAGTTATAGTACCCGAAAATCCGGCATCCCCATTTGCTTTTACATAAAAGTTTTTAGATTCAATACTACCATCTGCCATTGCTATTTTAGTTCCCGCGCTTGAAAAATCACTGTTTGCTAATGCTACATAATTTGCACTTTGTATTGCTCCAGTCGTTATATTGGAACCATTAATAGCTGTATAATCAAAAGCACCGTTTATAGTTGTACCTGAAAAAGTAACTAATCCGCTAAAACCAAACATTCTTGTTACAGACCCAAACACAAGTGTATTAGAAGGCGACGCTTCTACTACGCTAACAGGTATATGCCAATAGTTATTGCTACCAGATCCAGGTGTTGCTTCTGGCGCTGTTTCACTCCATCCAGTAGGCAAACTACTAAAAGAATTGGTACTAAAACTAAATGTAACGCCCGTTGAATTAAATGTTGGTGCTGACGTTACTGCTGTACTATAAAACAAATATTTACTAAAAGATCTAGCTCCTGATGGTCCTATTCCTCCATCTGCTCCATCTGCACCATCTGCTCCATCTGCACCATCTGCGCCATCTGCTCCGTTGCTACCGTTTGATCCATCTGCTCCAGCCGCTCCTGTGTTACCTTTTATAGATTTAGATAATGTTTGTACTTTAACTATAGTAGCTTGGCCTTCACAATTTACAGAAAAACTAACTGTTGCATTATTTGCCGTCATGTTAGTGTGATCTGCAAAAACAGAAGGATTACCCGTTACGGTTTGTGCACCTGCTGTTATATTGGCAGCAGTAGCAGTTACTTTAAATTGTCCCGTACTTGGGGTTCCTGTAACACTATTTAACTGTGTTATACCCTTATACACATCAACTGTTGTTCCAGACCCAGTATAGGTTGCTGCATTTGCTGCGGTTCCTGTTGCTGGCAACGTGTGTGCTTCATTTGTTAATATTACAGCATATGGAGAAACACCATCGTTACCATCGTTACCATCCGATCCATTCGAACCATTTGATCCATTTGAACCATCCGAACCATCCGAACCGGGTTTGATGCCGAACATAGTTATTTGGTCTCTAGCCACAATTGCAGCATTGGCTGCTCCCTCCCTTATTTGTACTTCGATTTTTTCAGGCATGTTACTATAACTAGCTTGAGGAGTGTATGTATATGTGTTAGTAGTCGCGGCTGCACCTGTACTAACATCATTCTTAAAGAATTCGTAATAAACAGTGCCCGTAGCATTAACTGCGCTTGCCGTAACCGTTACTGAACTTGGGGAAGGAGATGCACCAGCCGCAGTATATTCAAAACTTAAATCTGCTGCTGTTAAGTTAACCGCCCTAGCATTAGTTCCTGCCGAACCATCAGCTCCGTCTGCTCCAGACACACCTTGTTTAGATTTATTTAATGTTTGGTATTTTTTAATTGTAGTTGTGTTTTCTACATTAATAGTATATTCAATAATTGCTAAATCAGTTGTCATTGCACTGTGATCTGCAAATGTTACCTTATCAGCTGTTATATCTTGTGCTCCTACAGTTATAGTACCTGTTGTTACACTTGTTGTTACTTTAAACTCGTTATTGCCTGGAGTTGCGCTACTTGCAACACTGTTGTATTCTGTTGCGCCGTCAAACACGACTATATCCGTACCAGAACCAGTGAAACTTGAAACTGTTCCGTTTGATGATGCGGGAACTGAATGTGAATCGTTAGATAATAATATAGTTAATCCGTTAGATCCTTCTTTTACTGGCGCTATATTTAAAGTATCAAACGCATCTTCAACCTGATCACCTTCAGCAACGCCAACTCGCATTGAAATAGGAGCACCAAAACCTGAAAATGTTGTAGGCACTGTTATAGTTGCTGTGTCTTGGTTTTGTCCAGTACCGTCTGTATACGATGTTTCATCTGTAAAGTGAGACCCACCTCCAGTAAATTTGAAAAAGCCATCGGCAAAATTTGTAGAATTTGCTGTTAATGTTATACTAGCAGGAGCCGGATTGTTTCCCTCTGAATCGTATTTAACGACTAAAGCATCCGAGCTTAATTTTATTGTCTTAGCATCAGCGCCTGAAGATCCTGTGCTACCTGTAATTTGATTAAATGTTAAAGCTGATATTGCACTTGAACTTGTTAGATCAATTTGCGCAGCGCCTTGGTATATTGCATAAAAAGTTCGTGTTCCTTTTGTAAATGAAGGTGAAGTACCTGACGCATCCGACGCATACACTACCGATGTAAACGTTGTTGACGGTGCATCTGATATATCCCCAAAACTTATATCACCTATATTAGCTGTTTTAATTTTAACTACACCTCCGGATATTTCGAATGGTGCATCAAAATCTGTAGCATCGCCCGCGGTACCTCCGTTAAATACTTTAAACTTATCTGCTAAAAATCTTATTTCGGATATTGGATCAGATGTGCTGCCATCGGAGGCCATAATAGACATACCTGCCACTGCACCTCCCGCATTTAAATTTATACTGTATCTAGACTCTACATAACCCTCAACTGTGGATAATGTACTTGATTGTGTACTTATACTAGCTGTATTGCCATTTACTGTGCTTGTTAAGTCAGTTACCGATTGCGCTGACGCTAGAGCCGCATTTGCTATTGCCGCGTTTGCACTGGATGTTACTGCTGTAGATAACACGCCGTTTGTTCCGTCTACATCACCGCTTGAATCAAAACTGAATACAGCTTCTAATTTATCTAGGTCTGCTGCCACAGATCCAGCTGCCGATGTTGCAGTTGTAGTTATTGATGTTGCCAACGCATCCGCTACCGAAGTAATTTCACCGTTAGTGTAAACAAATTGCGACTCAAGCTCCGTGATCTTAGTTGCTTCAGCGGATATATTAGTAGCATTAGTAATTATACTTTGGTTTGCGGTTGCTAGCGAACTTACAGCAACGCCTATTCTTGAATCATCGGTTAATACCCACGCTGATCCATTAAATATATAAAGCTTGTTTTCATCATTAGTGTCGTACCAAAGTGAATTAGCCGGTATACCAACTGTCCCTGGTTCGTCATCTTGTCTGAATACTCTTGGCCTTAAAGCTAAACTGCTTACATTGGCTGTTATATTAGAAGCATTGGATGCAACACCTGTTACGTTTGTGGCAATCCTAGTATCTGGAGTAGCAACCCATGAACCACTAGTTAAAACATAAAGTTTATTACCGTCATTAGTATCGTACCATAAAGATCCATTAGCCACACCTGTTGTACCGGGCTCATCGTCTTGCCTGAATACAGCCGGTTTCAATGCAATATTGCTCTCGTTTAAGTTTACAGAAGCCGTTAAGCTTGTCACAAGCGAAGCATTAGCTGATATATCAGTAGTGTTGGTTGTGATTGTCTGGTTCATTGTAGCTAGGTTAAACCCAGAACCATTCTGTATTTGGAAGCTTGCAAAATACGTTGCTAAGTCAACTAACTTGTAGTTACCTGTTTTATAATTACCAAACGATACGTACTCCGATCCCGTTAAAAGATCGTTATCACTTGGATTCTGATTAATGTATGAGGTTAGTCTAGCCATAGTTATATTTTAATACCCGTATCTTCTTTGGGTCTTTTCGTTCTTAGTACCGCGTTTGCCACCGGCTCTGTTCTTAGATGCTTTTATACATTTACCTAATCTGTGATCGAAATCAAAACCTTTCTTACACTTCTTAGCTTGTGCTGTTCTCTTTTTATATTTACCCCACTCGCTCATTGCATACTTCTTGTCTCGCTTTGCTTTTGCTAATCGGGCTTTAATTGATAGTTTCTGTGCCATACTCTTATTATTACTTATTATACCTAATTGTTAATCAGTGACGTTAGGTAGCTACTTATATACCTTTACAGGCTAATGTCATATAGGGAAGTAATGGGTTACACCACCGTATTACCACTGTATACCTTATAATAAAATCAACTTATTTTACCCCACCCCCCTACCTTTTTAAATATTTCCTTATAAGTTTTTGCCTTTTACAATGTAAACACGATGTACTTTGGATAATATAAGTGTAAGTAAGTAACTAAATAATCTAAATAAATATAAAATGAGTAAATTAAACGAAGTAACTAAGACAATGAGTAAAGAACAATTAAGCGAAATCTTTCCACCAATTCACAGAAACAATTTTGTAGTAAGAAAGAGTTGGTTAGGTAGAAATCAAATCATTACTTTCATTAACAACAAACATGAACAAATCACCTACAATCACGACGAGGTATTAAAAGTAATGTTACCTAAACTAAACATCTTACCATGTTGGATTAAGCGAGGGTATTGGTCTCAATCAACTGACATGCCAAGTAATGTTCGAAATACTGTAATTGAGAGAATTAAGTTAGTAGAGTAGAAATGCTATACTACAAAACAGTGACAATAGCTAACTACTATTAAATCATTATGTACCTAATGTCACACTTTTCAGGTACACAGGTGAAGGGTTACATCTGTAAACAAAATAACAATTGTAAACAAATAACCTACTTTAAGTTCTACTTGTTTCTATAAGTATAAAAATGTGAATGAGTAAATGACACAATGGTTTAAGTGAGTTCGATTCTCACCGTGTCAACTAAAATTAAAATAATATAAAATG
>WLWE01001353.1_pt1 | contig 18328 bp, 13 predicted proteins | sample 6718301 | NCBI WGS metagenome assembly WLWE01 (sample SAMN12718691, study PRJNA515312) | sponge metagenome | isolation source: marine sponge | host: Mycale hentscheli | place: New Zealand: South Island, Marlborough, Capsize Point | collected 2003-05-01 | reverse complement strand
AAGTTGGGGAAACTCATTGCTTCCATGTAAAGGAAATCCACAATAAAAACAATTTCTGTTACATCTTCTTGGCTGTTGACGTTCACATGGGTGCAACGCTAAATGACGAGGATTTTGATGCAATCAGAAACGTCATCAGTCAGATACAAAACATATTGTAATGAATTTTGATATTAAAGATATTTTACTTAAATTAGAGGCCCGCGGGTTAAGTAAATTACTGGACTTTTTACTGAGGGCCTCCATTTTAATAATACTAATTCTAATACTGTCTACGAAGAGCTGCAACTCTGAAGGTAGTTATCTAGACCAAGAAATTATTAAAAAGAAAGAAAAAGTAGAGGAACAACTTGATGCTCTACTAAAATCCACTAAAGATATTGAAAAAATGCAAGTTAAATTAGATAGCTTGCAATTAAATATTTATAGTGAGTTAAACCAATTTGAAAACCTACTAACTAGAAACATTTATGAAACCGATTCTACTCTCATTATTATTCGTAATACTGACATTGACAGCCTTCTCTCAAACATCCCCGAATACCGTGGAGGAGATGGAGGTCTTTAGGTTTGAGGCAGATGACACCACATATGTAATGTTCTATGCTGATGACTATAAAAAGTTATTAGAAATAGGTAGAGAAAATGTTTTATTAAAAGATATAAAAGACTCTCTCACAATAAGTTATAATGCGTTGGTGGGAAGCATTGATATGTTTGTGATGGAGTATGAGGCCTTTGTAAGTTACATAGACACTATGAAAATAGTAGCTAACGACCTACAAAAAAGTTTCAAAGAATATACGGATGCTACCGAGACAAAATTAGAAAAAGCAGTGAGGAAATGGTACAGGTGGAGGTCGGTAGGATTAACATCAATAGGATTTAACTTTATACAAGTTGGAGCCTTGATAACGACTATTAAAGTATTAAAATGACAAACGGACTAGACCCAGTATTAAATTTTGAAGTTACTCCTTCTTGGGACAAGCGGGTGCTTGTAGTTACTGATATATCCGATTGGAAACATTTAATCGATGAGCCATCGTATATAGAGATAACTCTTCCTGGGTCAAAGACTGCTGTTAGACATAGTTACTCTAAAAATAAAGTAATGGTGTTTAACGCTAGTAGTTTAAAATATGGGTGTAGTAGTGGGTGTGAAGATGAGCTACCTCCTTTACCAGATGGTATATATAAGATAAAAATTTATGTGTGTGAAGGTACACAGTTTTCATATGAAAGACAGTACCTACGAACTGTAAGCCTAGAGGTGAGGCTACAGAGAGAAATAATGGCACTGGATGTTGAGTGTATGCCAAATTCAGGATGCTTGAATAAAATTATAGAAGCTGAGTTTATGATTAAGGGGGCAAAAGCTGATATTTTCTTCGGAAATATTACTTCTGCTCAAAGAAAATATAAACAAGCTGTTGACATAGTAGAACACATTGAACATTGTGACTGCTCAAAAGACTGTGGACATGGATACACTACAACGGCTTACTAACTCAGAACAGTCCATACACGAGAAGATACAGAGGCATTATCAGAAAAAATCTGATGGCCTCCTTCATAATTATATGCTTGACAAGGATTTTCATTTTAGTATACCTGACTATTTTATAGTTAAGACTTTTGAAAACATAATATGCCAAGACCTAGATTGTGACTATGGAATCGACAGCTGTATGCTAGAAACAATGAATATATACTTAGAAAAAAATAGAAAATGAGTTGCAGTAACTATAAATTCAAAGATACTTGCGGAGAGTCGATATTTGCACCATGTGTATATGTGGAACAAACTTTTCCTGCCGTCTCTTCCTTGTCAAGTGAAAGTTGTACGGACCTAGACACGGTTATTGCTGATTTGTACACGCTTGTGGACAAAAGCTATGTAGACATGTCTACTTACGCAAAAGGGTGCTTAGACTACTCTCCCACAGCTGATGCTGACATTACACCTGTTCAAGTTCTCAACAAACTAACAGAAGAGGTTTGTGAGCTTCAACCTCTAATGGGATTAATAGATACTACGGTAACGCCAAACGTACTTAAGAAAATACCAGAGTTTGATATTAGTAAAATTGAGCTTTGTTGTCTTGCCCCAGACCCTTGTGGAGTGACACCTACTACTTTAGAGCAGCTTATACAAATTATGATTAACAAAATATGTTTGGAAGCATCAACACCAATTGTTTGTCCTTCTAACCCAGCATTGTTCCCAGCTTAAAATATAGATAATGGCTTGTAAAAATTGTAAAGACGTAGTAGTAGAAAGTTGTGATACTTGTTATTGTAGCGACACGGTGTGCACACCTTGTAAAATAAAGTTAGCTGATAGATGTATCACTGTTACATCAGACCTACCTGGTATCGCACCAAACTTAGAGTGTAAGGACTTAAATACTGTTTTATTAGCTATCAGTAGTAAGACAGGTCATATTGCCTCTAATCAGTTTTTTGCAACGGACAGCTCATCTAATGATTTCCCCATAACCTCTGCAGATGAGTACAGATGGGCTGGGGAGGTAGCTACTGGTGTTAATTTGTGGGACCAAAACACTTACACCGAGGGCCTTGATTCTGTACCTACAGCATTCAGCAACGCTTCAGACCAAAGAATGGCAGGCATACCTGTCCCTTTTGATGTTGCCGCAGGCTCTAAATTAGTATTAACAGGAACATTTACTAATACTGCTAATACTCAAATTAATGGAAAGGTTGTTGTAGGATTCTCAGCCTGTGCATCTCCTGCGACAGCTATTACTCAGTTGGGGAGTGCAACAATAACTACAGCTCAAATCGGTAGTATGTATACAACTTGTTTCAGACAGGAGTTTACTGTACCAACAGGAGGTATTACTAAAGGAACAGACTTAATTGTCGTGGGGTGGCAAGTCAGTCAAACGTTGACTGCAAGTGATAAGATATTAGTCGCTTGGACTTTATCTAATTAAAATAAATTAAAAAACCAATGGAAAAATTTATTATAGATGGAGGATTATTAAATGATGTAAAAATGGTTATTCTAAACGGTAAGCAAGAGGTGGCAACAGCTCAACAAATTATCAGCATTATGAATAAACTACAGAGTTTAACTCCACAAGAAACACCAGAAAAAAAATAAAATGGGTTGTAGTAGTTGTAAATGTAGTAGTTGCAGTTCTAGCTGCAGTAGCTGTACGTGTAGTAGCTCTACCTGCAGTAGTAGTTGTACTTGTAAAACATCGTGTGCTTGCGGTAGTACAGGGTGTGACCACTTGCTGAATGATGAGTGTATTAGGCTAACATCAGCTCTATCAGTTTGCGGAGTGGTTACAATTCCTGCAGGTACTTATTACAACTCGGCAATCAAGACAATAGTAGATACTATTTGCACATCAGGAGCACAGGGTCCAACAGGTCCAACAGGTCCCACTGGAGTAGCAGGCCCAACAGGTCCAACTGGTGTGACAGGTGCTACAGGACCTACAGGAGCAACAGGTGTTACAGGTGTTACGGGTGCAACGGGTGCAGGTGTGCAAGGGGCAACGGGTGTCACAGGCCCAACTGGCCCTACTGGGGTTACAGGTCCTACGGGTGCAGCAGGTAGTGCAGGTAGTGCAGGGGCAGTAGGAGCTACAGGTGCAACAGGGGCTACAGGCCCAACTGGAGCTACAGGTGCAACAGGGGCTAATGGTAGCGTTGTATTATTTTCTGACTTTACAAGTTACCCTGCAACATCTTCAGGCTCTTTGGCCACGGTAAAAACTTATACTTTACCTGCGAATACTTTAGATGCAAACGGGGAGTATGTAGAGGTATTTGTCAGACTACTAGCTGCAGCTGGAAATTTCGTAGACCAATTCCAAATTAGAATAGGCTCTAATAATCTTCAAGCGTTAGGTTCTAATAACACTGCAGTCACGTATGGGGGTAGAGCCACGGGTACTTCTAGGGACCAGCACACTGCGTTTATGAGAATTGTACTTGCAAGAGTTAATGCTACAACAGTCACTTGTAATATCCAATATTTCTCTTCTTCTGCTCTTAACCAGGGTGTAGGTAATGTTTTTAACAGAGCGATGTATATTCCAACTAAAGCGACCACATATACATTAGACTGGGCGATTGATAATGATATACAGTTTCAGTTGGATGCTGCTGATGGTACTCTTGCAGATGTAACAAATATTAACGAATTACTAATAACACACTTTAAAGCTTAAACATGCCTACTTTAGAATATCAAAAACAGTTATCATTAACAGCGGGGGGTGGTACTCATAACCTTCCTGTAGGGGAATCAAACACTACTTACCACGTAACAAGTTCTGGTTCTGTAACTTTAGCTGGGAGTTGGACCATACAAAGTTCAGGAACACCATATGCGGGTAGTAAATATGTATTACACTATGATGCTGATATTACTTTAGGGGGAAATCAAATTACTTTTTTTGGGGTAATTATGCCTCAAAGTTTAACTAACCAAAAATGCATTGTCATAGCATACCATAACGGTGCTGGTTTTCTAGTTAATTTTGTGCCAAGTCCAGACATTGTACAAAATACTGCTCTAGTAAGTTTTGGAAAAGCTGCTGCTATAAATGCTAGTGCAAATGCTAATTTATTGACAGCCGATTCTATTGACTCTCTTTCCCAAGGATATGTAATGCCTTCAGCAGGATTCTTGAAAGGACTTGGGGTAGTTACAGAAGTAACAGGTACAGGAAATGATGGTAATGCTGTAGTTTATATAAATGGAGTAGCCACGACTCTTTCAGCAAGTATTGAAGGAAGTTCAGCTGGAATAGTAACAAATGCTGTAAATGCTTCAAATGGATTATCATTTAGTGCTGGGCAACGTATAGGGGTAAAAGTTACGAATGTGGCTGGGGGTCCCACTTCATTCACTAACACGACTGGTACTGTTGAAGTAGTATTAGTTTAAAATCAAAAGGTGGTTTTGGTTGGTTTTCCACCTCATAGGGGGTTCTTTAAGAGCCCCCTTTGTTATTGTAAGGAATTTGCATATATAAGTAATTTTCATTAAATTAGAAGAATGACTGTAGGGGAATTCATATCGGATGTAAAGAACTCTGTTCAAGCTATCAGAAAGGATGATAGGATTAGTAACAAGTTTATCCACTCTTTAGCTAGAGACTATACTAGCTATCTTCTGTCTCAAAGACAACTTAGGGACGTATTTAGAGATAGCACTATATTCACAGAAGTTACCTGTGTAGAAATGAATAGAATACGGGCTGATAAATGCGATATAGCAGAGTTCAGGAAGTGCGACAAGGTAATGAAGTCAGAGTGCAAATTACCCAGTATTTTCAACTCATCAATAGGTCCTATTATTATATCCGTTTCAAACATAACAGGCGAAAATGAATACCAAGCTTTAAGAACTGCTTCTGATTATAAGAACCAGCAAAAAAGACGTTTTCAAAAAGCAACTAGTTATTACTATATTGCCAATGGTCATATTTATATAGTAGGCAGTACTCCAGAAAGAGTATCAATTGTAGGGCTTTTTGAAGACCAATTAGAGGCAGAACAGTTTTCTGCTTGTTCAGATGCTGATAGTTGTGAGTCTGCTTTAGATTATAAAATAATTATACCAAACAAGTACATATCAACAGTTAAAGACCAGGTTGTGCAGTACTTAGTTAAAACAAGAAAATCAATACCTGCTGACGAAAATTCAGACTTAGACTCGAACCAAAAGGCAGGGTTTCAAAATAAATAGTAATGGCTAAAAGAGGACTTAGAAAAATTAGTTCTTGGGGCCCTGTAAAGTCACCGCTACAAAGAAGGTTTTACAGGAAGGTGTACAGAAAATATCCTGAGTTAAGAGGTAGGCATACCGAACAGGATTGGTACAAGATAAGAGATGAGTTCTTTCAAACCGTAGCGGATATAATGATAGAGCAAGATAATGGTGTAGTTTTAGATGGGTTGGGTTACTTCTCTTTTCCCGCATACTCTAAAAAGTCTAAACTTCCTTTTACTAACATAACTAATTTTGTTAATGGAGGGCTGTTATACTACACACAGTTTTTTGGTTATATTTTTAACAGAACCTTCTTAAAAGGTCTCAGTTTTGAGCTTTTAAGAAAACACAAAGATAGGTGGCAGAAAAAATGTCGTGAGGGTGTAAATTATAAATGCCATCACATAAATATAAAGAACATAGTCGGTAATGGACAAAAACGCTTACATCCCACTAGAAAACTTTATCGCTGATATAAAGTCTAGTAATTATTTTAAAGATAATCCACAGCTTGTGGACGATGCCTCTATTGCTAGATGGGTGTATATGAAGTTGAAGAACTTTGGAAGAAACGTAATGGATAAATACGAGAGGGTAATCCACGTTGATAATTACAGAGCAGAACTTCCAGAAAACTTCGCTTCACTTTTCCTAGCTGTTTTTTGCGAACCCCACCTCATCAGTGCACCAGAAGGCACAGACCCCCTAAGAGTCCAATCTAGACTTTACGCTGAAAAAATAACTTGTGCAGAAGAGACTATATGTCACGACTGCCTACCCACCTGTAAAGATGATAGTTGCGTAAATAGAGTAGTAGAAAATTTATACCTTGACCCTACAACTAATGTTAGTGTACTATACAGAAACCCTGTCTATGTAAAGATAGGGCACGACTTATTAAGAAGCCAATGCGAGGCGAACTGTATAAATAGACACGTAAAGGACAGTCCTTATTCCATAAACATAAAAGGCACTACTCTTTATGCAAACTTCAAAAAAGGCTCTATCTACCTTCAATATTATGGTATGCCTATGGACAAGGACTGTTTACCAGTTATTCCCATCACTCCAAATGGATACTTAGAAGAATATTTAGAATATAACGTAAAAAGAAAAATACTTGAGGATGCTATGCTGTCTGATGATACTGTGAACAAGCAGTACATCTATAGTTCTTATATGCAACAGGAAACCGACTTACACGCAAAGGCTAAGGCTGATACTTCTAAAATTGATATGGTTGCTCTATTTAAAGCGATGGGTAACAATAGATTTAGAATGCATAAGTACGATGTCCATCTTGGTGCACTTAAGACAAACTATATACAGTCAGGTGCAGCTTCAGGATTTGGTACTTTTCAGAACCCTAACCCATTTAGATTCTAATGGCTAAATCAAGAAAATCAAATTTAAACAGAGATGTAGGTGTAGCGAAAACGGGGATGAACAAGGATTCTCATCCTACTTCCCTTGACGAAAAAGCCTATGTGCATGCCCTAAATGCTAATTATGAAGGGCAGGACGGAGACCTGGTTAATTTACAAAACGAGGAGAGTAATATATTATGCTCTAAGTTTAAGGACGGGTTCTTGGTGATAGGCTACCAAAAAGATATTACTGCAGATAGAACTTATTTCTTTCTAACAAACCCCACAACAGGAGAGTCAGAGATAGGTTTCATAGCCGAACTAGAGACTCAATTATCCTTCACCGATACATTGAAAAAGTGTGGGTGCAGTGTCGAGGCTGTATTTGCAGAGGGTCTTGAAAACATTCCACAAGTAGAAACTTGTACTTACACAACTTTAATCGCTGATTACACAGCGGCCTGTCCTGGAGGACTTACAGGCAACAAGTGCTTTAACTTCAACATTAATTATCCTATTTCATCTATTTTAAAAGATGAGAAAGGTAATAAGATACTATATTTTACAGATGACTTAAATCCCAGAAGAAGACTAGAGATAGACTTTTTGGACCAATACTTTGTTAAAACAGAGTTTTGTAGTAGTGACCCTACTCATCCTGATTACGATGCAAATTGTGATTGTGGGTTAGTTGATGTTCCCACTTGTATCAACTGTAATAAACTAAAAATATTACCAGAACACGAACCTCTTTGTATTGATGTAGAGGGGACAGTCGTGGGTGGTAACCTTAGACACGGTCAATACGCATTCTTTGCAGGGTACTCAGATGTCAATGGTAACATGATGACAAGTTACCTAACAGCTACTAACACTGTGTCTATCAACGACCCAAACAAACTAGTTTATGAGCAACCTGAATTAGATGCTCTCACTAACTTTTCTCTTAAAATAAAGATAGACGGGTTAGACCCAGCTTTTGAGTATTATAAAGTTGGCGTTATGGAGATAACCTCTGTAGATGGAGCACAGTCATTCTTTTCTGTAGGAGTCTTTCCAACATCACAAAAAGAAGTTTTATATTCAGGAAGTGCTAACAGAACGCAGGACCGAATAGATAGAGCAGAGCTTACTCGTATATTCCCTGAGTATCTAAAAGCTAAACTTGTTACGTCTACAAATAACACGTTGATGTTTGCTGACTTAGAGGCAAGACCTGACCCTAACCTTCAACCTGTTGTAAACTTTATGGGACAGTTTGCCAAGTGGCGAGCTGTTATGGCTGAGGAAGACTTGTACGAAAAGTCTTTTGGTACATCCAACTTTAGAGGTTATATGAGGGACGAAGTTGTTCCTTTTGGAATTAGGTTTTTAACTAATGATGGTTACCGAACTCCCGTATACCCACTTGTAGCAAGAACTTACACAGATGATGATAGGTTCTTTGATGCCACACATGAGGCGGGGTACAACGCTGCAGCTAATAGTAATATAGTTATTGATGCTATTAGAAACGCAAACATACTTGATGATGCTCTTACAGTCGCACCTGCAGCTTGGACTAAAGATGTTTATTCCGTATTAAAGTATGGTAATGAAGGGTGTGTCAGCGAGGCAAGAATATTTAAATGGCAATACTATAATACAGCTTCACAAGATGGTGGCGTAATCACAACTTGCCAAGCCAAACAACCTACAATAATAACTAGGACAGTTGAAAGAGCTTGTTCTCATACTTATGAGACAATCACCAATCCTATTATACCAAATAATACATCTATCAATTTAACATTTGCTGATGGGGCGGTTACTCCTAATTTTGAAGATGATGCTACCTGTGTAAACGGGGTGGCAAGGTTTACTAACTTCGCTGCATATGTGCAAGAAAACCAAGCTGTATTCTCAAGTTTAGCAGGGGACACTAGTCTTTCTACTTCTCAAAGAAACTTAGCAGCATTATTTGTTTTAAATAATTATGTAAGCACAGGACCTTTTGCCTTGACTAGACCCTGTTGTGGTCCTTCAAGTATTGATGACCCAGGCTTCCCAGATACCTGTGGAGTAGAAACTCTAATATCTGAGGAGGTAGAAGTTTTATCTATAGCACCCATATCGGAGGCTCCCTGCGTTAATGTAGTCTATGAAGAGTGTTCATACTACGACAGACCAAGCACTTCTGACTTCTGTTTTCCTTTTGAACTTGACCCTTCTAGTGGTGATTTTAAAAGTCAAAATTCACTAAATGATATAACAGTAAAAGGGAACGCCTCTGGTACTGATACAGAAACATTAGATGCTTTAGAGTTTTTTGTAGGTAAAAGAAGAGACAAAGCAAATAATGATGTTGTTTTTGCAAGACAACAGCCAATTAGTGGAGGAACAGACCCTTTAGCGTGTGATAGTATTCCTTTAGATTTTACCGATTACGAAAGTGCTTTTTCTACGTACATAACCCCACTGTTTCCCGATATCATTATTGAAGATAAAAACGGGGACACAGACGAAGATGCGATTGCCATAGACAAAACCCTTAATCATCAGACTACAGTACAAGCTCCTCAACTTATGTATGAGTTTTTTCAAGCTGGTTTTGGGGGAAGCTCTTCTTTAGACGGGGACAGAATAAAAAACTTTAGATGTGTTCAGAAAAAAGATATTGATTATAATGGTAGATATCTGATAGGCACTGATGTAGGATTTGCCCAAACTACTAATTTTGGGTCAAGGGGTAGAGTGCATAAAAATGCTAGGTGGTATAAAGTATCAATAGCCGATAGAGACAAGGCATACTTTTCTCTTTCAAAAGCATCTGACCCAGATGGTGATAAAAGTAAAAAAGACTGTTTGTGGTACCCTGATGATGTCAGAGTAACATTCTTTGAGACAAACACAGGGGAAGGAAGACCTTTTTTAAATTTTAAGCATTGCAGTGGTGGAAGCCAAGACCACAATTCAACTATAATATCTATTGACAATAAGTCTAAGGGTATAATTGAACTTGACGTAGCTTCTGCAAGGAACGCTGCAAGTAATCCAAATGGTTCAGCTTTTACTGGCTCCGAAATATTTATAGCTGTTGACACCCCACTAGTAAGGGTTAAACATGGTGAAAAACAAAAAAATTCTATATTCTATAAGAGTGGTATTAAAGGAGGTTTGGGGGACCCTGACCATATTGCTGAAAATGGACAACACAGATATTACTATGCGACCCCTACCTATTGTTTTAATGTAAAAGCAAACGGACAGGTAATAGCACACGTTGAAGCATTTTTAAAAGATACACAGCTATCAATAGATAAGATATGTAGGTTTTCTAGTGATTGCGAATTAGAAACATTTTCAGAGGTGCAATGTGACCCTTTCCTAAGAACAGAGGGAACATTTGCATATTGGGAGTCTACAGTAAAGTATCCTAATAACGATTTCTTATATGACAGTAAAACTAAGGATGACGGAACAAACTTAGTTATTACTAATAGCTCTATACCTGCAGCTATTAGAGGAGAGTTTGAAAGTGTGTTTACTAGTGCAACAGACCCTTCAACAGGTACGTACACGTTAAATGACAATGCTGACTTTAGTTGTAAACCTATTAGACACTTTAAGTTTCCTGACTTTGCTGTCTCACCAACTTTCGGTAGCGATGATAAGCTATACGTACAACCTGTACCGTTCACTAAGTCCAAAATATTTCCTATCGGTTTCCATATTGATAACTCAATTATCAAAGCGTTTTTGGATATAGCCGTAACTAATAATTTTATTGACCAAGACTTTAGAAACTCAATAACTCACTACGAAGTATTTAGAGGGGATACAAAATTAAATCGTTCTATTGTTGCTAAGGGGATGGTATATGATATGTACAAGGCTCCTGAGAAAGATGACAGAAATGTTACAGTCAATAAAAACGTCTTTTTCAGTAACTTCCCTTACAATGACCTTTCCGATAATAGATTATTATTTGAGGACTCAAAAAGAGATAATTACATAAAGCATCCTTTCACTAACAAATCAAACAATAGGTTTACTTTCCACTCTCCCGACTTATCTTACGAAAGGCCAACTTTACCTTTTGAAATGTATGTCGAGGCTGATTTAGTGGGAGATAGTAGAGGTGCCTTTGCACAGGTTGAAGACCATCCTGAGCTTACTGTTCTTTCAAACCAAGCTTATCGTGTGGCAAGACTACTAGGAGGAGCACAAACAACTTTGGAGTTCTTAACTAACATAAGTTCTGCTCTTATAGGTGTTGCCCAAAGTATGACACTTACTAACTATGGTGTTCCTGTTGCTTGGGCTGGTTTTGGCATTTATACAGGGACAGCTTTGTTAAACCTTGTTCCAGAAGGTAGAAGAAATGTTTCAAGATGGATTCAAATATTCTTAGGGCAAGGTCCAAGAACTAATCACGCATATTACTACTCATCAGTAGGTTATTTAAATGGTGCCCATGTGCCCCCACCTACAGGAGGTTTAGTCCCTTATGCTGGTGATAAAACAAGAGGTCTTAAAGAGAGACTTTACATTGATAGTGGTAGGTATAGAATAGATGAACTATTTGAAGATGACCCAACTATCATTAACAACTTTAACAGAGAGTCCTCTGTATATTTGAGTACAGGTAATGAGAGAAATGGTAGCAACCCTCCATTGAACTCGTTCAACATAGGCAAAGACAGTTATGTAAGAAACTATGATGATAGTAGATTCTCTAACTCGCAGTCGGGATGTACGAAATCATCTGTTTCTCCTGAAGCATCATCATCGATTACATCTCCTTATGTTTCACTAAAAAGGTTTGTACCTAATCAGTACAATGAGCTTAATGATGTTTTCTGGTTACACACTAGTTATTGTGGTAAACTTGAAAATGATAATTCTTGCGATGTAGTATTTGGAGGAGATACATTCTTATCTAGATTCTACCACAAACGTAAGTTCCCATTCTTTACAGCACCGATGATTGTGGGCACACAAGCTTTGGGTAACGTACCTTTTGCATATTCTTCTGTAGCTAACATTGGTACACCAACTTATTTCTTAGATTATCAATTTGACCAGTCAGATGATGTAACAGTTTACGGGGAAGTTCCTTTCTTAAAATCAGGATTCAACTTTGATTGTCAAACTTCTAAGAAACTTTATATGAAATTGCCTTCCAAGTTTTACTTGTACTATTATGGCATACCTGGTTTCATCGTGGAGTCAAGAATCAACAATAATTTTAGATATGGTGAGAATGAGTCTGATAAATTCTACTACCCTGGTACGACTGACTACGTAGGGTGGACTCAAGAAAACTATGTATCAATTCGTGAAAGAGAACGATTCTTCTACAACGAAACATATAGTAAAGAGAACGACTTGTATAACTGGTCTACGTTGCCTGCTACTTATGACCCTAAAATTTGGAATACTAAGTTTGACCATTTTGATAGAGTGATATTCTCTCTGCCTGATAACAACGAGCAGGACTTGACAGATAACTTTAGAGTATTCTTAGCCAATAACTTCTATGACTTTGGTAATAAGTATGGTCCTCTGTACGACATAAGAAATATTGAGCAGGAAGGAGTACTAGCTAGGTTTGACAACGGAGCAGTATTATTTAATGCATATAATGTAATATCAGGCTCTGTAGAAGACTTAGCAACAGCACAAGAGAGTCGAAGTTTGTTTGGTAAAACTAGACCCAAGGATTTTTTCAAAACGGACTTGGGTTACGGAGGTACACAACACAGAGCACTAGTGTCTTGTCAGTTCGGCCACTATTGGACAGATGCTAAGAGAGGTAGAGTCTACACTATAGCACCAGGTGGGTCTAAGTGGGATGAGATATCTAACTATGGTATGAAGAACTGGTTTAGAGAGAACTTGCCTTTCAGAATCAAGAAGCAGTTCCCTGATATGCCTGATGCTATGCTTGATAACGCATTTGATGGTATCGGTATCTCGATGACTTGGGATGACAGATATTTAAGGTTATTCCTAACTAAATTAGATGTTAGGGTCAAAAGCAGTGTATTATCAAATGTGAGTATAGAGGGTCTTGACTTTTACTATGATGACGGCAAGGGTAGAAAGATAAAAATACATCCTTCAGACACTGCTTACTTTGAACCTTGTGCTTGGACTATATCTTACAGTCCGTCACTCAAGTCTTGGGTATCATTCCACTCCTTCACTCCTAACTATTATGTTAATCACCAAAACTATTTCTCCTCTGGTTTGAATTACGGTAGTGTCGGAACATGGAATCACTTGCTAGGAAGTAATCAAACTTTCCAAGTTTACTACGGTGTCCTATATCCTTGGACTATAGAGATACCAATGAAGATTAATTATAATACAAAAATGTACGAGGACCTTAGTTACAGACTCGATGTAAGAAGGTACACGAATAATTACGATTATCATTATTACTTAGAAAATTTTGATACTCTAGTATTATACAATGATAGAGAGTCAACAGGTTTACTCAACTTGATAACTCAAGAACAGAATAACTTAAAACAATTAATTGATTTACCTAGATATAAATCAGACGGTGTCGATATTCTTGCAACTCACGAAAACTATACTTGGTCTATAAATTTCTTCTTTGATAACGTAAAAGAAAAACACGAACAACCAATATGGACTCATGCTTGTAATAATGTTGATAAAACATTAAATAGTGGTACCTTTAACTATCAACCGTCATTTAAAAACCATATTAGAGGTCAATACTTACTTGCACAGTTATCTCAAAAAGATGAGTCAAGACTTAAGTTTATCTTTGAGCATTTCATAATCGATTCACACATTTACGATGCCTACTAGGAAGAATTTAAAAAAAGTTAACTTACTTGAATCCTTCAAGCACGGTGGCCTTGTAAGAGGCCAAGGTGCTGAAACTATACCAACATCTGGTATCAAACCTGTAAATATCAGGGATTTATATGGAGACGATAAGAATACTTTTTCTACAAGGGTTAGGTCTTATGAAAACCAAGGTAGGCCTAATGTGAACCCATATTATCAAAGAATAGTTGATGAAGCATATTACCCAGAAGACTATGCAGTTGTAGATACGTCCCATTTACTTTTTAATGAGGGAAGTCTTGCTACATTAGATGAAATGGATAAATATTTTGATGGTAGGTTGGCAAATGAAGGTTTTCACCCTTTTGCAGGAAGACTTAATGTAACAGGAGCCCCTATAAACGAAACTAATGCTTATAATGCAATAAGTAATATTAACCCAGAAATAGCAGACTATTTTGGCAAGGGAAATATGTATCTTATACCTGTACAAGGAACTCCTTACTATAATACATTTGCCGCATCAAGGGCAGGCATAAAGCCTCCATATATGACAGATGATGGTTATACTGATTATCTTTCTACTACAGGCCCTTTGTCTGGTAGGCGGGAGAGAGACGTTACAGCTATGAACACTATTGACCATCCAGGAGAAGTAGAAAAATACATACAAGGCCTCAGAGACAAAGAAGGTGCAGCAAATTTATTAAATACCTATTTATTTCCTGGAGCTAATCCATCCTATACTAGATATATCCTTTCTAAGGATGACAAAATAGACTTTTCTGATTTTTTCCCTCAAGGAGAACGAGCCACTTCAAGTAAGCCAGCTAAACCTTATAGAGATGCTATAAATGAAATTATAGACCAAACTGGTAAACTTAAAATGTCAGGTAAGGATTACGAAAATTATCTGATAGAAGACCCTTCAGGTAAAGCTAACATAGACATAACGTCAGAATATGACCCTATCACTGGAATGAAAATACCACCAAGTGATGATAGATATTACGATACAAGAAGCAAACGATTTGCAAAATTACCTTTTCCAAAATATGATTTAGCAGAACAAATACCTGTAGTGGGGGGGCCACAAACAAACACTGTTCAATATTTCGTAGATAATAATCTATATGATGACATTAGTTACGTAGATGGGGCACCATATTATCATTTTAATAAATTCAACCCCATAATTGCTAGTACCCCTACAGATGTTGACGAGTCTGGGAAATCTAAAGTGATGACTAAAAATCTTAATTATGATGTATACCAAAACTATGAAAAACCTTTTACTCAAGAACTTGGACAAGAAACCTATCCACACGTAAACGATTTTGAATCTGCATTAAACGTATTTGAGGAATACGGTACGAACCCAGATATGATGTATATTACTAATCCTATTTTCGATTATAATTTGGGACCAGGAATTCATATATCACCTGATTTGTCTAGAGTATCCAATGTATCTCCTAGCTCAATAGAGTATGTATACAGACCTGAATATAGCAGGTATGATGTTGAGACTACACAAGCTAGTCCTATACCTATAGATGCTAACAAAGTACCAAGTGACCCTTCAAGGCTTGCAGAGACAATGGGTGCAGCTAGTGAAAGAGATGAGCTGATAAACAATACTTTCTTAACTAACTACTTAAGGAACTATGGTTATGATGAGTCGGGTGCACCAAAAGGAAATAGACGTATAGTATATTATGAAGATGATAAGGGAGATATAACTTACGCTATACCTGGTAGTAGATGGGGCACACAAGGTAATCAGGCTGGTGCAGCACAAGAGTATCTTAGAAACTTTGACCAATTTACTACTAAAGATGGTAAACTAAGAAAGCCTAAAGTAATAGAGGAATCCTTTAATCCTAAGAAGTTCCAAGAGATGTCTGACAAACTACTTCAATTTGGGGTAGAAAATGCCATAGAAGGAAATACTGGAGAGTTCCAAGGTCAGTCAGACCCAGGTGGAGGTATCATGAGAAAGGACTTAGTACAGCCTCAAAAAGAAAACACAAACATAGCAAAGTCTATGGATGGTAGAAAATTAAAAAAAGTTAACTTACTTGAATCCTTCAAGCACGGTGGCCTTGTAAGAGGCCAAGGTGCTGAAACTATACCAACATCTGGTATCAAACCTATTACATATTACGATATGCTTAATGCTGCATATCCTGGTCAATATGAATTTACAACTAACACTCAAAAATATTATGGAGATGAACCTACAATAAACCCACGTACACAAACAATTACTTCCAATCAAATTCCATTTCAGTATGACTTTGTACTACCCATAGCACAGGCTTTTCAGCCTCATTCCTTAAAGTATCTTATGCCTCCTATAAAAGGTACTAATAATAGACCAGAGAGTAATGAATTTTTAGAGAAAATATCTAGCGATAAGAATCTTTATCTTGACAAGGATGATGAAATAATAGCTAGAAATATTGTAGATGATTTTCTAGAAGAAAATATACAAGATATAATTGCAAATCCTTCAGAATACTATCTAACTGACAAACAACCTATATCTCATATAGAACTTGGCAAGCAATATGGAGAAAACCTTTTGGGTGAGCGTTTTTCTGGAGATATATCAGATTTTCTTGAAACAAAACCAGGCATGCCAGAAGCTGAAGCACTTTATCTTAAAAGATATTATGATGATTCTTACGAAGGTATGAGTGGTTTAACTGGCTATGATAATTATTATGATGAATTACGTGGTGACCAAGCACATACAGCAAGGTATTTTGATTATTCTTCCGAGAGTAAAGAAAAGCCATATAGAGGTGAGGTTTATGAAAGACTTTTTGATTTAAGCCCTGTAGGTATAGCAGGAGGAAGGTTATTTGAGTTAGCCTATAGACCAGGATATACTCAGCATGATGTAACAACTACAGAAGCTAGATTAAAGGCACCTGTATTTACCAAACAAGAAGAATTTGAATTTGATAGAGATAAATTCTTAGAGGATATGGCTGAGAGAGATGAAAGACAAAGAATGTTATCTCAAAACTTTCTTATTGATTACCTAGAAAAAGAACCATCCCGTGCAGGAAAAACTTACTACTACTACGATGATGATGAGGGTAATATATTGTACGCTACGGGACAACCGAGGTTTGGCACACAAGGTAATCAGACTGGTGAAGAGCAAGAATACTTGAGACAGTTTGGACAGTTTACAAATAAAGACGGTAGTTTAAGAAAACCTAAAGTTATTAGTAGTAAAGATAATCCTAAGAAATTTCAAGAAGTTGAGGATAGAATATATGATTTTGCATATGAAAATATTGATGGGTCAACACCAACTTTCCAAGGGCAATCAGATATAGGTGGAGGTATCATGAGAAAGGACTTAGTACAGCCTCAAGAAGAAAACACGAACATAACAAAGTCTATGGATGGTAGAAAATTAAAAAGAGTTAATTTAAGGGAATCCTTCAAGCAAGGAGGTACTGTACTAAAACATCAAAATTATTTTACAGCTGACCCATTTGGGGAAGGTCTAGATAGACCAAATAATAATTTGTATGATGAGAGAAGTAGGGGAGGAAGTAATGCATATTCTGCACCAACTTCAGGAGGGCAAGGGTTCTCTGGAGAAGCTACTAGAAATAGAACAAATGCAGATGCAATAGTACAAAGCCAAATAGCAAAAGAAACTCAAGCAAAAGTTGACGAGGAAAAAGAAAGACAGCAAGAGATAGACCGAAACAACCTGGCTCCATATAGTTACTATACGAAGTATGATTTAGATAAAAAGCCTATTTCTGGTTATTCTCCTGGAACCCCAGGACACACATTTGCATTGTATGGAGAGGATATAAAAAATTATCAGTACGGATTCGACAGTGCAGAAGATAACATTGCATTATCGAATAAGTTAAGAGGCATATATACAGATTACACAGGCTCTGAAAGGCAAGAAAAATTAGATGCTCTTAGAGATGCACAGTATCAAAGATATCTTTATAATCCTGAACGTTTAGCGGCTCTGGACCAAGAGATGATAAATAATGAAGGGGTACAATCTACAATAGATAGGGATTTTGGACCAGGTGTTGATAATGCCAGGCTTGGTGTCGATAATTTGATGTATCAACGTGAATTCAATCCTCTTTTACATCAAGAACGAAAACCTGCTCCTAGCGTTGTAGACCCTTCGTTCCAAAGGGCTCACCTTATGTTAGGGACCTATGGTATGATTCCAGTACTTGGAGAACCTTTTAACTTGTTAGATGCAGGTTTATACCATCTTGAAGATGACAAATTTAACAGGAATCTATCACTAGCTTCTGCTGTACCTTTTGTAGGTAATGCTACTGGAGCTACTCAACTTTTTAGACAAGGACTTAATTACGGC
>WLWE01001350.1_pt1 | contig 18375 bp, 10 predicted proteins | sample 6718301 | NCBI WGS metagenome assembly WLWE01 (sample SAMN12718691, study PRJNA515312) | sponge metagenome | isolation source: marine sponge | host: Mycale hentscheli | place: New Zealand: South Island, Marlborough, Capsize Point | collected 2003-05-01 | reverse complement strand
CAAAACTTCAGGTTGTCACGTCGGGAAATCATTTCTGGAATGCCATGGCAACGGTGCCGTTTGATACGGTGCGTATGACATCAGAGGTACGTGCTAAAGTTGCTCCCGCGCTTTTCTTTAAACCGGTACCATTTGTGAAACGGGTGGTTTTTATTGCAACTCCACATCAGGGTTCGTCACTTGCATCACTAGGGCTCGGTAAAATAGCTTCTCTTACGATCGAACGACCGGCTGAGCTTACAGCGATTCATGATCAATTAGTTGCTGATAACCCTGGTGCCTTACGGCCTGAGTTTGAAGAGTCTCTCCCAACAACGATCGACGTGCTTACGCCCAACTCACCCCTCCTTGATACCCTGTATCATCTCAGGCCTGCTTGTTGGGTTTCGATTCACAACGTTATTGGTGTGGCTCACCATACGCTCCGTGGTGAGCGGACAGACTGCGTGGTCTCCGAAACAAGTGCTCGGCATCCAGGGGCACTAAGTGAACTTGACGTGAAGGCAACGCACACAGGCGTTCATCATAAATTGATAACTGTCGCCGAGGTTGAGCGAATTTTACAGCTTCATCTGGCAGAGTCTGAGCTTCGTACAGCCAACTAATTCCGAGAGGTGTCATTCTTAGTCTGGTGGTCGCACGAGAGCGCGCCATTATTTTGCACAAAGGGAGCAGTTTCTTGTACAAATGGTGCAATTGGTCGTCCGGTTGCAAAAAAGTTTTGATGAAACGGCTAAATGTGGGGTTCGTTATCGGGAATAATTTCGGTAAAAATATTGGTAGGGGTTAGGGACATACATAATTACTTCATGGGGTTCTTGCTATGACTTATTTGAAAAAACAGGTAGCGAGCAGAAAAGCATTTACGCTTATCGAACTGCTTGTTGTTATCGCAATCATCGGTGTCCTTGTTGGTCTTCTTTTGCCAGCAGTGCAGCAGGCTCGAGAAGCAGCGAGAAGAAGTACTTGTACGAATAACCAGAAGCAGCTAGGGCTCGCGCTGCACACGTTTGCCGATACGAAGCAGGAACGATTTCCAGCTCAGAACGGTGGTACGTGCTGCTGGACCAGTGGGCTTAACTGCACGAACTCAAACAATGCCAACCGAAGAAGTGTTTTTCTCGAACTTATAGCGTTCCTTGAAGATGCCGCAGTGTATGAAAGAATGATGTCTGGGCAAGGTGGTCGTCCGGCAGGTGGTCCGTATCCATGGTGCCGTTGGGATAATGTATGGAATATCAGTCCTGCGGCCTTTCGTTGTCCGAGTGATACTCAAGAAGAATGGAAAGAGGGTCCCACGAATCCGCGGCAGTCTAGTAATTATGTTGCCTGTACGGGTGACAATGTGCATCAGCACAATGGTCGAGGTACAGTTGGCAACTGGAATGAGGATGCGGGCAGAGGAATTTTTTATCCTGCCACGTATAATGCGAATCAAGAAATTAAATCAACTGGCTGTAAGTTTGCAAAGATTACAGATGGGCTTTCCAACACACTTGCTTTAAGTGAAATAATGCACCATATTGAAATTGGAAATCAGATTGAGTCAGCCGGAGCAAGAGACAGCATTTTTCAGTACGAGGCAGTTGGTATCTCAGGCATAAGGAATAATCCAAGTTTGTGCCTTACGTATAACTCGGGTGGATTTTTGCCTGCAGGAACGTCACGAAAAGGCAGGCGAGGAAACCAGTGGCGAGATGGCCAGATTGGGCGGTCAGGATTCAACACGGTGCTGCCACCGAACTCTCCTTCTTGCTCGCAACAAAACAACAGATTTGCAGATGCCACAACTGTTGTTTACCCACCAACAAGTGCGCATCCAGGCGGTGTTGTTGGGGTCATGGCTGATGGAGCGACAAGGTTTATCAGCGACAATATTGATTACAACGGAGGGTCCTCTCAGGCGCCTCGTAGAGACGCAACCGGTCCAAGTCCATACGGTGTCTGGGGAGCAATGGGGACTAAGGCCGGTGGTGAAGTTGTCAAGCCGTAATCGAGCTTGTTCATTTTTTAGTAGTCAGGATCGGTATGCGATTCTGTCTGCCTGCCGGCATTTTCAGGCGATCTACAAACAATTTAGAAAGTGAGAAGAAGTGTGGAAGGTAAAGTGCGTGGACAACGAGGGTTGCTGTTACTTGCCGCATGTATTCTCGGCCTGGCCTCGGGCTGTTCTCGAGGGCGGCAGTATCCGCCAACACATTCTGTCAGCGGTGTCGTAACGGTCGAAGGTCAGCCTGTTGCCGATGCAATTGTTTCTTTTTTGCCAGAGAATGAGCAGTTTCCGGCAAATGGTAGGACAGATGCCTCGGGTCGGTATGAGCTTACGTCGTTTACTCGTGGTGATGGTGCAATGGAAGGTTCGTTCCGAGTCACGATCGTCAAGTATGAAGAAGAGTCCGAAGACAAACCTGCAGTGAGTGCAGAGAAGCCAGCAGCAGAAGCTGAGTCGGAGGAAACAGGAAACGAGGGCTACGTGCCGTCAGGTATGGTTGTCTCACAATACGACACAGGCCCAAAAAACCTTTTGCCTAAGCAGTATGCGGACCAGCAGGAAACACCTTTGACGGCTGCTGTACGTGCAGAAGAGAATTCGATCAACTTCGACCTGTCCAAGTAAATCGGGTATTTGAAATAACTGAAGACGGGTTGTTACACCTGAGGAATTAGTTTTTCGTACTCATCAACAGTGACATTGTCACGGCATGCCTGAATAATCTGTCTTCCCAGCGGATCAAGCTCATCATGGTCGAAATGATCTAGATGGGTAAGAAAAAACGTTCGAAGAATGTCAGCGCCTTTGTCGTACGCTTCAGTACCAACTTCTGGTTGCTTTGAGACGTCAAAAAACAGTGTGCCGATTGTCTGGCCCTCAACCTGCATCGACTCTCGGTGATGGCCGAGAAGCGAACATCGAGCCGGTTTTAATTCAGTTGGACGAAATGTAGCTGACCCTCGTCGGGCAAGATATTCACGAGCCACCCATTGCGGTGCGAAGCCGGTTTTCCAGCAGCCGATGTGTTGGTTCGGAATCAGGACAAACAGCGTGTTGGCAGTCTCCCGAATCTGGTTCAAGAGTATATTTGCCTGATCAACTCGTCTGCCTGTTGCAAACGGCCAGTAGGAACCGACGCCCTCACTTTGCATGCCGCCTTCATCCACAATTGATGGATTGCCATGGCCGCGCGGCGCGACAAGCCTCCAAAGCCATGCCAGTGCGGGTGGAAGAACATGGAACAGTCCGATGATGCCGTATGTTGGGTTCTCGCGTGTGCATGGTGGACAGCGAACGCCGAAGCTTCTGATATCAACAGAAACGGGCTCATCAACAACATCACTGACGTACTCACGAGGCATCACAACGCGTGGATTCGGGCAGCGTTTTCCTGGCTCATCTTCAGTATGTTCCCAGATAAGGGTGGTTGCGTTCGGCTGAGCCTTGAGGTTGAGAAAGAGAAGGGGGCCAGGTGGAGAAATCGTGAGTTTTTCAAGCTGCGGGTCGACACCATATTGCTCGATATGATTGACACGAATAAACCAGGCGCTTTCTGCATCCATGAGTGTAAGAGAACCGGGTCGAGACTCTTCGCCTTGCAGAGTCGGGTGACACAGAGCCATGTCATCGGTGACCGGGTGCAGTTCACAGCCTCGTGGTAGAGCAAGAGATCGAGAGTCATTGGTGACGGTGTTACTTGCGAGTTTGAGTTGGCCATCGGCTTCACGGTGCATGTGTTCGAGCATTTCGCTTTTGCCACCACCGCTAGCCCCCTCATGCATGATGGTTGTGACATTTTCATACGGTGTCACGACTTGTACTGTTGAGCAATGAGCTGTTGTCCAGGGTGTTTCTGCTCGTTCGCCCATGGTGAGTAACATTCCGTAGACCCCTTTTTTTGCTGAAGGTCCGGGGTAGAGGTTGTAGCTAAAGAGTTCATGGAGACTCGTGCTGTCATCAAAACGTCGATTGTGAACGACCACTTGCTTGCCGTCGAAGTGTGTGTGGCGGAACGGTGGTGCAACGTAGACAACAGCCTCGTGATAGTAGCTGTCTGCCTGATCCAGTACTTCCTGGACGGGCCTAATGCCTTGGAGAAGAGCGAGGCCAAGAGCAAAAAAACCTGCATTCGCTGGACAGATAGCTACTGCATCGAGTGGTTTATCTGGTGCGCCTGATTTGAAGAAAAAACAGCCGATGGGTTGGGTCTTTAGCCAATCGATTGTCTCGTTACGAAGGCCATCAAACTCCTGCCCAAAACGATTGGAAAATGTTGGCTTGTCTGTATTTTGATCGTCTGCAATCACCATGCAATCTGGATCGCGGCGACGCATGTATGCCTCGATATAATTGGCTGCGATGCCGTTGTTTGCGTGGCAGACTTTGACCTCGGGAACAAATCCTTTTTCAGGAACGTCATATCCGACTGTATAAAAACCATCCTCACTGCACTCATCTGCTGGAGCTGCTGCTGCAACAAGCTCATCAACAGAGTTGAAAAGAGTGAGTTGCCCAGCCGCATCAGCTGCTTCCAGAATTGACATGGTTGTTGAGGAAAGGGAGAGGCCGGGGAGTCGTGAAATAGGCATATGTCTAGTGGTGGTTTCTGGTCAATCGGATGGTGGAAAGCGATGCTGCCGGGCTAATCGCAATAGTTAGCTAAGTATAAGACTTTTTTCTTGAGAGATGAGTATCAGTCGTAGAAGCCCGGAATGAGGGCGTTGTTTGCAAGTTTTGGAAGGAAAAAGATAGAAAACCGAAAACAGTACAATCTGCTGTCCGTAGCTTGTCTCGGCCGAGAGAAAGGTTGTCATCCGCTCTTTTCGTTGATCCTGAAAGCGATTGTCTGCAATGGATGTATCTCCGCGATTACTTGTTGTGCGACGTGGACAAGAGGAAGAATCGTTCCATCGTGGCCGTGCTGTTGTCGCGACCGCAACCGGTGAAACAGTTTTGTCCATTGGCGATATTGAGGCACCTGTCTTTCCTCGCTCGGCCATCAAGCCAATTCAGGCAATTCCACTTGTTGCGAGTGGAGCTGCTAAAAAATTTGGTCTTTCTGATGCCGAGATTGCGCTCGCGTGTGGATCGCATGCAGGGTCACCGCTTCATGTGGCAACAGCACAATCAGTTCTCAGAAAGATCGGCTTATCTCAAAATGATCTTGAGTGCGGCGTGCACTGGCCGCTTGATTCTGGTGAGTCTCGAGCACTCGCTGCACGTGGAGAAGAGCCAACCGTTCTTCACAACAACTGTTCTGGAAAACACTGTGGGTTTCTTGCATTTGGTGCAGTTCGTGGTCTTGATGTGGCTGGCTATACGAACGCAAGTCATCCAATCATGCGTGAGGTGACCAAGGCGATCTCTCTCATGGCAGGTGTAGAACTTGATGAATCACAGGCCTGTATCGACGGGTGCGCGATCCCTGCGTTTTCGATGCCACTTGTTTCAGTTGCTACAGGTTTTGCTCGTCTGGGTACAGGAGAATGCTTGTCTCCTGTGCTCGCAAGTTCAGTCGCACGCATTCGTGCAGCCATCGTGCACAACCCACTCATGCTTTCTGGAGAGGGGAGGTTTGACACCTGCGTAACAGCGGAGTGTCGCGGTGAAGTCTTCGTGAAGTCTGGTGCAGAGGGTGTGGTGGCTGCATCGATACCAGCACTTAGTTACGGTCTGGCGGTCAAGATTGATGACGGTGCCCAGCGTGCTGCAACGGCAGTCATGGCGAATCTTCTTTTACAGATTCTTCAAAAGGACGGAATCGCTACCGCAAATGCCATCGAGGCGCTCACAGGGCACGCACGTTTTCAGCTTAAAAATTGGAACGGTACAGTTGTCGGTGCAGCAGAAACGGTGACGCGCACTAGCTCGTGAGTTGTCTTCGACTATTCTGATGTCAATGTGATCACAAGCGGTTCCTGCTGCTTTGTGATAGTCACGGTGATATCCGTTGTCTCAAGTTCTTCGTATTTACTAGGCAACATGTTTTCATATGCACTATCACCGAACTCCAACTCAACTTCTTCAGGCTCTTCGCCAGGTTCTGCCTCCGCTTTTGCTCGGGCTACTTGCTTCTCATATTGTTTTTGGAATCTTTCCTTGAGTTCCTCTTTTACGGCAATGACACGATACGATCCTGCAGGGAGCCCATCGTTTCCGCCATAACTTGAAACTTGGAATTCTCCGTTGGTGTTGGTGACTGCGAATGCTGGCCGACCGGAATCAGGAATGAACGTGAGTGAGGCGCTAGCGACAGGATCGCCATCGAGAGTCACTGTTCCAGAAGTTTTAACCTGATGGGGCCTACGGTACCCACAGCCAGTGAACGTTAATGCCAGAACGGCAAAGAGTAGTGTCATTTTGCCAAGAATATTGAAAGCACGATGCATGGGACACTCCTGAAAAGTATTGAATTTAAAGGAAGATGGTGGCCTCCGATTGCTGAAGGCCACCATCTTGCTGAAGAAAATTTTGACTAGAGGCTATCCACGCTGGCGACGAGTAGGTCGCCACGGCAACCGAGACGATTAAACACAAAATGATCAGCCGATTCTGAAATGATATGGACCGAACCATCGGCCATCATGACAGTAATGACACCAGGGTGTAAGCTCTTAAAGCCTCGCTCTGTTTTCCAGTTATGTGCAGCTTCACAGCCCGTTTTGCCAGCGGCAGTGGCTTTTGCAAGGGCGTCAGCCGCACTTGAACCAGATATGCACGAATCATAGTTGATCGGAGTCAGCGTATTCGTTCTGTCAAAGCTTCCGCTGTGAGCCCAGCTTTGTCGAGCCTGAGCGGAACAGTCCCAGCGACTTTCGCCATACAGAATGGTTGAAGACAAACCGTCTGTAATATCTTTTATCTTAATGAGAGCCAACTTCGTCAACTTTCCGCTTGCGTCGTAATATTTGCCATTTCGATGGAAGCAGCCGGCTGGACTGGCTCTCCTCAACTGATTTGGTCCAGATCCACCCAGACTACTCGGAAGTGCTTCATAAAACGTCTTATTCCAATTTGGGTTACCTACGCCGGCACGAGGACGATACGAGTTGTAATTCTGAGAGCATGAACAATTGGGATTCCCATTACCACCATTATTCATAGGGCCAACTGTGGCCCGGTAGCTGGAAAAGGCGTGGTTTGCCGAAGTAAAGCCTGTTGGGACAATGCCAGGTGCTGTTTCAGAGGGGCAGACAAGCCCCGGAATCAGGGTGCGCCGAACCATTGTGACGGCACCCTGTCCTAATCGTTGCTGATGGACGTGTTGGGTTGTGCTTTCAAAATCGATCTTATTAAAAATGTCCAACATTTCCATAAATGGAAGCATTGAAACATATGGGCTGCCGCGGTCTTTGTTTCCCGCTTGCCCCCGACCTAGGTACCACGTGCAACTTGGAAATTCTTCTTTATTGCTACTGAGGTAATTATGAACAGCAAGGCCGATTTGCTTCATATTGTTCACACATGAACTGCGACGAGCAGCCTCACGTGCCTGTTGAACAGCTGGCAGCAGCAGGCCAACAAGAACACCAATAATTGCGATCACGACCAGCAGTTCGATGAGTGTGAACGCGTCTCGGTAACTATCTTTTGAGACCGCGCTCCGGTTCGAATTAGAAAAATGCATGACGTTGCTCCTAAATTTGAAAAATCTAAAAATCAAAATGACTAGGAAATAAGTCGGGTGAAGAGGAAAACTGGTTTCAACAAAAGGTGCAAATCATCAACGAAACGTACGAACCCGTAGTATTACTTAATCACATATGGATTCGAATTCGACCATTGATTCCTTCCCCGTTCCAATTACGTTTCTATACTAAAAAAGGGTGGATGTGCAACGCCAAGAGGGGCCTGATCCCTCACTAGATGGGCATAATTGGGGGGCTGTTCGTCTTTTTTCACATAATACAAGAGGGCAGCGAGACCTTTGTTTCGAAGAGAAAGATCGTATCGCTGGTTTCTGATCATAGATCTCTCCCTACTGAGACGCCGCTGCTGGGGCTTGATGATAACAAGCTTACCTACTACCACTTCGGTCGGTTTAAGCAGTTGAGTCAGTTTGATGGAAAGGTAATCGACAAATTGATTGCATAGTCATGTGCATGTTCGGCCATTGCACGTCTTGAACACCGAGCGGTCGGTAGCACCACGTATATGATCAGATGGGAAATGGGGGGAGCATGAGTCGGTCGTTCTTGAAGATGTTTATTCTGCTTGTTTGTGTACTTGGTGTAAATGCAGGCGATAAGTTATTTGCTGCAACCGAGTCACCAAACGTCATTGTTATTTTTGTTGACGATCAGGGCTACTATGATCTTGGCTGTTACGGCGCGACTGAGGTCGAAACGCCCCGGATTGATGCGATGGCGGGCGAAGGCATTCTGTTTGAAGATTATTATGCAGCTGCGCCAATCTGCAGTCCGTCACGAGCCGGTCTGTTGACCGGCTGTTACCCTCGCCGTGTAGGCAATCATATCTGGGTGCACCGCGCTGACTCAACCACGGGTATTCACCCAGACGAACTGACGCTTGCAGAACTCTTTCAAGCGAATGACTATGCGACTGCCTGCATTGGAAAGTGGCATCTTGGTTTTGCAGAGCCATTCCTGCCGAAGAATCAGGGCTTCGATGAATACTTCGGGCTCTTGCACAACCTCGACCCGGTTGAGGTCGTCTACTTTGGCGACAAGGGTGTGCCGCTCATGCGGAATGACGAAGTTGTCAAACAGCCGGCAGACCCTTCTGAGTTGACGCAGATCTATACCGACGAAGCGATTGATTTTATTGAGCGAAACAAAAAGAAGCCGTTCTTTCTGTACCTTCCCCACACCATGCTTCACAAACCACTTGGTGTCAGCGCGGCTTTTCAGGGAAGTTCAGACTGGGGTGAATACGGTGATGCGATCCAGGAACTTGACGCTAATGTCGGTCGCATTTTTGACACGCTGAAGAATCTACAGATTGATGATGAAACAATTGTTGTCTACGCGTCTGACAATGGTCGTGGTCCTGGCCGTACGCCAGAGCAAAAAATTCAGGGTAGGAAGTTATCCACCTATGAAGGTGGCATTCGGGTTCCTGCAATTGCGTGGGGGCCTGGAGTTGGTCTCCAAGCCGGAAAACGTTCAAGGGCGGTTGTGCGAGCGATGGATTGGTATCCAACACTGGCAACACTTGCAGGCATCTCTGTTCCCGAAGGTCGCGTGATTGACGGTCGTGATATCACGTCATTGTTGAAGGGCGACACACAATTTGTTCCAGCTGCGGGGCTGAAAAAGACGTTGAATGCAACTGTGCCCTTACGCAGGCGATGGGAACCACCAGAGGAATGGGCCACGCTGGTCAAGCGTCATGAATTCAACGACGCATTTTTTTATCATGGAAGTGAGGGTGAACTTGCTGCTGTTCGTTGGAGGAACTGGAAGCTGCAGCTGACTCCTTCCCCGGAGCTGTATGATCTGGCAGCTGACGTTGGTGAGACGAAGCCCGTTCGCAATGGTGAAATATCCCGCAAGCTTCGCGGCATGGCGATACTCTTTCAACAGGAGATGCTCGCTGATGCACGACCACCAGGCGTGGTCAATAAACCAACTGCCAACGGAAAAACGGTCATCCCTCGATTGATGAGTGAGGGTCTCAATGCCTCTCTCGGTGTCACCTATGCTCGGTATGGTGATCGAACGCTTGAGATGGATATCTATCGACCGAACGATGCATGGGGAAAACTGCCTGCAGTTGTCTGTATTCATGGAGGAGGCTGGGCGAAGGGGTCTCGTGAAAGCCATGGGGCGATGGCGCAGGCGTTGGCTAGTCGAGGATATGTGGCAGCCACAATTTCGTATCGTCTCAGTGGCGAGGCGAAATTCCCTGCACAGATTCACGACTGCAAGGCCGCGGTGCGTTTCCTTCGGTCGCATGCTGATGAGTATGGTATTGACGCAGATCACATTGGTGCGATTGGTCTTTCTGCAGGCGGACATCTCACCGCGTTGTTGGCAACGTCAGGTGGTGTTGCAGACCTTGAGGGGAATGGCGGAAATGCCGGCTCGAGCAGCGTGATTCAGGCAGCTGTCCCAATGGGTGCACAGACTGATTTTCTTTCAGAACGGACTCGAGAGGTTTCAGCTGCAGATCCAAAAGGTGTGATCTGGCAACAGTTTCTTGGTGGGACACAGGAGGAGCGTCCAGCAGTGTACAAGGCTGCCTCTCCACTGACTCATCTTGATGCAGGTGACCCACCGTGTTGGTTCATTGCGGGAGAGCATGATGATGCCAGTACGCATGCTGATGTATTCCGGGAACAGATGAACCACCACGGTATTTCATCGGGACTGACTGTTCTTAAGGACGCGCCGCATGGCTTTATTGGAAAACAAGTCTGGTTTGATCAAATGGTTGAGAAGGCAGATCAATTTTTGAAAGACAGTTTCGGGGGAGAAAAGTAATACGATGCTCTATCGACTCATTGGGAGTGTTGGCTGTGTGTTGTTTTGTACTGTCGGTTTGGCTGCCGAGAAACCGAACGTACTCTTTCTTGCAGTTGATGATATGAACGACTGGATCGGCTGCCTTGATTCTGTCCCTCAGGCGATCACGCCGAATCTCAATCGACTGGCTGCACGAGGAGTGAACTTCACTAATGCTCATACTGCTGGGGTGTTCTGTGCACCAAGTCGTGCTGCGATCTTTTCTGGTCAGTTTGCATCAACAACAGGCTGCTATCGGAACCCGTGTTACTTTGTTGATCATCCTCAGATCGAGCCGTTGCAATTAAGTTTTGCCAAGGCCGGCTATCAAACCTTTGGTGCAGGCAAACTCTATCACCATGGTGCTGGAGCAATTGACACTCGTGGTTGGACTGAGTTTTTCTTCCGGAATGAGTGGCAGCGGCAGGCAGGCTGGTCGCTCGATTCATGGGCGGAAGATACACCTGTTCCGCAGCCCTTTCCGAACAGTATCTACAACCGGGGCAATGAGATTTCTGGCGGGCTGTTTCTTGAATGGGGGGCTGTCCCAGAAGGTCGCGAGCAATCAATGGCTGATACAGCGCGCGTGAATTGGGCAGTGAAAAAGCTCAAGGAGCAGCATGCTCAGCCCTTCTTTCTTGGTGTTGGTTTGTATGCCCCGCACTACCCGAACTACTGTCCTCAAGAGTTTTTTGATTTGTATGATCGCGATGCAATCAAACTGCCGCTCGTGAAGGCAGATGATCTTGATGACCTCCCGCCAAAAATCAAAAAGATCAAGACAGCACGGTCGCGTATTCCAAAAAGGCTCGAAGAACTAGGTGCCATGAAAGATGCCGTTCATGGCTATCTGGCCTGCATCAGCTATGCCGATGCCATGTTGGGACGGGTGCTTGATGCACTTGAAGCAAGTCCATATGCCGAGAATACCATCGTTGTCATGTGGAGTGATCATGGCTATCACCTTGGTGAAAAAGGTGACTGGGGCAAGCACACTCTCTGGGAACGTACAAGCAACGTGCCCTTTCTGTGGGCTGGGCCTGGAGTTGCCCGGGGTGGGCAGTCTGATGTCACGGTAAGTCTGATCGATATGTATCCGACGCTGGTTGGTATGTGTGGTTTGCCGCAACCGAAACAACATCTTGAAGGCGTATCACTTGCGGCAACACTTGCTGATCCTGTGACTGCACATGATCGTAATGTCTTTCTGCCGCATATGAATCCTGGTGAGTATGCCGTGATGAATCGTGACTGGCGATACATTCGATATGGTGACGATGGTGAAGAACTCTACGATGTAAAAGCTGATCCAAACGAATGGAATAATCTTGCAGACAATCCAGCTTTTGAATCAAAAAAAGACGAACTTCGCAGTGTCGCGCCAGATACATTTGCTGAGCCGATCAAAGATCTCAATGCAAGAAAGAGCCTTGTTATTGAAGGCAACACGTTCCGTTGGGAACGAGGTGAGGGGAACTATATACCACGGCCGAAGAATCGCCCCTACGCGGATAGCGGTGATGATAAACCCTCAAAGCCAGCTAAGAAAAAAACAGCTGATAAGAGCCAGTCGGGTCGGAAGAGGCCAAACATACTGTTTGTTGTCTGTGATGATTTGAACACACATGTTTCGCCGTCTGGGTACGACGCCATTCAGACTCCTACGCTTGCTTCTCTGGCAGCAGAGTCAATGACTTTTCGCAATGCGTACTGTCAGTACCCTGTGTGCGCGCCCTCAAGAGCCTCGTTTCTAACTGGTCGCTATCCGCAGGCAACGGGTGTGTTGAATAACACGACAGATCTTCGTGATGCATGTCCTGATGCTGTGACCATGCCGCAGTTTTTCAAAGAGCATGGATATTGGACAGCAAGCACTGGCAAGGTGTTTCATTCAACGCGACAGGAATTGGGTGATATTGCCTGGAATGAACATGTCCGTTTTGAAAATGATGAACTGCCCGTGGTGCGTGCAGCCCGGGAGGCTTTTGAAAAAGAGCATGGTTCTGTCGAAGATGCCAAAAACAGGAAGCAATGGAAGAGTCTGCAAAAGCAGGTGGCGGCCAAGTTGAATGCTCAGACGCCACCGGGCCATGGTCGGAGTGGTCTGCTTGATGAGCAACATAAAGATGGCAAGAATGCGCGGCAGGTTGCATCATGGCTCAGTAATCATTCGCATGGTGAACAACCATTTTTTATTGCCTGTGGTATCCAGAAGCCCCATGTGCCATTTCTTGCACCTGATAAATATTTTGATTTGTATCCATCAGAGGAAATTCCGCTGCTTTCGTATCCGGCAAAACTCTGGGATACCCTGCCCAAGACAGCGATCTCAAAACGGTATGAGGCATTTGGGTTTGAGTTAGGGAAAGAAGACCCAACTCTGCGGCGTGAATACATGCAGGCGTATCATGCGTGTATTTCGTTTCTTGATGCCCAGCTTTCGATTGTGTTTGATGCACTGAAGGCAAGTGGGCACTGGGATGACACCGTTGTCATTTTTACTTCTGACCATGGATATCACCTCGGTGAGCATTTCTTGTGGGGGAAGGTGACGCTCTTTGATATTGGTACTCGTGTGCCGTTTCTTGTTCGTGTGCCGGGCCTCACTGAGGGTGGAACACAGTCAGAAGCGATGGTTGAATTGGTTGACATCTACCCAACGCTTGTTGATCTGGCAGGGCTTGAGCCACCAGTGGGGCTGCAAGGTGTGTCCCTTCGTCCGCTACTTGATCATCCGGAACGTCGTGGCAAAAAAAAGGTTGCCTACTCTGTTGTGACGCGAGGACCAAAGTTAGGGTATGCCGTTCGTAACCAGAACTGGCGATACAGCAAGTGGCCAGATGGTGAGGAGCTTTACAATCTCAATAACGATCCTGAAGAAAAGAAAAACCTTGTTTCATTTCCGCATGTTGCAGAGCGTTTGGCAGAGTTTCGCACGATTCTTCAGAACAAGCAGAAACAGGCTGCTAGCGGCCGTTAATCCGGTAGTTTTGCTTGTTTTCATGTGTTCGTTCATTGTTCTGCCCATCCGGTGCCGAAAAGTGGCCTCGGTCGCAGACGTGAGGTATTTTTGAGGGAGCCATGAGAGGGCATGTGGTCTTCTCTGATCAATTCAAAGTGCAAACATTCTTACTGCTACCAAGGGTGTTCAGGTTCTCATGAGGTGTCTTTTCCAGAATCGTTTTCGTTGTTCATCAAATGTTCGCCGTCGTTCGCTTGCTGGTTCTCCGGTGGCGTCGCTTGAGAGACTTGAGCCACGTCTTGCGTTGGCAGGTGATGTTTCTCGTCCGCTGCTTGAGCCAGCAACGAATTTATATATGGACCCATCGATGGTTGGTCCTCAACCTGTGGTGATGGGTAAGTCACAAGTGGTAGGGCATGATGTCAAAAGCTTTGTGATCACAAAGGTTTCGGCAGGTTCCGTCGTTGAGAAGCTGGATACAGCAACGAATACCTGGGTTGATGTCTCAACGAAACCAACCAGTAGCAATCCGCGGGAACTTCTGCGACTTCTGCAGGCACGACTGATTCAGCAGGGAGATTCACTTCGATGGACACCTAAAGCAGGTGCTGAGAGTTCAGTGCAGCAGGCATTCCAGATGATCGGCTGGGATGACGGCAGTGAACTGCCGCCAGGCCCTGATCCAGGCCCTGATGAAGTGCCCAGTGCTGTGCAGAATCTTGTCGTCGCTCAGACAGGTGTTGATGAGTTGACTGCCACGTGGCAACCGTCGGCATCTGGAATCCCAGATACGTATTCTGTGACATTGAAGAGTAGTGATGGCAGGTTATCGATGCAGACTGCCGTGACGCGTGCCACGTCAGTCACGTTCGGCAGTCTCGTTGAAGACGTCGAGTATTCAGTCGCTGTGATGGCAAATAATGATTTTGGTGCAGGTGCATTAATAGAATCTCAAGCTGTAGAGCTGATTGCAGCCGAAGACCATGCTCCAAAAACAATCGGGCTCTGGCATGAAACGGTTCCAACGGGATCATGGGATGTCAATACCATCCAGAGTTATCTCAGTGGAACGGGAGCGACGGCTGGTCTTGGGTTTGAGAGTTATGCCACAGACTATGTGAATTATGTTTCCAACTTAAAGCGTCTCGCTGCAGCAGACGGCAGGAACATAGACCTTGGAACAGTCTATTTTGCAATCGGCGATCCAGGAAACGAGGATTGGACGACAAACAACGTCTATAAGTATGCAATACCTTCCGCCGAGGGTATCGCCATTCCACTGATCAATGAACATGTCATCATAAAACTGGCTGAAGCAGGAGTGAAAGAATTCGGCTTCGTTGTTGGCGATCTGCCGACAACAGCCTGGTCTTGGACTCCCGAAAACTATACCCCCACAGCGACACAACCGGGAGTCAATCCAAATATAGAAAAACTGTTTGTATTGATTTCAATGCTCAATACAAAATTGCAGGAGCACTATGCAGCCGAGGCTGTTCTCTCAGGAGATGCAGTGAACGAACTCTATATTTCGCACTTGGGTTTTGATAACGAAGGGTTCGGTAAGATTTACATTTCTCCGACCGGGGACTGTCATGACCCAATGTCTCCCGGCACTGTTGTGAATCAGCTCTGGGACGAATACTTGAAAGACAAGTGGGGTATCGATTCCTATCAATGGGGCATTACAGGCGCAAGTCCGCCGGTCAATGGCAATGAAAAATGTAATGGTACGGTTGTAGAGCGACCGACAAGTGCACGTGATTTTGCCTATGTCGAGCTGTACAACGTTCCGGGGGATGCTGATTCAGTTCTTGCTTTTGATCATCCCGGTTTCTGGGTGTGTTCGTCTCCATGGACAGGTGATGGCACGCAGAGTGAATGCAACGTTGGGAATCAGTACGCCAACTACAATATTTACTATGGTCTTGATACACCTTCTCGCCGGCTTGAAGCAAACTCTAAATTGCCGTGGGATATTACCAGTCCAGATTACAAGCAGAATATTTATTCACATCCGGAGCCATCGTTGAGCGATATCATGGCCAAGCCAGATGTCATAACGCCAGAGATTTACTACGACAACGTATTCAATAGAAGCTCAGACGGATATCCGGATGGCTATGTGACAGGTCTATCAACATCTGATCTGTATAAAGATATTCCTCAGAGCGTCATGTGGATGATGTCGATCGAAAATCTTTCTTCATCGTATGGAGCTATCAAGGAAGGTGCCGTACTTCCGACATCTGCACCATATCATCTTGATCAGTCAGAGATTGATGTAAGCCTTCCTGATAGTTCGATTTCACTGAAGTATAAAAATAAAGCGCCTTTTAACATTGATACATCCAACGGTGGCGACGGCCCCTATTTGCTCAATCAGCCTCTCACAACATCGGGTACGTTCGAAGCGCTTGGCGGTTGGGAGATGGACCAGTTCATTGACATGGCTGTACATATGAGTAACCAGCCGAATAGTTTGATTCAAAATTTTATGATTTATGAATTTGCCTTCGTTAAGAATCGGCAACTTGCTCCAAATTATTCGCCAACGATTGCTGTGCATTACTAATTGGAAGATGACAATTTTGGAGAGGCGTGATGTCTCAGTATTTTTGGAAAACAATAGGTTCGGTGTTTGGGCGTCTCGGAAGGCAGGGACTTGCCAGCAAAAGAAAGACTGGTAACGCACTGCAGCAACTTGAGCAACTCGAAGCACGTATTGCGCTCGATGCAGATGGCGGGATTCACCGTCCTCTGCTCGAAGTTTCCCAGACAGTTCGTCTCGATGGCACTGACGTTGGTCCATCACCTTTTATTTTCGAGAAGCAGGCTATAGTTGGTGACAAGATCGCTAGCTACGTGGTGACGAAGGTAGCCAATGGTGTTGTCGAAAAGTGGGACGAATCAACCCAGGCCTGGCTCGATATTTCAGAGCGACCGAAGTCCTCGAACCCACGAGAGTTGTTGTCGCTTTTACGAAAACGGATGTTCAGTGAGGGTGATCGTCTGAGGTGGGTACCAGGCAACTCTGAGGGTGTTTCACGATTCCGAGACGCTGTAAAAACCATCGCATGGAGTGAAGCCGATTCACCCGCGAGTTCAGTTCCAGGAGATGTGGCAGAAGTCAGCCCGGGCCCGGTGAATGCAATGATGCAGGCAGATACCGGATACTCAACCGACGTTTCCGATGACATTTTACAATCGATGCCGGAACGCTTTTTGTTCCGTGTGAAAGGGCCCAGCTCAAGTGACCGGATCGCTCACTCCGACCTCATTGCATTTGTAGATCGAATCAAGTCGTGGGAGGGGTCGCTATGTTACTCCCCAGATGTTGATCACAACGACACTGCAGATTGGCATGGATTTAATAGCTCAAAGCCATACGAGGTGTATGTCGATGATCTGAAATCTCTGAACGCACTACTTAAACAAGCTGGGACTGGTCGTCAGTTTGACGAGATTGTGATCGAGACCGAAGGTTCTACCCTTGGAGGGAGTCCTGAGGTCTACCAGGACATGCGGACGTATATGAATACCAAGGGAATGAACGCTATCACGATTGGCGCTACTGTTGGTTGGACAAAAATCGGTGCCTTGCCAGTCGATCATACATACGTAGAACTCTACAACATCTATGCACATGACTCAGTGACAGGGAAAGAGCTTGTAGATGGCAATCAGAGCCCCCATCTCTGTAGCCCCAATGGATGTTTGCCAGGTTTGGGGCAGGGAAGTATCTACCAAGTTATGAATCCTACTGACGCTGCTGATCAAATTGTAGAAATCCTGAAGCTTAAATATCCAAACTTTTCGACACTGTTCGATGGGCTTTTGAATCACACATACTTTCTGTTTTCCTATGAGCCCCAATTTCTTGGTGTGAGTAGCCCGCCCGCATTGCAGCCATGGAATGCCGACAACTATTCTGCATTTATCAATCGATTTATTTCTCAAGCCAAAGCAGAGGGGCTCACCGACCAGACACTTCTTACCGGTGTTTATCAGGCGGCACCAGCATTCAAGGCATGGTACGGGGAGTAACGCGTAGAGCCTGCCGCTCAGAATATTATAATGAGCAGCACGGTGTGTCCGACTGAATGAACATGTTTGTTATTTCAGTCGTTGTGGCTTCGAGCACCATTGGCCTCGAGTATGGGATTCGGCAGGCTGCATGCGTTCTCAAATTACCACCGTGAGGCTGCCCAGAGCCCGACAACGGTAATCAATAAAACCGTACCGCCAATTGCATAGCTCGCCGGCATGTTCCAGAGCATTCTTCGTATGGAAGCGGCCAGAAGTGGCGTGTGGGCCAGAAGTAGCATGTAGATGTTCCTCGAAATACGTGGCTACCGACATTCGCGAACCTGTAGTTTATTACAAGTGACGGGTTTCGTGAATGGAAATCAGTGTTTTTCGGGCGCTTCAGCAGTATAGAAATGAAAAGACCTCGCAATTGGGGAAACTGCGAGGCCTCAAAAGCGGCTATAGAAGTGTGGGTCTTTGGGGGGGAACAGCCGCCGAAAAGAATCAATTGTATTGGTGGGGAGTCTGTCTCCCGTACTGCTTAAATATACACTGGTTCTCCTGTCGTGTCGAATTGAATTTTTATTCTGACCGGCCCGCCGAAATACCGTCCCGAGAGTGCTATCATGCTCCCAGAGAACTGGCGGTTTCCTGAGTTCTTCCGCCATTTTTATTCCTCGAGAAGTGAGATTTTCCTTCATGGCTGCGACGCAGATTGATCCATTTTCCGCCCGATCAACCTTCGATACTGGTTCCGGCACCGCTGCACTCTATCGCCTTCGCGCACTTGATGATGCCGGTGTCACCAATACGGCCCGTCTGCCGTATTGTCTTCGCACAATTCTTGAGGCGTTACTACGAACCTGTGACGACTATGAAGTCACAGAGCAGGACGTCCGGAATCTGGCAACATGGGAAGCTGCAAA